>Ga0256404_1013860_pt1 | contig 10082 bp, 18 predicted proteins | sample RumenRJG_01DNA_FD_185990 | JGI IMG/M metagenome (GOLD analysis project Ga0256404, IMG submission 185990) | Bovine rumen microbial communities from Lethbridge, Alberta, Canada - RJG_01 | ecosystem: Host-associated > Mammals > Digestive system > Stomach > Rumen | place: Canada: Alberta | collected...
GAGAATTTGGCGAGCCAGCATGAATATGTCCACTCTTATCAAGGATCATACCGCGAGCATTATTTTTCTCTCTCCGCACAAATTATTATTCACAAGGTTGCGCATGTCCCGTAGGACTCCTTGTGGCCAGGTGAGGTGCACGTTACACCCTCTGACATAATAGAGCATATGCAGAACTTACTATTTTCTACACACACCGTTCGTTTTAGTCGCAACTCTAAAACAAACCAGTATACATAATACTGCTATTTTAATATGGCCTCTTTTAGGGATTTGCGTCATGCGCCATATTTTCGCATGTCCCCGCAGCGTTAACGTTTTAGCTGCTGGCCGATGATATTCTGTGTTATACAGAACACCCCGTCGGCTACGGCCACGCTTTTGTTTTCCCCACAAATACGTGAATAAAAGAGGTGTGTGGACTAGCTGATCACCACACTGTACAGCTGCGCTTTCCGTTTACTAGCCTTGCTGCTTTAGAAGACACACGTTGTCGTATGCCTACGACTACCCGTCTACATGGATTTTGACTGTTTCGGCTCATGCCTTCATCAGGCCACGGACTCTTACCGTGACGACAGTCTAAGGAAGACAAGTGATGATAAGTCACTTATCTCCCTTTTGTTTTGGTGGGAAGACAATATCACAGATGAGAACACCTGAGATAACTGCCCATGTTGCTGTGAGGCTAGCAGTGAGGCCGTTAAACATAACGACGCACATGCATGCAAAGAACACGCATGATATTACTGCCACTGCCACACAAATACAATTTGTAGCCTTGTCCATACTAGTGAAGCAAGACTGTTCCTGCTGCATCGTAGTTGATGCCACCCTTCTCCCACCGATGGAAAGAGGAATCAATCCTACCTACGACTTCGCCATGTTTAACTAAGTTTTCTTCAATGTAGATGCCATCCTGGCCATCCACAGTTGCTTGTTTGATGTTCAGTTGAATATGCATAATATATAGTGTTGGTGAATAACCGTGCTATGAGCAATTTTACTACTAAAAGGGCGTCCTTTAAAGCGTGAGCGCGCATCCCTTTCGGGACACGCTACTCACGCATAGGCTTAGAAGGACGGTGCGACTGCTTCAGGCGCTGCCTCAGGTGCTTTTTCGGATGCTGTGGCAGGTGCTGTTGTGACCGTTGGTGCTGCTGCATTCTGACTGACTGCTGTACGCCAGAAGCGTGCTTCGAGGCGCTGACCGCGACTGTCGGGGTCGAAACCGTCGAAGTAGAGCGTCTTCATGCCGCCGTCTTCGCTGGGCATCATCTTGTCGATGATTACGAAGACATTGATGGTGTCACGCACCACTGGATTGTGGTTTGCATCCTCGGTGCGATTGCCGTCCACATCGTTGGCATAGCATGCGCCCTTACGCAGTTTGTACGGCATGACAGCGCCGCCCTCGATTTCGAGCATGCCCTTCCATTCCTCTGCAAACTCAGATGCGCGGAATGCCTTCATGTCCACGATTTTGGACTCAGGCCGCGTTGGGTCTTGTGATGCAAAGGTGTTGAGGATGTCGAAGAGCCCTGGAAGGTCGTCGTCGAAGAAAATCTCGGTGCGTTTCTTGCTCATCATGCACCGTGAATTCTTGAGGGTGAACACCATGAAACGGCTCTTCACGCCGTCTCTGTTTTCCTTCTTGGATACGCCTAATCCGATACCGATAGTCCGATAATTTGATATCTCGCTACCTAAAATCATGTTGTTGCTCATTGTTTTGTTGTTTTGAGGTTTGTATTTTGTTGTTTATGTCGAATGCTATAAGTAAACGAAGTATGGTAACATTTGGGAGAGGAAGTGGGCAGCCATTAAGACTGCCACACTGCTCTTTAGAGAGAAGGTGATGTAGTTGCTTTGTCCTCGCACAAAAACGCCTGTTTTACATCGCTTAAAAGATTCCACACCTTCTCGATGTCTATTCTCCAGTACGTGAACGTAGGAGCATCGATTTTAATTGCTGGTGTGTCTTCGTCGCAGGCGTTTTCCAGACTTTTGAGATTGGCCATGATACCTTTAGTCAGAATCTCTCCTTCTACTACGCGCGCAATAAACTGTGCGTTGAGTTCGATTACTTGCACATCCGTCTCTTTGCGGATTGTGCTGATTTGAATTTTGTTTGCCATATTGATTATGTTGATTGGTGAATAGGCTATATATTAAGAGTGTGTGCAGTAAACTGGTGAACTCACTCGGTCTTTCGAGGGTCTTAGGTAGAGTCTCACAGCCAGTCGCACACACTCTTATTATTTGTGTCGAATCCTAAGAGTAGCTGCAATATGGTAACATTTGGTATATGAACTGGGTTACTACGAGGTTGGGGTCGGCCGAGAGGCCCTGCCTTACTTGGCAGGATTCTCTTCGGCTGACTCGTAGTAGTACTCGCGTCGGTAGTGTACCTCAGCAAGTACATCCTCGTTCTTTTCCATCCAGGCTGCAACAGCCTTGTTGAGTTCTGCTGCTGTGGCGAAGCGTTTTTGGCCCCAATCCACAGCACGATTACCAGCGTAGCGAACTCCCATACGCCAGTAGGTTTTCTTCTGTGCCATAATTTTGTTGATTGGTTTTTACTCGATTCCTACTGGAAGACCAACGTGTGGTAACATTTGAGGGTGGGGGGTATTGGACGGGAGTATGAGGCGGAGGGGGGAGGAAATGGGGTGTTCCTCGTTTCTGTACACTCTATATAATTTTCTCGTTTTGCAAAAAATAAAAAATTTTTTCGTCCCCGTTTGCGAAGCAAATGTTTAACGTAGTGTGTCCCCGTTCGACGAAGTCGAATGTTTAACGCAGTGTCAAAGACACGGAGTGATATGAAAAATCCCAACTTGCTTGGTATTGAAATTTCGTAGAAAAAAAAATCCCCCACTCTGTTATGGAGCAGGGGATTGTGTGTTAGCAATTAATGAATACCATGTTCTACCTCATCGACGCCTGGATTTACAGGACCAACAACAGGTTTCTCGCCGCCTGGATTTACAGGAACGATAGGACCTTCGCCTGGAGATGTACCACCGAAAGGTGTAAATGTATACTCCACGGCATTTCTTGAAGTATCGTTCGGGTCCTAAGAATCTATCAAAAAGATACGTATTGGATTCGATAGTAAATTTACTTGGCTGGTCATTTTGTTGTTTCGCATGATTACAGAATGATTTTCTACATCTATTACTGCAGGACTATCACTTCCATCCCAATACGAATATATAAGGGGCAAACCTGTAAATTCAACTCCCTCTGAGAGTGTAATCATAAACTCTTCCTCATAAAAATGTCCTTCGTACTTAGTAGAATTTATTCCGTCTTCTACACCCTATGTAGGTTCATCTAAATACACCTTCATTGTCTACCCTGTAGCAAGGTACTTTATCGTCACTACAACCAGACCTGGATATGTAGGTGTTATCTCGTAGTTTCCTTGTTCATGACTACGACGTTCATAATGTGTTTTATCCATAATATATTATGTTTTAATTGTTAATGTTTAAGTTATTATTTATCAATATTTCCTATTACTCCCCGAACGGATTGACCGTCACAGCGGCCGCCCCTGTTGGTAACGCCCGCTCCGTCACTGCCAAAGCCGAAGTACCACGCGCCGTAGACATTATCCGCATAAAGGGATGAGGACCAAACATTGCCCCACTCGCCTACGTCGTCGACTCTGCCATTGCTACAGAAGCCCGCAGCAGGAATAAAGAGATAATCTTCAGCGCTAATAGCATCAGTTACAGAGGTATAAGTATTCTTGAAGAAGAAGTATCCTGCTGTGTCCCAATTACTAATTGTAGCAGTTGTTTGAGTAGGACTTGAATGGCCATCACTGTCACTCCAAGCATATTGTGTAAAAGCGCCAGCATTTGTTACAAATCCGTTCTTTGTCTCCTTGATGAGTTCAATACATTGTTCCTTGGTTGGCATGTGCCATTCACCGCCACAATTAACATGTGCTGCGTCATCTTCAGCGTCAAGTACTACTTTATTGTCAGTCGTATTGTACTTTGTAAAAGTTTTACCATCTCCACTCGGATTAAACTTATAATCACGCCAACTAAATGTTTTTGTTGAAGCATCAGCATGGCCTTCAGTTTCACCCCACGCGAAATACAAGCCATAATCAGTCTCACTCTTAGCACCTACGTTCATCTTCGCCCAAAGAGTACCACTGGGGAGCCCAAGGTCTACATACTTATATGTAGCCTCAGCGCTATACTTGGGTACATTAGCATTTGCCCAGTTCAATCCTTGAGCTTTTGTATATGCTTCATGACGTGTGATGTCACTCTGACCTGTAGCGAGGGTTCTGAGGACTTTATTAGAATCTTCTCCGTAGTGCTTATTATACCACTATTCGTCTAGAGCGAAATGGTATTCCTTAGTTGACTTAAATTCATAGTTTCCTATATATTGGTAGTCTGATATATCACCCCTCTATGGCGCTGTATGCTAGTTAAAGAAATCACCGTTTGTTAAAGGCATCAAACTTTCAGTGTCAAAATGAGACACATATTGGTTTATGAAGACATCATCATATATTATACGTTTGTTATGAAAATAATTTCCGCCATTTATATCATTATTTTGTAGAAGCATTATACGGCCTTTTATCTATTTGTCACGAGTTACACCCTAATAATATTCGTCACTAAATTTAATTTTATATGTACCAGACGGATACTCATACTTCTCGGGGCCTATACCTAATATAGGAGTATTTTGATTATTTTCTTCGTTCATTTTAGTATACTAAATGTTTAAATATTAATAATTGTGCTGTTGTATTAAGGGCTAAACCCACTAAAGCCCCTAATACATCGAAGGTAATATCCCACCAGCACCAGTGGTGATACCACGCTTCTGTTTTATCTATATATTCTTTGTAGAAACCGATTCCGAGTGCTGCTCCAAAACCAGTTCTACCAAATAAAGCACCAAGGGCTGCGCATATCCCAAGGTGCTTTAAACTATTTTTGTCAATGTGTATTGTATTTGTTTGCATATCCACGTGCATAAATTCGCTTCTTTTCTTCAGCGAAATATGATAATTGTTCGGGAGTTAGATTTTCAATCCATTCATCCCGATATTTCTGGTACTTAGAGTGATTATTAACCTTAAATCTATACTCTAAGTATACTCTTAACTCTTTGGCGCGTACACTCTCTTCTTCGGCCTTATAATCGTGGAATTTAATGTTTTCCATTTATATTTACAAAATCTAAGAATAATACATCTTTATCTGTACCCTTCTTGTAGTTCTTTTTATTGTATAATTTGGCGTATAACCAAGGCCATATGTCGTCTATTTTAGCCCAAATTGAGTTCTTTTTACCCCCAAATGGGTTTGTAGTAGAGCTGTATTTGTCATCTAAAGTAGGCTCTTCCGTATGGAAATCATAGAGTAACTCCCAATCATATTTGCGACGGCCACCTACGAATATTAAGGGTCTATAGCACATCTGTATTTCTTTACAGAATTGCTTAAAATAGTAATCTTGGAACTGTTGATCGCTAGTTTTACGATTCTGCTCTAAGATTATCCTTACGTACACCTTCTCTTCTACAGAGTTTGCAAAGGTTTCGAGCATACGTAATGTGGGATACACCATAGCTTTCCATTCCATAGAACCGTGCCTAAACTTAGGCATACCTGCTTCGTTAAAATAAACCCTTAAGTCGAAATAACGTACACCATATGTAAAGAACTGCTCCTTTAAGCTAACTTTTTGACATCGTGCCATCCATGTAAAAGGTCTAAGCCATTTATTCTTAGCCTTGCAATAACTCATTGAATTGTGTGAACCTATAATCATGCGTCTGCTTCCATTTTTAATTCTTCAAGTTTATTAAATAAATCTATATACCTAGTACGTAATACTACATCTTCTATTGGAGCAAATACATCTTCCCAAGGAAGGCCGTTTTCCCACAAAGATTTTATACTATCTCGCACATCTTGTGATAATTCTGTAGCTTTGCCCCCTTCTGCTTCAAAATCAGGTGAGGGGGCTATTAATTCAAGCAGCGCTACTAACTGTATTTCCTTCGGACTCATCTTTCACTTCTTCAAAATCAACATAATCGCCTTCGAGAGTATTTACATCATATGTAGGTTCTATTTGTTCTTTAACCTCATTTAATGCTTTCTCTACTTGTTCTTCCGTAGAAGATTTCTTAGCCTCTTCCGCACGCTGTTTAAATTCCTCAAACATAGCACGGAGATGTAACTGTCCTGGCTCTTCTTGATACATTCTGAATAACATACCCGATGCATTATTCAATGCTTGAGGGTTTTTAATGTTACCATCTTCGTCTCTATCCTCTGTGAGCTTATTTACAAGCTCTTGAAGTTCATCGATAGTATATCGATGTAGAGTGCCGTCTTCAGCGACGTGACGTATCAAGTTGCCGTCTTTATCGTAGATATTACTGTATTTGTTAATCTTTCCCATGTTGTTTATTAATTAGTGACCAATTATCCCAGTTCTTTTCACAACTGAGCATTCGTTCTATTGCGTTAAGGTATTCGTCTGATTTAAGATATTCCTTCATGGTGCGCTACGTATTTTGAGCATTCTTGTTCTTGGGGGTCTCCATCGTCATCTTTGATAATATGAGTGTATATTCGAGATTTCTTCCATTTACGATATGTACTGAATGCTTTATTCTTTTCAAACCTATCACTATACTGATGTATACACTTTAACATTCGTATACCATCTACCATACCACATGCTCTTAAAGATGCTATGTCTTCTATAAAGCTTAATACAGATTCTTCATCAAACTTATCTCGTATATTCTCATAATCTTTTACAGCTCTCTTGTAGTATTCATTATTAGGATCAAACCTAGGTTTTACACCTGCTACATATGAAGAGTTAATAGGAAGACCATGAATGAAGAAATACTTACAGTTATCAGATACTGGCTAACTTATAGCCTTCATACTTAAGAAATCTGCATAGTATAGTACAGCATTCAGTTCTATATTGTTCATGTTTATTTCTTTTTTAGTGTTGTAAAAATACATTTAGTCGCCCAACCCGTAAGGTAAGCAGAGGCTTCTTGAGCAGAAGTAGGGATACTGAGATCTATATCATCGCATATACTAAAGTTTACATGATCTGCTTCATGAGCGCAATAATTAACCTGATCCTCTATAGACTCTTTAATTGCATCGTCATGTATAATTACTAGCACTACATACTTATTGGTCTTCTTATTTATAGCCGGTACTGTATACATAAAGTAGCTGTCACCAAGTCGTATATACTCTCCTCCTCTTCCTACAAACAGTTTGTTTATATCTTTTTCTGTACAATTCTTACAAACATATAGTAGTCTTGGATATATTATTGGATCATATTTATCTATTATAGCTTTCTTCTTTTTCATAGTCATAAAATATATATAGTCTCTCTAATCCCCCCTTAAATTCCCCCCTTATGGGGTTGGAAGACACTCACGTAACGTAAAAATAGTACAAAATGGTTGCATTTTAACTTTTTTCAAAAAACTTTGCAACCGATTTTTAAACTTCTTACGTTATGGCGGCGTAAAAGGTTAAAATTGATTTAATATATGAACAAGATTTTAAAAGTTGTTAAGCCATTCTTTGTGATGGAAGAGGGAGATACTTTCGAACTTGCTGAGAATGGGCGCGAATATAATAGCAGTGTTTCCGCTGAGCATCATGAATCAAATGATGATAACGGTGAGGTGACTGCACGATACAACGCTAGTTATACAATTTCTACAGATTATGCCGAGACTCTCGAACAAGAGGGATATCTTAAGGCAGTTGAACCTGAGAAGACTAGTAATTTTGTAAACGTATTTGACGAGATTAAAGAACTTGTTGACGGGTATAAGCATGAGCTTTCTACTATTGATGACGATATGGCTGATATGCCCCAGTGTCTTAAAGTAGAGCGTCAGACAGTGTTGACGAACCTCGTTACAGTTCTCGAATACCTTAATTCACTTAAGAAGTAATATGGACGAAAAGATTATGGACCAATCACAGCTTGCGAACGATCTTAGCGATAAGATAGAATACGATTTTAATCGCGAGTTTCTCGTAAAGCCGTTGGAGCCGGTCATGGTTAAGAAAGAGTTTAATAAACAAGTAGCTGAGTCTGAAAAGCCGACCAAAGATGAAAACGGCATCGAGGCTATCGACTATAAAGACGTAGAGACTGAGGTAAAAGAAGTTGAATCAGATTTTAAGCGTGGCGTTGTCTTAAAGGTACCCCATGAGTATAAGCAACAGCTTGAAGGCGACAAGTACATTCCGATGGATATAAAAGTTGGCGATGTAATTGTATACAAGTACGGAAAGTGGTTTGATTTGCTTAAGGATACACAGCTTGTTCCAGTATACGATATAGTAGCTGTATCACGATAATGGAGTTTGAAAAGACTTGTAGACAAATAGCTAAAGAGTTCGGAGAGGATCCTAAACTTGTACATGATATAGCAATGTTTCAGTTTAGATTCATTCAAGAAGTAATGAAAGATCCCGAAGATACTCACGACATAATGATAAACAAATCATTTAGGTTCAAGCTTAAGAAACGATTCAAAGAAAATAAACAAAAAGAATATAGTTCAAAATGAAGAAGAATAAGAAATACTCATACATCGTAGATCTTATCGATGTTGAGACACCCGCAGATCTTATGGCACGATTCGCAGACGCTAAGCAGCGTGCAGGCCTGCCCATTAGAGACGATGAGTTTAATGGTCTTATTATGCGAATCATGGAGATTTCTTCTCCGAAGATCTACGTTTGCGGCTGCATGACATGTGAATGTAAGAAGCTTCCTTGGTATAAGCGCCTGTGGAATAAGCTTCGCGGTAAGAAGTAATAACAGCTCGTCCGGTTATAGCTGTATAAACACCGGATACAATACAGCGCTCACTGCTGAGAATGTGAGGTCATTGTATTTAAGATTTTGGTGGTTTTGGAATCCCTTCGGGGAGGAGGTTCGATTCCTCCACCAGCCACATTCGGCGTGGTGTATGATTCCTAGCACCCTGAGCTCTAACCTCAGGAGATCCGGAGATGAACCGGACGCCGGTACCAATACAGAATAAACTGTAAATTAACTATATAAAAGAACAATGGAAATTAAATTTAAGAAACTTTCAGATGCGGCTGTTTTGCCGGTACGCGCACATAAGAGTGACGCAGGATTAGATTTGACATGTACAAAAATCGAGAGTGGCGTAAATGATGCGCGTGAGATGCTCTTGGTTTATCACACAGACCTTGCAGTGGAGATCCCTGAAGGTTATGTAGGACTTATATTCCCGCGTTCTAGTATTTATACTAAATCAATTAGCCAGACGAACTGCGTAGGTGTAGTTGACTCTAACTATCGTGGAGAGCTCCGTGTAGTTTTCCGTCCTACGATCTCTGGTGTTCCCGAATTCTATAAAGTAGGTGAACGTTTTGCACAGCTCGTAATTGTACCTTACCTTAATGCAGAGGTCGTTGAGGCAGAGGAGTTGAGCGAGAGTGAGCGCGGAGAGAACGGCTTTGGTTCGACTGGTAATACAAACGAAGATATTAGCGCACCTGAGGCTCCGTCGCAGCAAGAATCTGTTGACGATGCTAAAGTTGACACACAATCTGCAGATACTGCGATGCCCGAGGCAGCGGCTGGGGATGAAGACACCCCTGAGCAGGTGTAATATAGTAACGTTTGAAAAACCTGGTGAGCGGCGTACATAGGATGGCAATGCTCAAGGATAAGGGACTTACCGAATATGGTAGGCCCCTTGTTCCATTTTAATTAATTCAAAAACATTTTAGCTAAATATGATGGAATTTATACATGAACCATTTGAACATCCTTTTGAGCATCCGTTTCACCACCATCACCACGAGGTGAATCCTATCGAGCTTGCTCAGATTGGTGGTGCTTCACAATATGCTAAACTTAGCTATAGATTGCAGAAGCATATTGAGGATGATACTCGTCACATCACGGACGAAGAACGTTACAAATGGAATAAGACATATAACGACCTTAAGGCGTTAAAAGAAGATATTGAAGACGGC
>Ga0256404_1013861_pt1 | contig 10082 bp, 7 predicted proteins | sample RumenRJG_01DNA_FD_185990 | JGI IMG/M metagenome (GOLD analysis project Ga0256404, IMG submission 185990) | Bovine rumen microbial communities from Lethbridge, Alberta, Canada - RJG_01 | ecosystem: Host-associated > Mammals > Digestive system > Stomach > Rumen | place: Canada: Alberta | collected...
CGGGTCTTGGCGTAGACCCCCAGCTTCCACAGTTCCTTGTCCAGATCTTCCATGTAGCTCATGACCCGCGGTCGGAGGGAACCGAAATAGTGGTCGCTCAGTTCCTGCCCCTTCGGAGAACGGGCACCGAACAGGGTGCGGCCGGTATAGACCAGGTCGGGTCTCTTGCGGAACTGTTCCTTGTCGACCAGGAAGTACTCCTGCTCGCTGCCGACGGTGGTCATCACCCTGCCTACCTCGTCATGGCCGAACAGGTGCAGGATACGCTTTGCCTGCTCGTTCAGAGCCTCCATGCTGCGCAATAGCGGGGTCTTCTTGTCCAACGCCTCGCCGGAATAGGAGCAGAAGGCGGTCGGAATATACAGCGTGGTGCCCTTGACGAAGGCGTAACTCGTCGGATCCCAGGCAGTGTAGCCACGGGCCTCGAAGGTTGCCCGCAGCCCTCCCGAGGGGAAGGAAGAGGCGTCAGGCTCGCCCTGGACCAGCTCCTTGCCGGAGAACTCCATGATCACCCGTCCGCCACCGGCAGGGGCGATGAAGGCGTCGTGCTTCTCCGCGGTGATGCCCGTCATCGGCTGGAACCAGTGGGTGAAATGGGTGGCTCCCTTCTCCAAGGCCCAGTCACGCATGACGCTGGCGACGACGTTGGCGATACTCAAATCGAGATCCTTGCCTTTGCTGATCGTCTCCTTCAACTGACGGTAAGTCTCTTTCGGAAGACGCTTCTGCATGACGGCATCGTTAAATACATACTCGCCAAAATAGTCCGCAATAGTTTCCATCTGACACCTCCAGGGTACAAAAAAAGACGCCGTGGCCGAAACCACAGCGCCTTTGCTGTATGTCGATGGTAATACCCTTTCTTGCGGTTTGTGTCAACTCCCCTTTTGCGCTGGACATTTTTCCATCCCCACGGTACACTCATCACGCAACACACGGACAAAGGCGTCCGGTACCTGCACCAAGAAAGGTGTCGATACCGGACGCCTTTTTTATATTCCGAGAGGAGTGCCGGGATGACAGGCGAAGAAGGTTTTCTGGAAGGACGAGAACACATCCCCAGCGGGTGCGCGATCTGCGGATTGATCGACCGGACTGGCAGACGCTTCAGTGGCGATGCCGCCATCAGGTCCATCAGTGTCATGCATGACCGGTCAAATGGTCTGGGAGGTGGATTTGCCGGTTATGGCATCTACCCTGAGTACAAGGATTTCTACGCATTCCATCTCTTCTTCTACTCGACCGACGCAAAGAAGCAGACCGAAGCCTACCTGGACGAGTACTACGACGTGATCAACCTCTCAAAGATTCCGGTCACCCGGACCAAAGCAATCACCGATGAGCCATTGATCTGGCGCTATTTCGTCGCGCCATCCCCCACCAAACTGGCGGAAAGCCAGCTGGACGAACAGGAATTCGTCGTGCGCAGCGCCATCCATATCAACTCGACCATCAAGGGAGCCTACCTCTTCTCCTCAGGCAAGAACATGGGAGTCTTCAAAGCCGTCGGCTATCCCGAGGACGTCGGGCGTTTCTACCGCTTGGACGAATATGAAGGCTACTGCTGGACCGCGCATGGAAGGTACCCGACCAACACTCCTGGCTGGTGGGGAGGCTCCCATCCGTTCGCCCTGTTGGACACCACGGTGGTGCACAACGGAGAAATCTCCAGCTACGACGCCAACCGGAGGGCAATCGAGATGTTCGGCTACCGTTGCACGCTTTCGACCGATACCGAGGTGATCACCTACATGCTCGACTACCTGCACCGACGAAAGGGTCTTTCCTTCAGGGAAACGGCGCAAATCCTCGCCGCTCCCTTCTGGTTCGAGATCGAGCACATGCATGACAGGGAAAAGCAACTGGCGACCTATCTGAGGACGACCTACAGCAGTTTCCTCGTCACCGGTCCGTTCAGTATCCTGATCGGCTTCACGGGAGGGTTGATGGCATTGAACGACCGCCTGAAACTCCGCAGCCTGGTATCCGGGTCGAAGGGCTCCATGACCTATTTCGCCAGCGAGGAAGCAGCCATCAGGGCCGTCGAGCCCGAGGTGGAAAACCTGTTCGCCCCGCGTGGCGGAGAACCGGTCGTCGTGCATGTGGAGGGTATGTGAGATGGACTATCAGATTACGGAATTCCTCGTGGAACGGGACCGGGAGCGCTGTACAGTCTGCCGGCAGTGTGAACGGCAATGCGCCAACGGAGTACATCATTACGACAGCAAGCTGAACCGGATGGTGGCGGACGAGACCAAGTGCGTCGACTGCATGCGCTGCACCATCTTCTGCCCCACCCACGCGATCCGGATCGTCAAGAATCCCCAGACGTTCCGGGAGAACGCCGGCTGGCGTGCGGAGAACATCCAGGACATTTACCGGCAGGCGGAAAGTGGAGGGGCACTGCTCTCCTCCATGGGGTGTCCGAAGCCCTACCCCATTTATTGGGACAAGATCCTGATCGGGGCCAGCCAGGTGACCAACCCCTCGATCGACCCCCTCAGGGAGCCGATGGAGACCAAGACCTTCCTGGGCAACAAGCACTGTCCGATCGAGCGTGACAAGGACGGACGCATCGTCCCCAACAGCCATCCGCTCTTGGAGCTTTCCCTGCCAATCCTCTTCAGCGGCATGAGCTATGGCTCGATCAGCTACAACGCGCACAAGGCGCTGGCCATGGCCGCCGAGCGGCTCGGCACCTTCTACGGCACCGGAGAGGGCGGACTGCACAAGGATTTCTACCCATACGGGCCCCACACCATCGTCCAGGTCGCCAGTGGACGCTTCGGCGTCGAGCCGGCCTACCTGAACGCCGGCGCGGCCATCGAAATCAAGATGGGACAGGGAGCCAAGCCTGGCATCGGCGGGCATCTTCCGGGAAGCAAGATGGTGGGCGACATCGCCCGCACCCGCATGGTGCCTGAAGGGTCGGACGCCATCAGCCCCGCCCCGCATCACGACATCTACTCGATCGAGGACCTCAGGCAGCTGGTCTCGATCCTGAAAGAGGCGACCGGCTACACCAAGCCGGTGATCGTCAAGGTCGCCGCGGTGCACAACATCAGCGCGATTGCCAGCGGCATCGCCCGCAGCGGTGCCGACATCATCACCATCGACGGCTTCCGTGGTGGCACCGGGGCGGCCCCGAAACGGATCCGGGACAACGTCGGCATCCCGGTCGAACTTGCCTTGGCGGCGGTCGACCGGAGGCTGCGCAGCGAGGGCATCCGCGACCGGGTCAGCCTCGTCGTCAGCGGCTCGATCCGCAGCTCCGCCGACGTAGTCAAAGCAATCGCCTTGGGAGCGGACGCCGTATCGATCGCCACCAGCGCATTGATCGCATTGGGTTGCCACCTCTGCCGCACCTGCCAGAGCGGACGTTGCAACTGGGGCATCGCAACCCAACGCCCCGACCTGGTAGCCAGGCTCGACCCGGAGGCGGGAGCGCAGCACCTGGTCAACCTGATCACCGGCTGGAAGAGCGAGGTGGTGGAGATGATGGGGGGCATGGGCATCAACTCGATCGAGGCGCTCAGAGGCAACCGCGCCATGCTCAGGGGCATTGGTCTGACCCAGCCCGAGCTGGAAATCCTCGGCATCAGCCACGCAGGAGCTTGATATGCAGCAAATCAATGTACAGGGAATGCAGGCGGAAGCCTTGAACCAGATGATCCGGACCAGCAAGGAGCGGAAGTTCCTGCTCTGCGGGGTCAACGGGCAACGCTATATCGGCTGTGGCCTGAAAGGCTACTCGATCACCATCGAAGGCACCGCGGGCAACGCCACCGGCGCCCTGAACGACGGCAGCGAGATTGTCGTACACGGGAACGTCCAGGACCAGGCGGGAGATACGATGAACGGCGGCAGCATCATTGTCACCGGCAGTGCCGGTGACGCCCTCGGTTACGCGATGCGCGGAGGCGAGATCCTGGTTGGCGGCTCGGTCGGATACCGCTGCGGCATCCACATGAAGGCCTATCAGGAACGCCAGCCCCTGATTGTCATCGGCGGCTCGGCCGGCTCCTTCCTCGGGGAATACCAGGCCGGAGGAACGATCGTCGTCCTCGGCATGCACGCCTCCGGTTCCCTTGTGGGCCCCTGCTGCGCCCGTGGCATGTACGGCGGAACCATCTTCCTTGCTGGAGACAAGCCGGAGGATCTTCCCGACAAGGTACTTCATCGGGATGCCACCAGCGAGGACATGGAACATATCTCACGCCTGATTGAGCCGTATTGCCATCGTTTCCGACTAGACAAAGAAAGCCTGCTTGCACATCATTTTTCCGTATTGGAACCCAACTCGTCCAATCCGTACCGGCAACTGTACACCTACGCGTAAGGAGGAAGTCATGAATACGACCGAACAGTCCGTACTGCAGTTCGTCAGGGAACAGGATGTCAGGTTCGTCAAGTTGTCCTTCTGCGACATCTTCGGAAACCTGCAGAACATCAGCATCTCCAGCAAGGAGCTGCCCCGCGCCTTTGAAAGCGGCATCAGCTTCGATGCCTCGTCGATCCGTGGCTTCCTCTATTCGGACAGGTCCGACCTCTTTCTCTTTCCTGACACCACCACCCTCTCCCTGCTTCCCTGGAGGCCGGCCCAAGGACGGGTAGTCCGCATGTTCTGCTCGATCCGCAAGCCGGACGGCACCCCTTTCGAAGGTGACAGCCGCGGCTACCTTGCCCGCACGGTAGAGAGCGCCTATCGGAAAGGCTACGATTTCTCCATCGGGCCGGAGTGCGAGTTCTATCTCTTCAAGTGCGATCCGGAAGGCAATCCGACCCGCACCCCGATCGATACCGGCACCTACTTTGATGCCGCTCCGTTTGACCGAGGCGAAGATGTCAGGCGCAACATCTGCCTGACGTTGGAGGAGATGGGCTTCTACACCGAACGCAGCCACCACGAGAGCGGCCCTGGCCAGAACGAGATCGATTTCCGCTACGGCGAGCCGATGGAAGCTGCCGACAACACGATTCTCTTCAAGAACGTGGTGCGGATGATGGCGGACCGCAGCGGTATGTTCGCCTCCTTTCTTCCCAAACCTATCTCCGACGAGAGCGGCAGCGGCCTGCATGTGAACATGTCCCTCCGGGAGCCGGATACGGCAAAGCACGAGCAGATGATCGCCGGCATCCTCAGCCATATCTCGGAGATCACCGTCTTCGCCAACCCTCTGGCAAACAGCTATGAGCGGCTTGGCAGCTGGGAAGCGCCGATCCATATCGGCTGGGGTGACTCCAACCGGAGCCTTCTTGTCCGAGTCCCTGCAGCCAAGGGGGCATACACCCGCTTCGAGGTGCGCTCCCCTGACCCTTCCTGCAATCCCTACCTGACGTACGCACTGCTTATCAGGGCGGCGGTGGAAGGGTTGGAACATCAGATGGCCATGCCCGCTTACGCAGGCAACGACCTGCCAGGCAACCTGGGCGAGGCGCTTGCCATCGCCCGCAAGAGCGTGTTTCTCAGAGACGCGATGAACGAGAGGATGCTTGATGGATATCTCAAGGCCAAGGAGAGCGAATGGGAGGCGTACCAGGAGTCGGGTGACAGTGTCAGCCGCTACTTCCTGACGACATAGCATGGAACGGATACTGGTGGTTTCACGCAGCGAGCAAGGAGCGAAGGCGCTCCAGTCCCTCATCGAGACGCATGAGGGGGCAGTCTCGCTCACCATCAGTCCTTCCGCCTCCGACGCCCGGACCAAGGTGCTTGACGAGGACTGGGACCTCGTGGTGGTCAACACCCCGATGGAGCACGGCCTTGGCGAGGACCTGGTGCGCATGATTACCGAACAGTCCTCCGCTCCGGTCATCATGCTGGTCAGGGATATCTACATCGGTTCCATCAAGGACGAAATGGAACGGGAGGGAGTCCTTGTCGTATCCAAACCCCTGATCAAGGAACTTTTCTGGCAGGCGCTGAGCCTGTCCCGGGCGATGCGGGCCCGCATGCACGGAATGGAGGAACGGAACCGGTCACTGGAGCGGAAAATCGAGGAAATCCGGATGGTCGACAAGGCCAAATGGGTCCTGATCCGCCGGGGTATGGACGAGGAGAGCGCCCATAAATTTATCGAAAGACAGGCGATGGACAGGCGTCTGAGCCGCGCCGCCATAGCCGATGAAATTCTCAATCGAGGTGCGAAATGACCAAACATATTTTTGTGACGGGAGGAGTGGTTTCCGGCCTTGGGAAAGGCATCACCGCTGCCTCTCTCGGACGGCTGTTGAAATGCCGCGGATTGAAGGTAGCCAGCCAGAAGCTGGATCCCTACATGAATGTCGACCCGGGCACCATGAGCCCCCTGCAGCATGGCGAGGTCTACGTGACCGACGATGGTGCGGAGACCGACCTGGACCTTGGGCACTATGAGCGTTTCATCGACGAGAATCTGAACAAGTACGCCAACCTGACCAGCGGCAAGGCCTACTGGTCGGTTTTAAACAAGGAACGCCGGGGCGAGTACCTGGGCAAGACGGTCCAGATCATTCCCCATGTCACCAATGCGATCAAGGAGTTCATCTACGCATTGGACAAGAGCACCAAGGCCGACGTGGTCATCACGGAAATCGGCGGCACGATCGGCGACATCGAGAGCCAGCCCTTCCTCGAGGCGATCAGACAGATCAGCCACGAGCTGGGCCCTGGCAACTGCCTGTTCATCCACGTGACACTGGTCCCCTACCTGCGTTCCAGCGGAGAACACAAGAGCAAACCGACCCAGCACTCCGTCAAGGAGCTGATGAGCAGCGGCATCTTTCCCGACATCATCGTCACCCGCAGCGACATGCCGATCGAGCAGTCGGTCAAGGACAAGATCGCCCTTTTCTGCAACGTCAAGCAGGACTGTGTCATCGAGAACCGCAACTGCAACATCCTTTACGAGGTGCCGTTGATGCTGCACGAGCAGCATTTCGACGACATCGTCTGTCGCGAGCTGAGGATGGAGACCAAACCGATCGATCTGACCGCCTGGCAGGCGATGATCGACCGGGCCAACGAGGCGAAAAAACAGGTCACCATCGCCATGGTGGGCAAGTACATGGAGCTGAAGGACGCCTACCTTTCCGTCAACGAGGCGTTGAAGCACGCCGCCTGGCACAATGGCGCCAACGTGACGATCAACTGGGTCGAGGCGGAGGACGTGACCGAGAAGAGTGCCGACAAGCTGCTCGGATCGGCTGACGGCATTCTGGTTCCCGGAGGTTTTGGCGAACGGGGCATCGAAGGAATGATCGAGGCCTGCCGCTATGCCAGGACCCATCACAAGCCCTACCTGGGCATCTGCCTTGGCATGCAGATCGCCGTCATCGAGTTCGCCAGGAACGTGCTCGGCTTCCACGACGCCACCTCCACCGAGTTCAACCCGGATACCACCCATCCGGTCATCGCCCTGATGCCGGACCAGAGGGGCAACATTCCCAAAGGGGGAACGATGCGGCTGGGCGCCTATCCTTGCGAGATCAGGAAAGGCACAATCCTGGAGAAATGCTACGGTACCACCCATATCGAGGAACGGCACCGCCACCGGTGGGAGTTCAACAACGACTACCGCGGGCAGATGCAGGACAAGGGGCTGGTCATTGCCGGTCTCAGCCCGGACGGCCGGCTGGTCGAGGCTGTCGAGCTCTCCCCAAAAGAGAACCCCTTCTTCGTCGGAGTCCAGTACCATCCCGAGTTCAAGAGCCGGCCGGACAAGGCGCATCCGCTCTTCTGCGGCCTGATCGCCGCCAGTCTGAAGCACTGAGGCGGCTTGTCTTTTTTCCCTCCCTTCCCTACTCTGGAGAAGGGAGGATTTCTGTATGCGCATAACCGAACTGGCACATGGCTGGACACTGGCTCCCACCCACGAGCAGGAAATCCATCAGCACACCCGGCTTTTCACCCGGAAGACGGGTATCCCCGTAGAGCTTCCCCTGACGGCCAAGAAGGCATTGGTGGCTTCAGGCGAGGCGAAGGAATCGGACACCTGGCCCGACGAGGCTTCCTGGAACCTGCAGACCTCGTTCCATCTTCCCGAGGAACCGGGGAAGAACCACCTGCTGATGGCTCTTCCCCAGCGGAAAGACGATATCGCCGTGACATTGGGGGACGCAAAGCCAATCAATGTGGCGAAGGGATCCAATCCCCTCTTCCTGGATATCACTGCTCTTGCCGCAATCGGACGCAACACCCTGACCCTATCGGGAAAAGGGTTGTACCTTGACGAGGCTCCCCGTCTGGTCGAGACCGACAGTTTTCTGGTCGAGCAGAGCTGGATCAGCCTGCAGCAGCGTGGCAGAACCTGGAAGGTAGTCTGGCACGCCAAGGTGGATTGTTTCAAAGCCGGGCGGCAAGGTTGGAAACTCACCTTGGATGGCCGGAGCAGTGCTGGCTTCTGGAATCTTGCCGAGGGCGAGGAAGAAGTCGAGGCCTCGCTTTCCGTCAGGGATCCAGAGTCCTACACGCCGGAATCACCGGTCCTTTCCACCCTGGTGATGGTCGCCGGAGACAGTTGCGAGCAACGGCAGATCGGCTTCTCCAGCTATGCCATGGAAGGCTCCCTGCCCATGGTCAACGGGACGAGGACGCAGTTGCGCGGGGCGCTCTGGCGGGGGCGTGGTGCCAGCGAGGATATCCAGGGACTGGTACAGAGCGCCAAAGCGGCCCACATGCGGCTGCTGCGCGTCACCTGTTTCGAGTCCGAGGAATTCTACCGTACCTGCGACCAGGAGGGCATCCTGGTCCTGCAGGATCTGTCTGGCGACCCGGAACTCGATTGGCAAGTACGACGGATCGCCAGCCACCCATCCCTGTTCGGGTGGTACCTGTCCGACCTGCCCAAGGATGGAAGCAAAGAAGCTTTGCTCGCTTTGGACCGGATGGCCCAGGACATCGCCAAAACCGTAGGGGTCTGCGATGGGAGGCACCCGTTGCTTTTTCGGTATCTGGATGACTCCATCGGGGAAAGTCTCGGGAACGAGATGGGAAAGGAAGCCGTTTTCTCCCACTCCTCCTTGGTCCTCGGCTTTGGCTGGGGAAGCTACCCCTGCCTGACCGCACTGCAGAGGGCCACGGGAGAGGAGCATCCTAACCTGACCGGAAGCAAGGTGGAGGCCCTTGAGGAACATCACGGAGAAATTGGACGGATCTATGGAGCTTTGGCGTCGATGTTCGCCATGCCGGACGACCGGAGACAGGTCATCTACCTTTCCCAATGCCTGCAGGCGCTCGTCCTGAAGCAGGCGGTTGATGGCTGGAGGGTACAGGACAAGCGGATGGGTATGATCCTGATCGACGAGCTGGCAGAAAAGCGCCGCGAGGTGGGCAGCGCACTCATCGGGCAGGACTCCAAATGGAAGCTTGCCATGTACGCCGCACGGGATCTTTTCTTCCAGCCGGTACGGCCGGTTGCCCGGATGGAGGCGGATGGATCGGTGAGCCTGTTCGCGGTCAACGACGGGGTGTGTCCCCTCAAAAGCGCTACGTTCACCACCACGTTGCTCCCCTACGACGGCATTACGCGCCCGATCCTGAAAAAATATGTGGTCAACGTCCCCGCGGGGGGAGTGAAAAAGGTGGGCATCCGGAGCGCAGAGGAACTTGCGCCCTATCGGACCACCCATTTTCTTTCCCTTTCGCTTGTCTGGAAGGACGGGACGGCCGAGGACGGAATCCTGCTGGACAAGCCCAAGGCGTGCAGGTTCCTTCCCACTCAAGTGGCCTGCACGTTCAGCAGGGTGGCGAAGGGAATCGGGATCACCCTCGCAAGCAAACGCCCTGCGTTGATGGTGGGACTGGACCAAGGAGATCTCAAGGGTTCTTTCAGCAGGAACTGGTTCCCCCTTTTCGACAAGGCGAGCGTCGTTTTCGAGACCACAGGGAACTATACCTTGCAACAGGTCAAAGAGCAGCTGTCGGTCTTCTATCTGGCGGAAGAAGCATAAGAAGACCCACACCTGCCCGGCGTTTTTTTGCTTGCCAAGCATCTCTCTGAACATGTTCCGCTTATTTCGCTTTTTATTGGACAGCCCTTGACACTGTTACCGGATTTTCGGTATCAATAGAACCGAATTTTCGGTAAAAATTTACCGATTAT
>Ga0256404_1013862_pt1 | contig 10082 bp, 7 predicted proteins | sample RumenRJG_01DNA_FD_185990 | JGI IMG/M metagenome (GOLD analysis project Ga0256404, IMG submission 185990) | Bovine rumen microbial communities from Lethbridge, Alberta, Canada - RJG_01 | ecosystem: Host-associated > Mammals > Digestive system > Stomach > Rumen | place: Canada: Alberta | collected...
CGGCAGCGCCGGCTGCCTTCCGCGCAAGCACATCACGGCCCGGCGGGGGCTGCCGGCTGCATCCCCGTGAAGAACCGTATTGACAGGAAACGGACACCTGTGCTAAGCTTTTCACGCTACGAGCAGAAGGTTCTTTTTTTTTGCGCAAAAACCGTGCGGGAAGGTTCCGCAGCGGGCGGATACAGAAAGACAGAGCCCTGCGTCAACCGGCTAACGGATATCATTGGAGGTGAAAAACCGTGCGTACAAGGATCACATTAGCTTGCACAGAATGCAAACAGCGTAACTACACGACCATGAAGGATAAGAAAGAACATCCTGAAAGAATGGAAACGAAGAAATACTGCAGGTTCTGCCGCAAGCATACCTTACACAAGGAAACGAAGTAAGCGGCCGTTCCGTGCTGCTGGAAAGTGCAGGTCATTAAGATGGCAGATAGTGAGAACAGGACCGCGAAGAACGCGGAGAAGAAACCCCGTTTTTTCGACGGTCTTAAGCGCGAGTGGGGGAAGATTATCTGGCTGACGAGACAGGATGTGGCCCGCGAGACCGGTCTGGTCGTCGTCCTTTCCCTGATCATGGGCATCATCATCACCGTGGTCGACAGCGCGGCGCTGCGGGTGATCGACTGGCTGCTGGCTCTTTGATGAAATTGACGATTTGCATTTGAGAGAAATAAGAGGGTTCAGATGTCAGAAGCGAACTGGTATGTGATTCATACCTATTCCGGATACGAGAACAAGGTCAAGGCCAACATCGACAAGACTGTCGCGAACCGTCATCTTGAGGAGCAGATCCTCGATGTCATTGTGCCGCTGGAGGACGTTCAGGAGACGAAGAACGGCGTCACGCGGATGGTCAAGAGAAAGATGTTCCCGGGCTATGTCCTCGTCCATATGGAGATGAACGACGATACCTGGTACGTCGTCCGGAACACCAGAGGCGTGACCGGATTCGTCGGACCGGGAAGCAAGCCGGTGCCGCTCGCGCCGGACGAGATGTGGAAGCTCGGAGTCGGAGAGGGATCGGAGGCGCCTGCACAGCAGAAGCCGAAGATCGTGGTCGATTTTGAGAAGGGCGATATGGTCGTCGTCATCGCGGGCGCCTGGGAAGGAACCGAAGGCGTCGTCCAGGCGGTCAACCCCCAGAAGCAGACCATCACGATCAACGTGGAGCTTTTCGGCCGCGACACTCCGGTCGAGATCAGCTTCTCGGAGGTTAAGAAAAAGTGAGTTTCTGCGGTCGCAATTGCGCCGCAGCTGATTCAGAAGGTCCCCGCCGGGCAAATCAAGCCATCCCGGGTAGAAAGGGACCGGACAGGTGGAAGGGTTTTATACTCGACAAAACCACATGAGGAGGAAACATCATGGCAAAGAAGGTTACAGGTTACATCAAACTGCAGATTCCGGCCGGCAAGGCAACCCCGGCTCCGCCGGTAGGCCCGGCGCTCGGCCAGCATGGCGTGAATATCGTTCAGTTTACGAAAGCCTTCAACGCGAAGACCGCTCAGATGGGTGACGTGATCATCCCGGTCGTGATCACCGTCTATGCGGACCGGAGCTTCACCTTCATCACGAAGACTCCGCCGGCGGCCGTTCTGATCAAGAAGGCGCTGAATCTGCCGAAGGCATCCGGTCAGCCGAACAAGGTGAAGGTCGGCAAGATCACGAAGGCTCAGGTGAAGGAAATCGCCGAGACGAAGATGCCGGATCTGAATGCCGCGACGATCGAGGCCGCGATGAGCATCATCGAGGGGACATGCCGCAGCATGGGCGTTGAGGTAGTTGACTGATCACAGGTGGAAGGACTGAAATCCGCTACGACCACAGGGAGGTTTGAATAAATGAAACACGGGAAGAAATATATCGAAGCCGCAAAGGCGATCGAGCGCGGCACGCTGTATGATCCGGCTGACGCGATCGCTCTGGTAAAGAAGACCGCGACGGCGAAGTTCGACGAGACGATCGAGGCGCATATCCGCACAGGCTGCGACGGACGCCACGCGGATCAGCAGATCCGCGGCGCTGTCGTTCTTCCGGCCGGAACCGGCAAGAAGGTCCGCGTCCTCGTTTTCGCGAAGGGAGCGAAGGCGGAGGAGGCGAAGGCCGCCGGTGCTGATTATGTCGGTGAGATGGATCTCGTTCCGAAGATCCAGAAAGAGGGCTGGCTCGACTTCGACGTTGTCGTCGCGACACCGGACATGATGGGCGTGGTCGGCCGTCTCGGCCGTATCCTCGGACCGAAGGGCCTGATGCCGAACCCGAAGGCCGGCACCGTCACGATGGATGTCACCAAGGCGGTGAAGGAAATTAAAGCCGGTAAGATCGAGTACCGTCTCGACAAGAGCAACATCATCCACGTTCCGGTCGGCAAGGCTTCCTTCACGGAAGAGCAGCTGGGCGAGAACTTCAGAGCGCTGATGGACGCGCTTGTCAAGGCCCGTCCGAGCACGGTGAAGGGCGCGTACCTGAGAAGCATCACGCTTGCTTCCACCATGGGTCCGGGCGTCCGCGTCAATCCGCTGAAGGTTCAGTGACATTTCTGATTGACATTCCCGGAAGGGAATGATAAAGTAGACAGGCATCAAACCGAAGACAGCCGGTGTCCCTGAGGGACGTAAGCGCAAGCGCCAGCCGAGGATTGATTTTGATCGTGAAGGCTCATCTCAGGTGTGAGCGGATGATGAAATCAGTGACACCCCGTGCTCAGGCTGCACGGGGCGTTTTTTCGGTCAGCCGGGACGGCACGCTCCGGCGGATGCATGTTCAGAAATCTTTAGAAGGAGGAAACGTTCGTTCATGGCAAAGGTAGAACTGAAACAGCCGATTGTCCAGGAAATCGCAAGCGCGGTTGACGGTGCGAAAGCGGCGGTGCTCGTTCAGTACCTTGGACTCACGGTCGAGCAGGATACGGCGCTCCGCAAGGAACTCCGCGAAGCGGGTGTCCAGTACAAGGTGTACAAGAATACGCTGATGCGCCGTGCGTTTGAGGGAACGGAATTCGAGGCCCTCTCGAAGCATCTGGATGGCCCCAACGCCATCGCGGTATCCAAGGACGATCCGATCATCGCGGAGAAAATTCTCTCCAAGTATGCAAAGAACATCAAGTGTTTCTCACTGGTCGGCGGCGTTATCGAAGGCCAGTACGCCGATGCGGCGAAGCTGGACGAGATGGCAAGCATCCCGTCGAGAGAGATCCTGCTCAGCAGACTCCTCGGAAGCATCCAGGCTCCGATCGCGAACTTCGCGCGTGTGATCAAGCAGATCGCCGAGAAAGACAGTGCGCCTGAGGCGGAGGCCCCGGCGGCGGAATAAGCAGATGCCTTCAGGCGTTTGCGGGATTTATTAAATTACGAATGGGAGGAAATACCACTATGGCTAAGTTAACCACAGAAGAGTTTATCGCAGCGATCAAGGAACTGACTGTGACCGAGCTGAACGATCTGGTCAAGGCCTGCGAGGAAGAGTTCGGCGTTTCCGCTTCCGCGGGCGTTGTCGTGGCGGCTGCGGGCGCTGCGGGCGCAGCTCCGGCTGAGGAAGAGAAGACCGAGTTCGACGTCGAGCTGACTGAGGTCGGCGCCTCCAAGGTCAAGGTCATTAAGGTTGTCCGTGAAGCGACCGGCCTCGGCCTGAAGGAAGCCAAGGACCTCGTCGATTCCGCTCCGAAGGTGATCAAGGAGCAGCTCGACAAGGATGCGGCTGAGGATCTGAAGAAGAAGCTGGAAGAGGTTGGCGCAAAGGTCACCCTGAAATAATCAGCGCAGATCATATTGAAGGAAAGGCAGCCCGGACGCGTTCCGGGCTGCCTTTTTGCTGTGTGTCCCTCCGGCGGGGCGGAAAACCGGATATTACAATTTATTTAAAATATCTTTTGACAGATTACAGGGACTGTGGTAATCTTGAGAATGCACTACTGTCGAGCAGTGGCTTTTTGCGCGCAAAAATATATTTGTGCCTGCTGACTCTTAATCCAACACAATATACGGGGTGAAACGTCGAATGGAGAAAAACAGAATTCGTCCTATCAAATCCGGCCGGTCGATTCGCATGACGTACCAGCGTCAGGAAGAGGTGCTCCCGATCCCGAATCTGATCGAGGTGCAGAAGGATTCCTATAACTGGTTCGTCAACGATGGGTTAAAGGAGATCTTTGATGACATCTCCCCCATCGAGGATTTCGCCGACAAGCTGAGTCTCGAATTCGTGGGCTACCGGCTCTGCAGGGATGAAGTCAAATACCCGATCGATGAATGCAAGGAGCGTGACGCCAACTTCGAGGCGCCGCTCAAGGTGACCGTTCGCCTTCACAATAAGGAAAACGGGGAGATCAAGGAGCATGAGGAATACATGGGCTCCCTTCCCCTGATGACGGACACCGGCACCTTCATCATCAATGGAGCGGAGCGCGTCATCGTGTCCCAGCTCGTTCGTTCCCCCGGCATTTATTACGATATTACGCACGATAAGACAGGAAAGAAGCTCTATGCCTGCACGGTGATTCCGAACCGCGGCGCCTGGCTGGAATACGAGACGGATTCCAACGACACCTTCTACGTCCGCGTCGACCGCACGAGAAAGGTGCCGATTACGGTGCTGATCCGCGCGCTCGGCGTCGGAACGAATCAGGAGATCGTTGATCTTTTCGGCGATGAGCCGAAGATCCAGGCCAGCTTCGCGAAGGACCCGGCGAGCAATTACACCGAGGGTCTTCTGGAGCTGTACAAGAAGATCCGGCCGGGCGAACCGCTGGCAATCGATTCAGCCGAGCAGCAGGTGCATAATCTGTTCTTCGATCCGAGACGCTATGATCTTGCGCGGGTCGGACGCTACAAGTACAACAAGAAGCTGATGCTGCGGAACCGGATCCGCGGATTCAAACTTGCGGAGGATGTGCTGGATGTGACCACCGGCGAGGTAATCGCGGAGGCGGGGACAGTCTGCACACCCGAGCTCGCCGATCAGATCCAGAACGCCGCGGTTCCGGCTGTCTGGATCAGTGTGGATGACGTGGATCATCCGGTCAAGGTGCTGTCGTCGATGATGGTCGATATCGACAGCTGGATCAGTATGTCTCCTGAGGAGAAGAAGAACGCCGGCATCAACGAGCTGGTTTACTACCCCGTGCTCAGAGAGATTCTCGACCAAAACCTTCCGGACGATGAGCTCGCCCTGACGATCAAGCGCCGTGCTCATGAGCTGATCCCGAAGCATATTACGCGCGAGGATATCTTCGCCTCCATCAATTATAACATTCATCTTGAGTACGGCATCGGCAGCGATGACGACATCGATCACCTCGGCAACCGCCGGATCCGTGCGGTGGGTGAGCTGCTGCAGAATCAGTTCCGCATCGGCCTTTCCCGGCTTGAGCGCGTGGTCCGTGAGAGAATGCAGACGCAGGACATCGATACGGTGACGCCGCAGTCCCTGATCAACGTCAAGCCGGTGACGGCGGCTATCAAGGAGTTCTTCGGATCCTCGCAGCTGTCCCAGTTCATGGATCAGAACAACCCGCTGGGTGAGCTGACGCATAAGCGCCGTCTGTCCGCGCTGGGTCCCGGCGGTCTGTCGCGTGACCGCGCCGGATTCGAGGTGCGTGATATTCACTACACGCACTACGGCCGTATGTGCCCGATCGAGACGCCTGAAGGACCGAACATCGGTCTGATCAACTCGCTGGCGTGCTATGCCCGGATCAACCAGTACGGCTTCGTGGAGGCGCCGTTCCGCCGGATCGACAAATCTGACCCGGCCAACCCGGTCGTCACCAACGAGGTTCGCTACATGACAGCGGACGAGGAGGACAATTACCATGTCGCGCAGGCATCCGAGCCGCTGGACGCGGAAGGGCATTTCGTCCACAGGAACGTGTCCGGCCGCTACAGAGAGCTGACGCAGGCGTGGGACAGAAGAGTCTTTGATTATATGGATGTCTCCCCGAAGATGGTTTTTTCCGTGGCGACATCTCTGATTCCGTTCCTGCAGAACGATGACGCGAACCGCGCTCTGATGGGATCGAACATGCAGAGACAGGCCGTGCCGCTTCTGACGACCGAGGCGCCGGCGGTCGGAACCGGCATGGAGGAGAAGGCGGCGGTCGACTCCGGCGTCTGCGTGCTCGCGAAGCACGCCGGCACGGTGAGTTCCGTGACATCCACGGACATCCTCGTCACGCTCGACGACGGGACGGTGGACAAATACCATCTGACCAAGTACATGCGCTCGAACCAGAGCAACTGCTATAACCAGAAGCCGATCGTCAGCAAGGGCGAGCGGGTCGAAGAGGGCGAGGTCATCGCCGACGGCCCGTCCACCAGCGGCGGAGAGCTTGCGCTGGGCAAGAATCCGCTGATCGGCTTTATGACGTGGGAAGGCTACAACTACGAGGACGCGGTTCTGCTCTCCGAGCGTCTTGTCCGCGACGACGTCTATACGTCTGTCCACATCGAGGAGTATGAGGCGCAGTCCCGCGACACGAAGCTCGGACCGGAGGAAATTACCAGCGATGTCCCGGGCGTCGGCGACGAGGCCCTCAAGGATCTGGACGACCGCGGTATCATCCGCATCGGCGCGGAGGTCCGTGCCGGGGACATTCTGGTCGGCAAGGTCACGCCCAAGGGCGAGACGGAGCTGACGGCGGAGGAGAGACTGCTCCGCGCGATCTTCGGCGAGAAGGAGCGCGAGGTCCGCGATACCTCTCTTAAGGTGCCTCACGGCGAGTACGGTATCGTCGTGGACGCGAAGGTCTTCTCGAGAGAGAACGGCGACGAGCTGCCGGCCGGCGTCCATCAGAGCGTGCGGATCTACATCGCGCAGAAGCGTAAGATTTCGGTCGGCGACAAGATGGCCGGACGGCACGGAAACAAGGGTGTCGTCTCACGCGTGCTTCCGATCGAGGATATGCCGTATCTTCCGAACGGGCGTCCGCTCGACATCGTGCTGAACCCGCTGGGCGTTCCGTCCCGGATGAATATCGGACAGGTTCTGGAAATTCACCTGTCTCTTGCCGCGATGGCGCTCGGCTTCAACGTGGCGACCCCGGTCTTCGACGGCGCGCGGGAAATCGATATTCAGGACACGCTGGAACTGGCGAACGACTATGTCAACTCAAGCTGGGAGGATTTCTCGGCCAAGTACAAGGATGTTCTGAATCCGGAGGTCTATCAGTATCTGGGAGACCATCTGGAGCACCGGGCGCTCTGGAAGGGCGTGCCGATTTCGCGCGACGGCAAGGTCCTGCTTCGCGACGGCCGCACCGGCGAGTACTTCGACTCTCCGACTACGATCGGCCACATGCATTACCTGAAGCTGCACCATCTGGTGGACGACAAGATTCACGCCCGTTCCACCGGTCCGTACTCCCTGGTCACGCAGCAGCCGCTGGGCGGCAAGGCCCAGTTCGGCGGACAGCGTTTCGGCGAGATGGAAGTCTGGGCGCTCGAGGCGTACGGCGCTTCCTACACGCTGCAGGAAATCCTGACCGTCAAGTCGGATGATGTGGTGGGCCGTGTGAAGACCTACGAGGCGATTATCAAGGGCGAGAACATCCCGTCTCCGGGTATTCCGGAGTCCTTCAAGGTTCTTCTCAAGGAGCTTCAGTCGCTGGGCCTTGATGTCCGGGTGCTCGATGAGAACCGGAACGAGGTTCAGCTCAAGGAGTCCATCGATTACGGCGATACGGATTTCCGCTCTGTCATCGAAGGGGACAGCCGGCGCCGCCGCGCGGAGGATGAGGATTACGAGAAGCACGGCATGACGCTGCAGCATTTCGATGATTCGACGGAGGAGCTCGTGGACGATGAGTCGATCCTCGACCAGGACTACAGCAGCGAGAGCGATGATTTCCTCGGTGTTGACGAAGACGGAAGCGACAGCCTGTCATCGGACGATGACGAGCTCTGATCTCACCTGATCGTTCATTTTGGAGGTACATATGGCAGAAATTGTGAAACAGCAGGAGGAATACAAGCCGACTACGTTCGACGCGATTCAGATCGGTCTTGCCTCTCCTGAGAAAATCCGCGAATGGTCCCACGGTGAGGTCAAGAAGCCGGAGACGATCAATTACCGGACCCTGAAGCCGGAAAAGGACGGCCTGTTCTGCGAGCGTATCTTCGGACCCTCGAAGGACTGGGAGTGCCACTGCGGGAAGTACAAGAAGATCCGCTACAAGGGTGTGGTCTGCGACCGCTGCGGCGTCGAGGTCACCAAATCCTCCGTCCGGAGAGAGCGGATGGGCCATATCGAGCTCGCTGCTCCGGTTTCCCATATCTGGTATTTCAAGGGGATCCCGTCCCGGATGGGACTGATTCTGGATATTTCCCCGAGGACGCTCGAGAAGGTGCTGTATTTCGCCAGCTACATTGTGCTCGATCCCGCCGACGCGGCGCCCAACCTTGAGAAGAAGCAGGTGCTTTCCGAGTCGGAGTACCAGAAGGCGAGAGAGGACTACGGATACAATTTCCGCGCTGAGATGGGCGCGGAGGCGATCCAGGAGCTTCTGAAGGAAATCGATCTGGAGAAGGAATCCGAGACACTTAAGAAGGAGCTCCGTGAATCCACGGGCCAGAAGCGCGCCCGGATTCTCAAGCGTCTTGAAGTCGTGGAAGCCTTCCGCGAGTCGGGAAACCGTCCGGAGTGGATGGTGATGAACGTGATCCCGGTTATCCCGCCGGATCTGCGCCCGATGGTGCAGCTGGACGGCGGCCGGTTCGCGACGTCCGACCTCAATGACCTGTACCGCAGAATCATCAACCGGAACAACCGTCTGAAGCGTCTCCTTGAGCTGGGCGCTCCCGAGATCATCGTCCGCAACGAGAAGCGGATGCTGCAGGAGGCGGTGGACGCGCTGATCGACAACGGCCGCCGCGGCCGTCCGGTCACAGGGCCGGGCAACCGCCCGCTGAAGTCGCTGTCTGAGCTGCTGAAGGGCAAGTCCGGACGCTTCCGTCAGAACCTGCTCGGCAAGCGTGTCGACTATTCAGGCCGTTCCGTCATCGTCGTCGGTCCGGAGCTGAAGATTTATCAGTGCGGTCTTCCGAAGGAGATGGCGATCGAGCTGTTCAAGCCCTTCGTGATGAAGGAGCTGGTCCAGAAGGGGACCGCTCACAACATCAAGAGCGCGAAGAAGATGGTCGAGCGTCTGGAGCCGGGCGTCTGGGACGTGCTCGAGGACGTGATCACGGAGCATCCGGTGATGCTGAACCGGGCACCGACGCTGCATCGTCTCGGGATTCAGGCCTTCGAGCCGATTCTTGTCGAAGGCAAGGCGATCAAGCTGCATCCGCTGGTCTGCACCGCCTTCAACGCCGACTTCGACGGCGACCAGATGGCCGTCCATCTTCCGCTGACCGTGGAGGCGCAGGCGGAGTGCCGCTTTATGCTGCTCTCCCCGAACAACCTGCTGAAGCCCTCGGACGGCGGCCCGGTGGCGGTTCCGTCTCAGGATATGGTCCTCGGCGTCTACTACCTGACGCAGGAAAGACCGGGCGCGAAGGGCGAGGGAATGCATTTCTCGAGCCTCAACGAGGCGATTCTGGCCTACGAGAACAAATATATCACGCTGCAGACAAAGGTCCGTGTCCGGATGTCGAAGACAAAGCCGGACGGCACGGTGGTCACCGGCAATGTCGACTGCACGCTGGGCCGGCTGCTTTTCAATGAGATCATTCCGCAGGACCTCGGTTTTGTCGACCGCTCGGTCGAGGAGAATTTCCTCAAGCCCGAGATCGACTTCCTCACCGACAAGAAGATGCTGAAGGCTATCCTCTGGAAGGTCATCAATCTTCACGGCGCGACCGCGATGGCCGAGGTGCTCGACAACGTCAAGGCGATGGGATACAAGTATTCCACGATCGCCGGCATGACTGTCTCCATCTCGGATATGACGGTGCCGCCGGAAAAGCCCCAGCTGATCGCCGAGGCGCAGGCGACGGTGGACCGCATCGAGCGCAATTACCGCCGCGGCTTCGCGACAGAGGAGGAGCGCTACAAGGAGGTCGTGGAAACCTGGAAGGAAACCGACCGGATCCTGACCAAGAAGCTGCTGGACGGCCTCGACAAGTACAACAATATCTACATGAT
>Ga0256404_1013865_pt1 | contig 10080 bp, 12 predicted proteins | sample RumenRJG_01DNA_FD_185990 | JGI IMG/M metagenome (GOLD analysis project Ga0256404, IMG submission 185990) | Bovine rumen microbial communities from Lethbridge, Alberta, Canada - RJG_01 | ecosystem: Host-associated > Mammals > Digestive system > Stomach > Rumen | place: Canada: Alberta | collected...
AGAAGACCCTGCTGTACGCATACCAACAGCAGAAACGTCTAATCGACGGGCACATGGTCAGATACGTTGCTGATAATGAGATACTCAGCATAGATGAACATTAAAAACGGCACTGGGGAGCCGGTGCCAACCCCTCCCCAGTGACAGAAATAAAAATAAAGCTGTGACAGGATAATCGAGTAATCCTGTGACAGCTCATGAGGTTAATAACAGCATAAACGGTAATCTTCAAATAGTTATAGGAGAATATGAAAAGAATACCGATGTTACCTATAAGTCTGTTTTAACCATCGTTAACAGACTTAAGCCAAAGGGGTATGAGGCATTTTTAAAGGACTTTACAGAGATTAAAGAGATCTCAGCAAAGGATTATAAGGTGATGACCGATTGCGACGCGTATATGAAAGAGCATGAGATTGAGAAGTCGGATGGATATAAATATATTGTAGTAATGATAGGGGAGAATCAATATGCTGGGGAACCTGTATGATTTGCAGTTTAAATGGTCTTTCGTTAAACAAGGACTATCTTTTATATGTACCATACCTGATTGGAGGTTGGTCGCCGACTATTGCGTCATACATTGTCTTAAAGAAAAATGACAGGGTGAAGAATCTTAAAGAATGGATAAAAAATGTGTTCGATTTCAAGCATGGTTTGGCATCATATATACTTGTGATAGTCTTGTCCGTCTTGTATGTATTACCGCAATGCATAGCAGCCGGTTATGAGAAGGGTGCTCCATTATATGCGCTGATAGTTTTGCTTCCGATGATGATATTTATGGGTGGTTTAGAGGAAACTGGATGGCGTTACATTTCCCTTTGTTTCATATAAATGGCGTAGGGCAGGAAGGCCATAGCTATATTGCCTTTGGAATTGGGGTGCTTGAAATGGCATTTGCTCTGGCATGCGTCAGGAAATGCACAAACAGTGTATGGTTATGTGTGCTGTTGCATTGTATAGTTAATGCTTCCGGTGCGGTTTACATGATTCATGATGGTATTATAGGTAAAGCAGTGATGGCGGGTATTATGATTGTAATTACGCTGCTTATTGTATAAAATACCTTTTCACCCATTTGTGATGAAGAAATACCATAATCAGAATAGGAATAATCGTGCCTATACATAGTATTTTCTGATTTATTGCGTGTTTTCAGACGAATTTTCCATCTCTTATTATAACTGCGATGTATGCGCATACTGCGAAACGGGAATATAAAGTCAAGCGTCAATACTGCAATTTCAAAGACACTGATATATCTTATTGCTCCTTCATATCTGCATAATAAGCGTACAAGTGGCTGAAAACATATTCTCATAAAAGTAGTAATCAATATGGAAAAACCTGCACTCGTAAACAAGCTTGTATAACGAGTAAAATGCAGCGGTAACGCAGAATAATCCCAATAATGGAATCCACTTATAAATTCAACCGTATAGCTATACCATATCCCAAGAGAAACGGAAGAAACATATTTCGGTTGTCAAAATAACCAAACCTTAACATGATCCACAGATTTTCTATAATCCACCCGATAAATGAGCATATTATGATAATTATAAGCCATACATATATAGAATAAGCTTTCATACCCGACTCCACCCTTTATTCCACTCTTGCATGATTTATTACACTCACGCCGATACCGGCACAATCAGGTCCGACGTGGCTTGCAATGCTGCACGGGAGCTGCTGATAATATACATCATAAAGAGGGAAGGATTCCTGTGTCATTTTTAACCATTCATCGCTTTTTTCCTTATTTTGAAATGACCCTGCCGCTCCTATTAGGATGAGTTCCCTGGGAATGTCCTTAAATCTTGTATCTATATCATTTTGTATAGCCTGAAGCATCCTATTTTCTGCCTGCTTCATACTCCTTACCTTAGAATACGCATCCAACTTCTTACCCTGTATGGTAAGAACCGGTTTTATATTAAGTACATTTGCAACCGCTGCCCCTGCTGGTGTTACACGACCACTTTTCTTCAGATATTCAAGAGAATTTACTGCTATATATATGCTGGACATATATGCTGATTTTTCTATTTCATCTTTTATTTTTTCACCGCTGTAACCTTTTCTCGACATCTGAAGAGCATCAAATACAGCCTCGTATAATGTTACGGATATCCTGTGACTGTCAGCGACATACACTCTGTTATTAAAATCTGCCGCAAATCCATTTGCCGTATCGTAAGAGCCGCTAAGACCGCTTGACATAGGAATATATACAACCTCATCGTAATCATTTAAAAGCTTCTCCCACATCTCAAGAACATATCCTATCGAGGGCTGTGATGAACGAACCTCCTTCGCACGGTTCATCTCATTAAAAAGAGTCTTACCCGTAATATTTTCATATTCAAAAAACTCTTCATCGTCTATGATTATAGGCATGGATACAACGCAAATACCGTACCGTTCTCCCTCTTCTGGAGAGATTCCGCTATTTGTGTCTGTCATTATTGCAACACTCATTCTTCTCTCTTACCTCCCCAGAAAAAAATCGAAATTGTACCCGGTCCTGTATGGCTTCCGATCGTAGCACCTATATTCCAGATTTCCACGGATCCGTTCAGCTTTGGAAAGTTTATTTCTATCATGGAAGCAAGCTCAGATGCATCCTCATAACAATCCGAATGACACATATAGCATTTTCCGGAATACTTCTCATGGTCAGTTGCATGAATACACATCATTTCTACGGCGCGCTTCATAGCCTTCTTTTTCCCTCTTAGCTTCTCCCTGGGAGTGAGTACACCATGATTGTTCATATTTAATAAGGGGCAAATATTAAGTACGGTTCCGATCATACCGGACGCCTTCGATATTCTTCCGCCGCGAATGTAGTATGTTAAGTCTGTTGAGAAAAACCAGTGATGCATACGTAGTTTGTTGTCCTCAATCCACTTATGCAATGAATCTATATCCATACCTCCATCGCGCATATCTGCGAGAGTTTCCATGATAAGACCGTATCCGCTGGAAGCGCCTAGAGAATTTACTATGTATATTTTTCTTTCGGGATATCTGTCCTCAAGCTCGTTTTTTGCAAAAACCGCCGAATTATAACTTCCCGAAATACCACTGGACAGAGAAATATGTAGGATGTCCTTTCCTTCTTGTAAAAATTCCTCAAAAAAAGAAATGTATTCCCCTACCGTGACCTGTGAAGTCTTTGTTACCTCACCTGCACCCATCCGATCAAACAATTCCTTGGGTGAGACGCTTTCTCCGCAGTCATCCAAATAATCCTCGTCTCCAATCATAAAGTGAAAATAGATGACCTTTATGTTCCTTTCTGCAAATCTCTCTTTTGACAAATCTGCTGTAGAGCAACAACTTAATACATAATCGTTCATATTTCCTCCCATTCTCAGATAATAAGTTTTGCAAGAATAAAAGAAGCAAGCAACGAACATATCCCTGCTATAATGTCCTGCCATTTATGTCTCTTTAGATATATGGATGCCCACACGCTGCCAGTAAACAAGATAACAAAAGCACAGGTCACTGCCGGCGAAAGATATGCAGCCGAAAAAACAACCGTGGATATAGAACTTGCAGCATGACCGCTCGCACGGACATGAAACACCTTATTAAGCAATGCGAGCAGAATAACCGTAAAAAAATAGGTATAAAATATTTCACGTATGGCATCCGTCCCGAATCTCAAACCATAAATAAAACAACAGACATATCCGACAACGCTGAATATAAAAGCAAGTTTTCTCTGTCCTTTTCTTTTATCTAATGTTTTATTTCCAAAAACTGACCAAGCAGGATATGACAACAGAGGGAGCGCCACCAATCCCGCAAAGGCCATGCTTATGTCATTTGGTGCGGCAAACGAAGCGCCTCCTTTGAAATACAAGAAGCAAAGGAGACCGGTTATCATAAGCGGCGGTACTGTTATGATGCGAATAACATGCGCAAGTCTGTCTGTATTATTTTTTTCAGGATGTTCCATCGTATCCTCCATGCAAAACCTCTCCGGCGCTGTCATCTCTCTACGGCAATGGGATGTGATTCCTTCCAAAGCAGATCCGCAGTCTTTTGCCATTCATCCGCGTAATGATCACATTTTGAGCATAAGTGGTCGCAGCTTTCCGGACTCGTCAGATCCGTACTGTGGGCTCCGGTTTCAGCCACCATTTGTCTAAGCCTCCCCGGATTTTCAAGCATAGGACACGGTCGCAGAAGATTATCGTTAAAGGGCTGATTATGCTGATATGCCCTGAATAAAGGCTGTTTTAAACATTCCAAAAGGGATTTTTCATGAATGTTGGCATCTGAATAATGTATGAACACGCATGGCTCCACATCCCCGTTCGGATTGATATGACAATAAAACTTTCCTCCTGCGATACAACCGCTTACAAATTCGCCGTCATTTTGGAAATCCATCAGAAAGATTGGCTTTCCTCCTTCGAATGCACGAACCTCCCTGATCCGGTGATACATATAATTCCTTTGTTCCACCGTAGGTATCAGCTCGGCGGATGCATCCATTCCGACCGGCATATAATGAAAATACCATGAGAAAGCAACACCCTTATCTACAAGAAAATCCAGAAAATCATCACTTGTAACAGCTTCACAGTTATGCCTTGTATAGCATATAGATGTACCGTAGATTATACCGTTAGTCCTGAGCAGATCCATAGCATCCATAACCTTTTTAAAAACGCCCTGACCTCTCCTTGAATCCGTAGCCTCTTCAAATCCCTCAATGCTCATTGACAGTAGTATGTTTCCGCATTTCTTAATATCATCGCAAAATTCCTGATCTATAAGAGTACCGTTTGTAAAGATCATGAAGCCACAATCTGAGTGCTGCTTTGCAAGCTTTATAATATCTTTTTTCCTGACCAGTGGTTCACCGCCGGTCATTATATATTCATGAATACCGAGTTCTTTTCCCTCACATATGATACGATCCATATCCTCATAGCTTAAATTCAGTGCCTTTCCATATTCAGCCGCCCAGCATCCCACACAATGAAGGTTACAGGCGCTTGTAGGATCAAACAGAATTATCCATGGTATGCTTATACCCATTCTGCTTCCGCGTTTTTGGGTTTCACGAAAGCCACACAATGCTCCCTCAAATACAAATGACATCATCAAGCCCTTTAGATAGTTCCGATTCGTTTCCTTAACGAGTCTGTTTAAAAATCCGGTCCACTTACCGTCCTTTCCGAATGCTACCCGCAGATCTTCATATGCCTCCGGCTTCCATCCATCCTTTAGTACCCGCTCTATTGCGTTTACGATTTCTACATATCCCTCATATTCATTCTGTTCAACTTTATCAATCCCATAGTTGAGTGCTTTCTCAAATGCTGATCTTTCTACCGAGTGCTTAATTTTTCCGGACATAAATACCTCCTGATGCTTTACAATTATCTTACACGTGTTAAAATTACTTTATATATGTTATCAGCCGCTTAAGCATCAAACAATGCTGCTTTTGGGGTTCAGTACAGATAACTATACATTTTTGAGAATTTGTAAGGGGATTTTTATAAATGGACAAAAGAATTGAAAAGACCAAGCATATGATCAAGAGCACAATGCTTGAGCTTATGAAGAAAAAACCGTTTAATAAGATTACGGTGAAGGAAATCTGTGAAAACGCATATACAAGCAGGATAACCTTTTACACCTATTACGAGGATAAATATGATCTGGTTGAAGACATCGCCACCGACATCAAAAGCGAAATCTTAAATCATTACGACTTCCTTCAATCAAGAAATAACGCCGCAAATGATGTAATTCAGGCTCATATGAATATTGTGGATTCCATACTCGAAACAGAGAAAAAATACTTTGACTCAACAGGCTTCACTCCTCATACAATAAGTCCCGAGATGCAGCTTTTTTATTTTCGATATATCAAACAATTCGTTGCGGACATTGAGCCCAGGCTTGTAAGGATAAATCCCGATTATCCTGAAAAGCTCTTCTCTGCTTTTCTTGCAGGCGGAGTATGGGCATATATCGGAGAAGCAGAGGCAAGTGGTCGTTCCCTGCAAGATACAAGAAACGAAGTCAAGAGTTTACTTACGGAAATATTAAAAAGCAAACTATATGATTTATAATCCAATTAGTATACCGTATTTTTCACCATTTCCCAAATTTGCTTCTCATTTGAGTAAATCTGATTATGATTTTACCTTCCGCTAACTTCCGATTTGTTGATATCAAGTATAGCATTTCAGCCGTTATAATAAAAGGAACAAGTATCAGAAAGCATCATATTATCCTCCTGCGTAGCCACAATCGCATACTCGCAGTCATCGTTCTGATTTTCAACGAAGATGTCATTGACCATACCTACGGTAAGCAGGTCAAGGTCTCGGAGTGATAAGCCTATCTGTAAGCATCACAGGAGAACAGTGGAGCCGTCATTTCCCTCTCAGTTTTCCGATGTTTTTCAGCCTCGACATCCGTCCTGATGTTAAGTCCCCACAGTTCAATGAGTTGTGGCGGGACTTGAATGAAAGCTGCAATTATGGTGAATAGCCGAATGCCTTGATTATGGTGTGTTTACTTGGCTTCGGGCAATGTATCGCCGAGTTGGTTCCTCCTCCACCGGATAACTTGCGCCCTCCAAGGTATACTATATAATTATATCGGTTGTTATACATATTTTTCTGCTACCTATGATGTGATCGGTTGATTTTTTGCAGTGAACGGTAAGATAAGCACAAAAAAGCCACAGTCATCTGATTTTGATCAGATAACTGTGGGCATAACTCCAAGAACGAATTTTGCATTTCAACAGTCCTACGCCATATTGTTTTATTTCGTGTTATCAGTTTTTCCTTCCCTTATTTTTTCCCTTATCATGTCTCACATGACCATATGGAACGTTAAGCACGGCATATTAATACAATTTAACGATGAACTCCTATGTAAAATTATATAAAAAATCCCAGCGTGACAGATGAGATTCTTGATAAGTATTGACAAAGATACAAATCGTTGTAGACAGACTGTCCCATGCTGTGTATAATCAGACTTACTTTTCTGACTTTCTTATTCTTAAATGTGGTCAAATCATATCTAATTTATCAGTTTTTTCCACAATAGGACTTAAATTTATAGAGAGGAGATGTTACAATAAGTTTGAACGAAAGTGAGATTTCATACCAGAACAAGGACATTGTCAGCAAGGTTTTTGCCGACAGGTTCAAGGGGAAGTCATTAAGCGTTTATGGTCTTAATGTTCCCAGAGTGGCAGATGTTCTGCCTACTAATCTTCCGGATTTCTCCGCAAATGAGTTAAAGATCGATAATCTCTTTTTGCTGGAAGACGGAAGCATAGCTTTAATTGACTATGAAAGCAAGTACAGTAGAAAGAACCGGAACAAGTATATCAACTACATTTCCAGAGTCCTAAAACGTTATGAAAATGAAGGGCTCTACGATGTAAAGTTTCGGATGATCGTCATCTACACCGGAGATGTGACTCGAGAGCAGGTGTCAGATTTCTATGACGGCGGAGCACTCTCTCTTCGGATAGACAGTGCTTTTCTATCGGAGATAGACTCCAGGGAAGTCCGTTTGCGCCTGGAAGATAAGATTAAAAAGGGTCTTCCCCTATCCGATGAGGAAATGATGGAGTTTATCATCTTGCCGCTGACGTACAAGGGCGAAGAATCCCAGAAGAAAGCGGCAGAAGAAGCGGTTGAATTAGTAAAACAGATTCAAGACGAGGAAGAAGCTTTATTCCTCCTGTCAGGTGTAATTGTATTTAATAAAAAGAAGCTCAACAAAAATGTTCTTAATAATGCACGGAGGTGGCTTAGAATGACAGATTTAGGACAATTGATCGAAGACGAGAAACAGGAAGCTATTAAGGAAGCAGTTAATAAAGTCACAAAAGAGAAAGATGCTCAACTTGCACAGAAGGACGCTGAAATCATGGATCTTAAAGCTCAGCTTGAAGCACTAAAGAAAGCTCCTAAGGCGTGAGAAAAAAGCAATAGCCCCTTGCAAGGGTAGTGAAGAAAAGGAATACTGCATAATTGAGAAGAATACAACGACTTACCACGATTATACTTATACTTATTCTGTGCCTCTCCGGCTGCAAAAAGCAGGAGAGGCTTGTAAGTTCTGCACCCCAAAGCACTTCCGCCCGCCAAAGCACTTCCGCCCGCCAAAGCACTTCCGCACCCCAAAGCACTTCCGCACCCCAAAGTACCTCTGCTGAAAAAGAAGAGACCCTCTCCATTTGCATGATAGGAGATGTGCTTCTTCATGATGAGCTGGAAGCTGCAGCCAAGCAGGCGGATGGAAGCTATACCTACGATTTCTTATTTACGCAGCTTAAAGATGAAATAGAAAGCAGGGATATTGCCATCGTTAACCAGGAAGTGATCATAGGGGGCAAGGAGCTGGGAGTAAGCGGATACCCAAGTTTTAATGCCTCGTACGAGATGGCGGATGCCCTGGCAAAGACCGGTTTTGACGTAGTATGTCACGGAACCAACCATGCCCTTGATAAAGGAAAAAAAGGAATACTTAATGCCCTGTCCAACTGGAAGGAGAAACATCCGGATATTCATGTACTGGGCATTAATGATAGTGAAGCTGACCGGGATAGGATATGCATCATAGAAAAGAATAATATAAGGGTGGCGATACTAAACTACACCTACGGCACCAACGGAATAAAGCTTCCGGATGACATGCCCTACGCCGTAGACCTTCTGGATGAGACTAGGGTACGAAAGGACATTAAAAAGGCTGAAGAGATGGCTGACTTTACCATCGTCTGTCCCCATTGGGGCACGGAATACAGCCTTGAAACAGATGAGATGCAGAAGAAATGGACCAAAATCTTTCGGGAATGCGGGGCAGACCTGGTGATAGGAACCCATCCCCACGTTATAGAGAAAGTAGAAAAGTTCGACGATAATGACCCAACCACCTGGTCCAATAATCACGGAGACGGAGACATGCTGGTGTATTACTCCTTAGGCAACTTCGCAAACTGGACCTCCAACACCGGAAGTGTGGCAGCCAACTGCATGCTGGGAGGAATGGCACAGGTAGTTATAAAAAAGAAGAACGGCGGAGAGACGGCTATAGATAACTACGATATGGATCCCCTGGTGTGTCACGTTTCAGATAATTACAAGGAGATCAGCGTCTACCCCTTAGACCGTTACACCAAAGATCTGGAGGAGAAAAATGCCATCCGCCGCCAAACCTCGGAGTTTAGCATAGAGTACTGCAGAGAGCTATGGAATAATGTTATAGGGGGAGGATTGTAAATGAGTGATATGGTAAATGAGACCAAGGAAAAGACGGGAGCAGAAAAACCCATGCGGGAGATCTCCGTGGAGGGCTGTTACCTTATCGGTAAAGGGGGTAATATCATGCTTTCCAACGGGGAGGTTTTGCTTATAGACGTGGATGATTCGGGTCTGGGGCACCCCATATTTGACCTGGCGGGTATGTATCTGGTCTATGTGACTGCGGCCAAGACCAAGTGGAAGACGGTGGATATGGGTATTACACGGGAGCAGTTCGCCAGGATCTGGGACATCATTATAAAGAAGTATTTCAACACCACATCCGAGAGCGAGATAGCCGAGATCAATAGGATAATATACGGTTATTCAATGGTCAACATGATAAAGGGCATTGCTACCTCTCCTTCAGTACCGAATTTCCTTCGGGGCCCGGTTATCTTCTTTACCAAGAGGAAGCTAATGAAAATGGTGGATATGCTCCACCCCATACCGTGACGCGAGTTTTATTATATGGGCCATAAGAGACCGTATTTCTTGAACCAATTTATCAGAGTATACTGAAGGAAAAGGATTAAGACAAGGGGACTGTCCCCTTGTCACACTTTGTGGTAGTATTTCTTTATAAGAAAGGTTCCCAAATGGTTTGATCGTTGGGACATGGGGGACAATAAACGAATGAATTTAGACAATATGTAATGACCTCCGGTTTGTAACAACGTGGATTTACCTGTATACTACAAATTGGATAAACAAGTGGTAACAGGGATTACCGCATACAAAGGGAGGTCATTAAATGGAT
>Ga0256404_1013866_pt1 | contig 10079 bp, 6 predicted proteins | sample RumenRJG_01DNA_FD_185990 | JGI IMG/M metagenome (GOLD analysis project Ga0256404, IMG submission 185990) | Bovine rumen microbial communities from Lethbridge, Alberta, Canada - RJG_01 | ecosystem: Host-associated > Mammals > Digestive system > Stomach > Rumen | place: Canada: Alberta | collected...
TCCACTTTGTCCTTCGCGAACGGCTCCTTGTCGTTGTGCGGGTCCGTGTAGCGTAGGAAATACCACGACGAGCAGATGAACGTGTCCATCGTGTCCGTCTCGCGCGTCGCGTCCGCGCCGCACTTCGGGCACTTGCAATGCACGAAGCTCTTGCTCGAGGCGAGTGGCGACAGCGAGCCCTGGTCGAACGACACGTCTTCCGGCAGCAGCACGGGCAGGTCTTCCTCCGGCACGAGCACTTCGCCGCAATGCGGGCAGTTGATGACCGGGATTGGCGCGCCCCAATAGCGCTGACGCGAAATGAGCCAGTCGCGCAGGCGGAAGTTCACGCGGCGCTTGCCGAAGCCTTTTTCCTCCGCGAGATCCATGATGCCTTGCATGGCCGCATGAATCTCCATGCCGGTAAACTGCGCGGAGTTGACGAGCACGCCGTCCTTGTCCGTGTAGGCTTCCGTCATCTCTTCGAGCTTGAGCTCGCGGTCTTTCGGCTGCAGCGTGATGATCTTCGGGATGTTGTATTTCGTCGCGAACATCCAGTCGCGCTGGTCCTCGGACGGCACGCCGATGACCGCGCCCGTGCCGTAGTCGGCGAGGACGTAGTTCGTGACCCAGATTTGCACCTTGTTGCCGCTAAAAGGGTTCACGCAGTACGCGCCCGTGAAGATGCCTTCCTTTTCCGACTCGCTCGACGTGCGCTCGATCTCGGACTGGTTGCGCGTGCGCTGGACGAACGCGCGGATCTCATCGGCCTTCGGATTGCCTTCGCAGAGCTTTTCGACGAGCGGATGCTCGGCCGCGAGCGCGAGGAACGTGATGCCGTAGACCGTATCGGGACGCGTCGTGTACGCCGCGATCTTCTCGCCGAGCTCCGGCGCGTCGAGCGTGAACTCGAGGCCTTCGCTGCGGCCGATCCAGTTGTCCTGCATCGTCTTGACGCGCTCCGGCCAGCCCGGCAGCTTCTTGAGGTCTTTCAAAAGCACGTCGGCGTAGTCCGTGATTTTGAGGAACCACTGCGACAAATCTTTCTTCTGCACGGGCGAGTCGCAGCGCCAGCACTTGCCGTCGATGACCTGCTCGTTCGCGAGCACCGTGCCGCATGTGTCGCACCAGTTGACGGACGCTTTTTTCTTGTAGGCGAGGCCGCGCTTGTAGAAGAGCTCGAACAGCCATTGCGTCCAGCGGTAGTAATCGGGTGCGCACGTCTTGACTTCGCGGTTCCAATCATACGAGAGGCCGAGCATCTTCTGTTGGCGCTCCATGTTTTCGATGTTGCTGTACGTCCAGTCTGACGGCTTGACGCCGTGCTTGATTGCCGCATTTTCCGCCGGCATGCCGAACGAGTCAAAGCCCATCGGATGCATGACGTTATAGCCTTCCATCGTCTTGTAGCGCGCCATGACATCGCCGATGGCATAGTTGCGGACGTGGCCCATGTGCAGGTTGCCCGACGGATACGGGAACATCTCGAGCGCGTAGTACTTTGGGCGCGCGGGATCCGCCTCCGTGCGGTAGACGTCCTCTTCTTCCCACTTCTTCTGCCATTTCGCTTCGATGTCCTGCGGCGAATATCTCTCCATGTTGCGTCCTCCTAAAAAAAATAGGCCGTTGCAACGTGTCCCTGCAACAACCTATCAAGCTCCTCTCAAAGCGCCTCAACAGCGAGGCGGTTCTTCATAATCATATTCGTTTTTATTATACCTGTGAAAAAAATTTCCGTCAACGTGCTATTCGTTTTTTCTTGCCGCCATCTGCGCTTTCTGCTCTTCCCACTTGCGCTTCGCGTCCTCGTAGCTTTCGCAGGCGAGCGTGAAGCCTTTGCCCGAAACCTCGGACGTATCCGAGACGATCATGAAGGCCTGCGGGTCGTGATGGAGCGCGATGATCTTCACGCGGCCGACCTGCGTGAGGCTAACGACGGCAAACAAGATGTTCTTCCGCTCGTCCGTGAAGCCGCCGCGCCCGTCGATGAACGTCACGCCGCGGTGCACGCTTTCCATGATATCCTGACAGATGGCCTCAGCCTGTGGCGAGATGATCATCACGGACTTCTCGCGGTTGAAGCCGGCGGCGACGCGGTTCGTGAACTCTGCGATGATGTAGATGGCCATGAGCGTGAATAGAGCTTCGTCGATCGTGAACAGGAACGCCGACGCCGCGACGATGACGACGTTGATGGCGAAAATCGCCGTACCGGCATCGACGGCGTAAAACTTCTTCACGACGGCGCCGACAACATCGAAGCCGCCCGTGTTCGCGTTCACGCGGAACACGATGCCGAAGCCGACGCCCGTCAGCACCGCGCCGAACACGGTGTTAAGCAGCATGTCCGTGCAGATGTGCCAATCGATGAGGAAGCTCGTCGCGTCCAAGAGGATAGAGAGTACGACCGTGCCAACGATCGTGTCGATCGCATAGTGACGCCCGAACACGCGGTACGCGAGGTACAGGATTGGGATGTTGTAGACGAGGTTCTGCGCGCCGACGGGCAAGCCCGTGAGATAATAAATGATGATGGCGACGCCGCTGAGGCCGCCCGTCAAGAGATGCGCCGGAATCAAGAATAAATTGAAGCCGAGCGCATTCAAGAGACAGCCAAACACGATCTGCGCGTAACGGATGAAATGACGGCGGTAATTGACGCGCTCGAGCGCCCGCGCCGCGACGGCCGCTTGGCGCACGGGGCGCGAGCGTTTCCTTCTAGATGACATGGAAGAAATCCTCCGATTGCGTGTCGGCGATCACGTCCGCCGTCAGGCCGCGCTCCGTAAGCGCGGCAGCGAGACGCGCGCGCAAGCGCTCGACGACGGGGAACTCCGTGCCGAAATGGCCGGCATCAACGACGTGCAAGCCGAGCTCGACGGCGTGCTGCGCGTCGTGATAGCGTACGTCGCCCGTGAGATACGCATCCGCGCCGAGCTTTGCCGCGCGCTCGATGAACTCCGCGCCGCTGCCGGAACAGAGCGCGACGCGCTGCACGGGACGCGCGCCGGCGGAGACATAGCGCACATGCGCCGTGGGGAGTGCATCGCGCACCTGCGCAGCAAACGCAGTGATCGTCATCGGTTCTTGGAGCTCGCCGACGCGGCCGAGGCTGTACGTCCCGCCCGCCTCGTCCTGCCCCTGCACGACGAAATGCGCGAGCCCCTCGAGGCCGACGGCCTGCGCGAGCACGTCATTCACGCCGCCCTGCGCGATGTCGAGGTTCGTATGCGCGGCGAACACGGCGATGTCGTGCTTCACGAGCTCCGCGATGCGGAAGCCTACCGGCGTGTCCGTGCGCAGGTGTTTCATCGCATGGAAGATCATCGGGTGATGCGAGACGATGAGATGCGCGTCATGTTCGATCGCCATCTGCACAACCGCGTCGCTGACATCGAGGCAGACGACGACGCGCTCCGTCTCCTGCGCCGGGCTGCCGACGAGCAGGCCGGGATTGTCCCAGTCCTCGGCATAGCTGCGCGGCGCGAGCTCCTCCATGATGTCCATGATTTCTTGTACGCTGACAGGTTTCAATCGTTTTCCTCCTCTGCAGTGCCTTCATCCGCCGATCGGCTGCAAGCTCCATCCGCCGTCGCCCGTGAGATGGAGCTCTTCGTCATGCTGCGCGTAGAGCGTCGAACGGTGGCCGACGCTGACGATGCTGAGTCCCGGCAGGCGCGTCCTGAGGAGCTCGTACATCGCCTGCTCGCGCGGCTCGTCGAGCGCGCTCGTCGCCTCGTCGAGGAACACCCACGATGGCTTCACGAGCAGCACGCGCGCGAACGCGAGGCGCTGCTGTTCGCCGAGCGACAGGATGCGGCTCCAGTCGTCGACCATGTCCAGCTTGCTGATGAGATGGCCGAGGCCGACGCCATTGAGCGCCGCCGTGAGCTCCGCATCCGTCCCCATCGCCGCTTTCGGATACGCGAGCGCGCGGCGCAAGCTGCCGAGCGGCAGGTACGGACGCTGCGGCAGGAACAGCACGCGGCTCTTCGCGCCGATTGTCACGCGGCCGCTGCCGTACGGCCAGATGCCGGCGAGCGTGCGCAGGAGCGTCGACTTGCCCGCCCCCGACGCGCCCGTCACGAGGATGCGGCTGCCCGCAGGCAGCGTCACCGTGCAATCGCGCATGAGGCGGCGGCCGTCCGGCAGCGCGACATCGAGGCTTGCAAGCGTGAGCGCCTCTTCACCTGCTGCGGCGGCTGTTTCATGCGCCACGCCGTCCACGAGCGACTGCGCCGTTTCCATATGCTCCGTGAACGTCGAGAGTCGGCGCACGACGGCTGCGAGCTGCGCGATCGTATCATACGACTCGACGAAGTACGACAGCGCGTCCTGCACGCGGCCGAACGCGCTAACCGTCTGCATGAGGCCGCCGAGCTGCATCGCGCCGCCGAAATACCGCGGCGCCGCGAGCACGAGCGGCACGATGATGGCGAGCTGCGCGTAACCGTTGACGTAGAAATTCAGGAGCTTCGTCTGCTTCATGAGCTGCCAGTAATTCGAAATCACATGCGCGAAGCGCTCTTTGAAACCGACGGTCTCCGCGCCCTCGCCGCGATAAAACGCGACGCTCTCGCTGTTTTCGCGCACGCGCATCATGTTGAAACGGAAATCTGCCTCGTAGCGCTGCTGGTCAAAATTCAGCCCGATGAGCCGCCGCCCGACGAGATGCGCGCCAATCGTGCCGAGGATGGAATAGACGAGCGAGAACCAGAACATGTAACCATAAATGACGAACTCATGGCTGCCGAGCGGCACCGTGAACGCACCCGAAAGATTCCACAGCACGACGCCGAACGCGCCGAGCGTCGTCAGCTGCTTCAAAAAGCCCAAGAGCAGCTGGAGCGTCAGCGTCACGAACTGGTTGATGTCCTCGCTGATACGCTGGTCCGGGTTGTCCGTGTCGCTCCCGAGCACCTGTAAGCGGTAATAGACCTGATGCTTCATCCAGCCCGCGAGATATGTGTCCGTCATCCATGTGCGCCAGCGGATCTGGAGCATCTGCCGCAGGTAGATCGCGTAGACGGCGATGATGATGTAGAGGAACGCGAGCGCCGTGAACTCGCCGACGAGCGGCCAGAAGCTTTCCTGCGCATACTGCTGGAGCGCGTTATAAAACTCATTGTACCAGCTGTTGATGCGCACGAGCAGGTATACGGACGCGAAATTCAGCCCGATGACGAACGCGAGGAGCCCCCGCGCCTTCCATTTATGTTCACTGTTCCAATATCCGCGGAACAGATGCCAGAACGTGCGGAACGCCTGTTTCTTCATGAAGAGCACACCCTTTCCACTCAAAGAATGCCTCTATTATAACGGTTTCCATGCGGCCATTCAAGAATTGTGGTAAAATACCAGCAGAAAACGCCATTTCCTTCGCACCTTGAAATCGAAAGGACGCATCATGCTCATGTATCTCCTGGCAGCCATCCTTGTCGTGCTGCTGCTCCTCCTTTACCATTATCTGCCGAACAAGAAAATCTACGCCTGCTTCTGCGTGACGCTCGCCGTGCTCGGCGCCCTCTCGTATCTCTTTTTCCCGCACGCACCCAAGCAGGAAGTCATGACGGACGAACAGAAATACGACATCTACCAGCAGCAACAGATTTTCGCCGCGTGGTACGCCGGCTATCAGAAAAATGTCAAGGACCTCGACCACAACTGGCGCTGGTATCATCAGATCCTCGAGGATTTCAAAGAAGACAACATCAGCATCCAGACGACGTATGTGCGCCTGAAGCAACTCGAAGAAGACGAGAAAGCGCTCACGGCGCGCATCGCCGAGAGCGCCCCGCCACTCGAGCTCCACGACGCGACGTACGACCAGACGGCTGCCATGCTGCAAAAAACGAAAGCCTACGCCGAAGCGCAACAAAAAGCCATCACGCTCACGCGCGCCGCGAGCGACCCGCAGCGCCTGACGACGGACGACCAGGAGGAACAGAGCCGGCAGCTCCAGACCGTCATGGAAAAAGAATCGCCCGTCGGCCTCTTTACAGCAGAAGAGATCGCGCAGATCCAAGCGAATCTGGCGATCTCCGAAGAAATCCAAGATTGAATTTTTTATCAGCACGTATCGTGAAACGGCTCACGGTGCGTGCTTATTTTTTGGCGGCGCGGATGTCGTCAAAATACAGATGTGAATCGACCGTCGCATCGCCGATTGTGTTGCAGTAGATGGCGAAATGCTGCACGGCGCTCTTGTCGAACGTGCCGCCGTTCTTGCCTTTGAATGAAGAGAACGGCAACGTCACGAGCTGCGGCGCTGTCGTTTTTGCAACATCCGTCAGATCAACCTCAAAATCTTCGCCGTTCGCATTCAGCTGGCAGATGAGCTTCTGCCCCTTGCCGTCCGGCGTCACCCAGAACTGCACGGCATCGTATGCCGACCAATCGACGCCGTAGAGATTCTTGATGATGCCGGCATAACCGCCCTTGCCAATCGTGTAATGGAAATCCAGCCCTGTTTCGCCGCCTTGATGCGCATCGGTAAGGAGCGGTTCGACCGTGCATCCGGCGCCGCAATTCGTCGAATACGCAGCTTTGAGCAGGCCGCCGTCACCGTAGTAGCTCTCAAAATCGTCAACGCGCGCGGGATCCGCTGCTGGCGCCGGCATATTGTAAAATACCATGACGCTGTCCGCCGTCTCGCCATCGAGCTCGAGCGCGATCGTTCCGACGGTCTGCCCTGCCGCAGCAAGCGCGTCCGCCGTGATCTCGCCGATCAGCGCATCGCCTTTCCGCGTCGCAGGAATCGTTGCAAACATCGTGCCGTCTTTCTTCTTGAGCACGAACTGTGCTGTCTTCTCCTCGCCAGCAACACGCGCCGTGATCGTCGTCGGCGCGAGCACGCGCGCTGTCGCGCCTGGCGCAGTGAGATAACCGTATGTGCTCATTGCAGGAACGATGTTTGTCGTGATGCTCGCAAGCTCCGGCATCTGCTTCGCAAAAATCGAAGACGGCGCGTTATAGAAGTCGATGAATTTGTTCACCATTTCATGGCCGCGTTTCGCCGTCACAAGATACGGTTGATCGAAATTGTCCTCGTTGAAGTTCGCCCATGTCAGGAAATACGCCATCTTGTGTGGCGCAATCGTCTTCAACGCCTCGTTGAACCAATCAGTGCGCTGGTTTCCCGTCTTCGCGAGTGCTCCGCCCGTATTGCCGACGAGGATGCCCGCCTCTGTGACCGCCGCGAGCTTGCCGTGTGCATCTGCAAACTGATCGACCACATCCATCGTCGCGTCAAAACCTTTCATCCACATATCATCCTTCTGCGGGTCGCGATGATACAAATCGAAGCCTGTGATGTCAATGAACGCATCGCCGGGATAACGTGCTGCGTAGTCGGCCGCATCCTTGATCGGGCCGTTCGGCGAATACGCATAGAGAAGATTATGCAGCCCTTTTTCGTCGCGCAGATATTCGACAGTCGAACGGAAGAGGTTCTTGTACTCGCTCGGCGTGCAGTACGCCGCGCCCCACCAGAACCAGCTACCGTTGTTTTCATGGAACGGGCGGAAAATGACAGGCACGTCCGCCGCCTGCATGCGGCCGAGGAAATCCGCGACGAGATCGAGATAGCCTGTGTAAACGTCATGCAGGTCGCCGCCCGGCAAGATGCGGGAAACGACGTTGCCGCCCGTGTGGTTCGGCGAATAGCCCGTGTAATCATACGCGCCGTTCAGCTTCGGCCGCTCCGCGACCTCGGCGAAGTTCGGCATGTGGCAGCTCATCGTGAGCACCGCGCCATCCTGCACGGCCGGCAGCACGAGCCGTGCGAGCTTCGACGCGTACGTCTCGCCCGCCGCACGCTCCGCATCCGTGAGCTCGAGCTCGTCGCCCGTGAGCGCGAGGCCGTCGACGCCGACGATGCCAGCGTAGTCCTGCACGATGTCATACGTGTCCGAACGCCCTGGGAGCGTGCTGACCTTGCGGTTCATTTCATTTTGATGACCGTAAACGACATTCTGCGTCGCAGCGATGCCTTTGAGCATCGCGTACGTCTGCGCCGTGCGCTGCGTCGCATCTTTGTCCACGAGCGGCGCGACGGATGGCAAAGGAAGCGCAGATGCATTGAGCTTCGCCTGCGGCTGCACGCGTGTCGTCACATCGACATAGCCATCCGCAACGGCTTCGTGACTCACGCGCAGATGTCCGACGAACAGATCGCCCTTGTAATCCGTATTGCTGCCGACGACGCTGACCACGAGATACGAGAGTGGCGCTTGCACTTCCGGCACTTGCACGGCCACGTGCACGACCTTCCAGCCCTTGCCCACGTCCTTCGCTTTCGAGAGGTCAATGTCCGGCGCCGCGTTCATGACCTCCACGTCGCTTGCATCTTTCGCGTAGACCTTCGTCTTGAACTGGCCGCCCGTCATGTTTTTCGGCTGGAAATAAAAATCATACGCGATGACGTTCGTGCCCGCGAGGTTCAGCGGTTTGGCCGCAGCCGCGCCGTATTCGAGCTTCACCTCAGACCAGCTCGAGTCTGCGACCTCTGAAAAATCGACACCGAGCCGCACCGTTCCGCCGAACTGCGCCGACTGCCCGATTTCCGGCTTCCCCTTGTACGCCCATTTGCCGCCGTACTTCCAGCCGTCGAGGTCTTTCTTGAAGTCCCAGCTGACGCCCTGCGCTTTTGCTTGCGCCTCCGAGACGATCATCTGCGGCGCGAGCTGCGGCAACGCCGTCGGCACGGCAAGCACCATGCCCGCAGACAACGTCATTGCGACCGCACGGCGCAACACATCGAGTTTCATATCCATACCTCCTGCAAGTGCGCGTGATTACATCTTGATATTGTTGATGTAGACATCGCCGTTGTATGCGGAGAGATAGCTGACGACGCTGACCTCGAGGTGGCCGAGCTTGCCCGTGAACTCGTCCATGAACGGACACTTGACGTGGATGCGCTTCAGGTTCGAGCCCTCGATGGCATGCGCCGTGCCGAGCTTGTCCTGGAGGTCGTTGATGACTTCTTCGCCCTTGTCATCCTTGCCAAAGACTTTGACCTTGAACGCGCTGTCGCCGCCGAGCTTCGCAGGATCATAATACAGGTCAAACTCGATCCATTTCGTCGGCTCAGAGAACACGACCGGCGTCTCCGGCGTGATGCTCGTGTCGGAGAGCTTCACCTCGCTCCACGTCTCTTCCTTGTCTTTCGAGAAATCGACCGTGAGCTTCAGCGAGCCGCCGAACGCCGGATCGTACGCGGCCTCCGCCTTGCTGCTATAGTTGTAGTTGCCGGAACACGTCCATGCGCCGATGTCCTGCGAGAAGTCCCATTCCTTCTGCACGGCGGCGTACGCCGTCGCGATGCCGATTGGCACATCCATCACCATCGGCGTCACGAATCCCGGCAGCGCCGTGAACGCGACAGCAACAGAGAGGATGAACGGCGCGGATTTCTTCCAAGCGAATGTTTTCATGATATGCAGCTTCCTTTCTAGAAACAAGAAGAATAAAAACAGGTGGGGCAAGCATTCTCGTTCTTGCTTGTTCTTCATTATAGAGAATTCATCGTGTTTTGTCAATAAAACATATACTGTTATTTTTATTGTTATAGCTTTTTTATTTCAAAATGTTTTCTTTTTACTGTAAAAAGACATATTTTATATTGACAAATAGAAAATCCTATAGTAACATACGGTCATGCAAGCGATTGCTTGCAACGTTTTCTTATCGGTTGCACGCAGATTGTGGATGCACGGTAGAAAAACGTCTGGGATTCATATTCTATAGGAGGAATGTTGATCATGAAGAAACAACACCTCGCCGCCACGATTGCGGGAACGCTCGCGCTCACGGCGGCCAGCACCTGCTTCGCGGCAGCGAACCCGTTCAGCGATGTGCCGAAAGATCATTGGGCATACGATGCCGTCGCGCAGCTCGCGAAAGCTGGCGTCATCGAAGGCTACGGTGACACGACGTTCCAGGGCGACAAGAGCATCACGCGCTACGAGATGGCGCAGATGGTCGCCCGCGCCATGGCAAAGAAAGACGTCTCGGCAACGGACAAGGCCGCGATCGACAAGCTGGCTGCTGAGTTCGGGGATGAACTGAACAGCCTCGACGTCCGCGTAGCGAACCTC
>Ga0256404_1013868_pt1 | contig 10078 bp, 6 predicted proteins | sample RumenRJG_01DNA_FD_185990 | JGI IMG/M metagenome (GOLD analysis project Ga0256404, IMG submission 185990) | Bovine rumen microbial communities from Lethbridge, Alberta, Canada - RJG_01 | ecosystem: Host-associated > Mammals > Digestive system > Stomach > Rumen | place: Canada: Alberta | collected...
AATTCTGGCCGACCGTTATACGACGAGCAATATGGTGCATCAGGCTGTCAAGCTTACCGATGCCGAGGAGCGCACCGCGTTCCTTGACTGGCTTTGGGATTTTGAGTTCGTAAAGCTTGGCCTGCCGGTACCCGACAAGGTCGTATTCCTTGATATGGACCCGCTGGTGGCGGACAAGCTCATCGCGGCGAGAGCCAGGGAAATGGGAACAGCCAAGGATATTCACGAACAGGATACGGACTATCTGCATCGCTGCCATGCAGCGTATCTGGAGCTCGCAGCCAGATACGGCTGGGCCAAGGTGACCTGCAGCCAGCAGGGGGAGCCGCGGTCTATCGAGGCAATCCATGCAGATGTTTATGCGGCCGTCCAAACGTGTCTATAATCTAGGAAGTAAGGAGTATTTATGATAAAAGAAGTATTGGTCGTCGAGGGCAAGATGGATGTTGTTGCCATCGACAAGGCTGTTGAGGCTGACTGCATCATCACCGAGGGCTTTAATTTGAAGCCGCAGGCCCTCAAGAATATCGAGCAGGCCTATAAGAAACGCGGCATCATCATCCTGACCGATCCGGACTCGGCTGGCGAGCGCATCCGCACGTATCTGTCGCGCCGGTTCCCCGAGGCGAAGCACGCCTTTGTTCCGGTCGAAGATGCTACGGACAATGACGATATCGGCATCGAACAGGCAAAGCCTGCTGCCATCCGCAAGGCCCTTGAAAAGGTGCGCACGCTCGATTGGGAACCGACGAATGAATTCAGCGGGGCAGATCTCATCGTGAACAATCTGTCGGGGGCGGTGGATGCGAGCCAGCGCCGGGCGCGGCTCGGTGCAATCCTGTGACTTGGCTTTGCCAATGCTAAGACGTTTTTGAAGCGCCTCAACCATTATGGCGTGACGCGGGAGGAATTTGCTGCTGCGGTTGCACAGCTTGACAAGGAGGATGGGAAATGAGTGGAGAAACCATACAGCCGAAGATTGCGAGCCGTGAGGTCACGACGCATATCCTCAAGGCGTTTGGCTTGCGCATGAGCAAGAAGCTCGGCCAGAACTTCCTGATTGATGCTGGTATCGTGCAGGGCATCGTCGATGCAGCGGAAATCGAGCCGGGAGAGCGCGTGCTTGAAATCGGTCCGGGCATTGGCACTTTGACGCAGGGGCTCGCCGAGGCCGGGGCCGAGGTCACGGCTGTCGAGCTTGATAAGAAATTGCCGGCAGTGCTCGCCGAAACGCTCAAGGCATATGACAATGTCACGATCGTGCCGGGCGATATCCTAAAAGTAAATATTCCCGAAATCATGGGCGATGCGCCGTTCAAAGTGGCGGCAAACCTGCCATACTATATCACGACGCCGATCCTCATGGCGCTGTTGGAGCGTCATCTGCCAATCACGCGGATGGTCACGATGGTGCAGAAGGAAGTGGCTGAACGCATGGTCGCGGGCCCAGGCTCCAAGACATATGGTGCTCTGTCGGTAGCGGTCCAGTACTACACTGAGCCTGAGATCGTGCTCAACGTACCGCCGCGTTCGTTTATTCCCGCGCCGGAAGTCGATAGTGTTGTCATCGCCTGCAAAGTACGTGAGACACCAGCGGTCAAAGTGCTGGAGGAGAAGATGTTCTTCCGCGTTGTCAAGGCAGCTTTTGGCCAGCGCCGCAAGACGCTTTCCAATGCGCTTTGTGGCGGCGGCTTTCCGAAGGAGCAGGTTCGTGATGCTATGGAGCGTGCTGGCATCAATCCGACGCGCCGCGGCGAGACCTTATCGCTGGCTGAATTTGCCGATCTTGCTGACGAATTCAGCAAGATTGCAAAAAATGCTTAATTTTTTATTGCTACTATGCAAAAAATGTTATACAATAGTACACGTGAAAAATAACAAGCAAAGCATTGTAATGTTGTAAATGTACAAGTATAACAGAAAGTAGGTTATGTTCATGGCAGAATCCGTCTGGTCTGTGTTGCCGCCGCTGATTACGATTGCGCTGGCACTCTGGACAAAAGAAGTATACATGTCCCTGATTATCGGTATCTTTTCGGGTGCGATGTTCTTTACCGGGGGCAATATCCTCGAGTCGATTTTGACGATGTTTGCCGTCATGGCTGATAAGGTTGGCAGCAATGTCAATATCCTTGTGTTCCTCGTCATTCTGGGCATTCTCGTTGCCGCCATCACGCGCAGCGGCGCAACGCGCGCCTATGGCGAGTGGGCAGCGCGCGCAATCCGCGGCAAGCGCAGTGCCTCGCTGGTTACGGCGCTTTTAGGACTGGTCATCTTCATCGATGATTATTTCAATTGCCTGACCGTTGGTACGGTCATGCGCCCTGTGACGGATAAGTTCAAGATTGCGCGCACGAAGCTCGCCTACATCATCGATGCGACGGCGGCACCAATCTGCATCATTGCACCGGTATCGAGCTGGGCTGCTGCTGTTGGCTCGTCATTGCCGGAGGGCAGCGATATCGACGGATTCTCGCTGTTCCTGCAGACCATTCCGTTCAACCTCTATGCCTGGCTGACGCTGTTGTTCATGGTTTTCATCATCTGGACGGGCCGTGACTATAGTACGATGGGCCAAAGTGTCCGCGAGAGCAATGAGAACTTCGTGATTCCGAAGGAGTATCAGGATACGACAGGCATCAAGCATGAGGAAGAGGGCAATGGCAAGATCATCGACTTGCTGCTGCCGCTTATCGTCTTGATAGCAGCCTGTGTTTATGGCATGCTCTATACGGGTGGCATCCATGAGGGCAAGAGCATTGCCGATGCCTTTGCCGACTGCGATTCCTCGAAATCGCTGGTGCTCGGCTCGTTCATTGCCTTTGTTTTTACGGGACTGTTGTATCTGCCGCGCCGTGTCGTTACGTTCAATGCGTTCTGTGACAGCTTTGGCTGGGGCTTCAAGGCTATGACACCGGCTATCTTTATCTTGTGCCTGGCATGGACGCTTTCGGGCATCTGCAGTGACAAGTATCTGAATCTTGGTGGTTTTGTCGGCGGCATTGTCAGTGCGCATGCATCGCTTATCATGTTCCTGCCGCCGATTTTCTTCCTCGTGGCCATGGGTCTGGCCTTTGCGACAGGTACATCCTGGGGCACGTTCGGCATCCTGATCCCGATTGCTGTGGCAGTTGTCGGTGCTGACCCGAATATGCTCGTGGTCTGCGTGGCAGCAATCCTTTCCGGCGCGGTCGGTGGCGATCATGCCTCGCCGATTTCCGACACGACAATCCTCGCGTCGGCCGGTGCGCAATGCCATCATATCGACCACGTCGACACGCAGCTGCCTTATGTCTTGACGGTAGCTGCCTGCTGCCTTATCGGCTACGCCGTCGGCGGCATCACCGCAAACGGCTGGATTGGCCTCGGCGCATCCCTTGCCTGCCTGGCCATTGTCATGGCCGTCATCATGGCCAAAGTGCCATCGTTAGAAAAAGAATAAGCCTTCCCCTTTGGGGAAGGTGCCCCGTAAGGGGCGGATGAGGCAAAAGCCTTCCCATTGGGGAGGCTTTTTTTGATAGCGATATTTATTATTTCGCGAAAAAATACGATAATATAATAGAGGTGTCTGTAAAAATAGCTTCAAAGGAAGAGCGGCTATGATTATCAACAACAATAGTGCGTCCATGATGACGTTGGGTGAATTGAACAAAAACATCAGCAAGGGAGCCAAGCTGCTCAAGAAACTCGCATTAGGAGAACGCATAACCAGTGCCGGCGACGATGCGTCGGGCTATTCGATTTCTGAGCGGATGCGGGTGCGGATTCGTGCGCTTGACCAGGACGAACAAAATGTTCAGAATGGCCAGGCCCTTTTGAATGTCGCCGAGGGAGCTATTCAGTCACAGATAGAGCTTATGAAGACCATCAAGCAGAAAGTCATCGATGCGGATAACGATACAAACACGGATGTCGACCGTGCGACCATCCAAAAGGAAATCAATCACGCCTACCAGCAAATCGAAGACATTGCCCAGGAGACAAACTACAACGGCGTCCGTCTGCTTGTTGGCGACCATGTCGAAGAAACTGTCCGCAGCTGGGTGATCAAAAGCAATTCCTCCCTGCTCGAGGGCAGTGATGCCATGAATATGATAAACGTAATTCCTAACGTCTATCCGACGCTTAATGGCATTAACGGGCCGTTTGATTTGTTTCAGCCGGCAGAGATTACACAAACATCATTAGCCAGTGTTGGTTTTTCGCCGACGATACAGTTCTCTGGGGGAACTAACTATATCTATACGCTTGATTCTTCATATACCACAGTGAATTCCTTTGATGGAGTTTCATTCAATAATTATGTCCTGACAACGACACCAAGCAGTTCACATGAATATGGCGGATCCATTAAGGATTATTATATCGATACGCCACAAAACAATCCGCATGAAATTGATATCAGTGCTTGTCAGACGGTGCAGGATGTGCTTAATGCTATTAAAAACGCTGTGTCAGGTGTAACTGGGTATGGTGTGGACACGAATGGATCATATTATCTGCTTAGCGATAATTATCTATATGGTACAACATATAAGTATAGTGCTGCTACAGTGGCCGCGGTAAGTCCGACAGGCCTTTTTTCGCCTAGCCCTAAAAATTTTTCTGGAGGGCAAAATGAATCGGGGATAAAGAACCCTGACCCGGATTTGTCGACTTATAAACCTGCAACGTCTGCCAAGTTTGAACTGACTGGCGTGACAGCCAATACAGGTATTACACTGCATAATCCGCCAAATGCAATGCCCCAGTCGATACAAATGCTGCAATTCATTTCAGGAAATAGTGCTCCTACGCCGCTGAATGCCCCTAGTGGCGTGTGTACGGTTGGTGTTGATTACGTGGGAACTTTTAATTATGGTGATTATAAGCTGGAAATGAGTGGTGGCAATTTGACGCTTACTACTAATCGTACAGGCTTGGGGGCTAACGATTATTATGTAGAAGATGGTATTGCAGCTAAGACCTACGAATATTTAGGTACGACAGCGTTGGCGGGGACTAGCAGCTCTAAGCGGGCAACGGCAACGATTGACGTATCAGGGTATAGCAACGTAGAGAATTTGATTGCTGATCTAACAGGGAAGGCAATTACGGGGCTTTCTAATTGTGAACCATATTTGCTGGCTATTGACAACTCAACGAAAATATTTGAGTTTGTGGATTCTGCTTCATCAAATCCGCTAGATAGGATGAATAAGATAAAATCGACAGTAAAAGATTTGAATGATTTGCGTGGTTATGTAGCTGCGGGCAAAACGATTGGGGAAGCTTTTGCAGAATTATTTTCAGCTCAAATGATTGCGCCAGCTCAAGTAGAAGAAGCTAAGGATACGAGTGGAAATACCATTGGGGTCAAGTTTATAGCCAGTCAATCAGGATCTAAGGGGAACAGTGAGAAGTTGTATATGTGGCAAGGTTCGCTTCGTTCGTATACATTAGATTATGGCTCATGGTTTGCGGCCAATCAGAATCTTTCCATTCCTGATTTCTTGAATAATAAAGGTTTCCGTGCCTATTGTGCAACCTGTGATAATCAGGTATTCAATTTCCATTTCATTACGGACGATTTACCGGAGGGACCGCGGCCGGAGGCTGATCCAAATGGGGAAGATATCAAGCATATCTATATCAATGTCTCGAATGTAACCGATGCGACATCCTTGGTACAGGCTATTGTTGATCAGGCAACGCCGGAACTTACAGGAGATGATCCGGATTTGAACCATTTCATGCGGCTGGTGGCTGATGGGGATAAGCTGATTATCTACGATGAACGGCGATTTACTGATAACCAGTTGCGCTATGGAATAGATAATAATTGGGATTTACTTTATGAATACCAATGGGATGATACCTATAATGTCGGTGGTGCCAAGATTGCCGATGGTGTTTGGGATAATGTGGAGATTGGCGAGCGCAAGATTTATGCGAAGGATTTGATTATCCACCATACGGACCGTGCGAGCATGAATATCCATTTGAAGATTCCTCAGACCACGCTGGACCACCTCTTTGGCTATGAGCCCGGTTCGCAGGATTGGACGGATTTCAACGTGATGACCAGCAAGAGCCGTGAGGAGTTATTGGGTAATCGGGCAGGTACTACCCGCAGTGGCAAGCATATTACCAAGGAGGAAGAGGGGCTTTTGGACAGGGCGCTGAATTATCTTATCGGGGCGAATTGTCTGGTGGGCGCGCAGAATATGCGGCTCAAAATGACGGAAGAGAATATCGTGGTGCAGCGTGAGGGAACAGTCGCCTCGGAGTCTACCGTCCGCGATGCGAATATGGCAAAAGAGATGACCGGCTACACTAAGGCCAATGTATTGGCCCAGGCCTCGCAGTCGATGCTCGCACAGGCCAATCAGAATAGTTCGGGTGTGCTGCGTTTATTGCAGTAGAGAAAGAAGCTATCCGATTATAGATTCGTAGTATCTTTTCTTATATCGTGTTTTATAGTAAAATATAACTAGGAAAGTTTACGCTGGCTATTAAGGGCAACGGACTTTTTGACGATATATAGATTAGAAATATCTGTCAGTAGCGGGCGGGGGCTTCCACCGCCCTTTGAGGTAAGGGTATATGAGCCTCGAGGAACCACAGGGACGGTAAGGACGGGGCTATCATGAGGATGTGACTAGGTAGTCTGCAGACTGCTCATCAGGGAGGATGTGTCGATAATGGCAATGGTGGTTAAGAATAACATGTCGGCGGTGCAAACCTTAGGGACACTGAACAAGAATTCTTCGGCATTGGCAAAAAGTTTACAAAAGGTATCGAGCGGCATGAAAATCAATTCGGCCGCCGATGATGCTTCGGGTTATTCGATTTCTGAGCGCATGCGGGTTATGGTGCGTTCGCTGGACCAGGCGGATGCCAATACGCAGAATGGCGTTAGCCTGATGAAGGTGGCCGAGGGGGCGGTAAGCTCGACGGTTGATATCCTGCGCACGATGAAGGAAAAGGCAATCAATGCGGCCAACGACAGCAATACGGACGCAGACCGGGCGATTATCCAGAAGGAACTCGATCAGTCCATCGACCAGATTGATGATAATGCCAATGTCACCTACAATGGCAAGACTTTGGTGGATGGCTCGAAGATGGCCGAGGGTAGTGCGACCAAGACCTCGATGACGAATCAGAGCCTGCATAAAGATACGGATGGCGCTACCAGGATTGTCGATCTGCAGAACCGCAATGGCGAGCGGCTTAATATCCAGACTACGGATACCTTGACGATATCCTATGTGATCCAAGGGGAAACCTATAGCTTCGATGTGGATATCAATGATACGACAACCCTCGATAGTGCTTTGGTCGAAGCCAGTGACCCGTATGTCAGAAACAATCCGTTGATGCGGGCGGCCTATGCACAGTATGATGCATCGCGTGCTTCGGCAAATTCGACATATAATAGTTCGTATGGTGTGGCTAGCAGTACCTATGGTTCGGCTGTTTCTAATGCAACGGCTACCTATAATGGTGTTGTGCAAAATACGCTAAGTACAATGAATTCTGCCTCTACGAATGCAGTTTTGAATGAATCGTTATATAATTCTGCATACACTTCTGCATACAATTCAGGTAAGACTCCGGCACAGATAGCTCAGGATTCTACGGTAAATAGTTATTTGACAAATTGGACATCGTCGTTGTCCGTTTATTCGACTGCTGCATCCAATTATGCATCGACGCAAGTATCGGCGGCTACGGTACGTGATTCTTCGATTGCTTCGGCAGCTACCGTACGCGATTCTGCCTATACTGTGGCGCGTTCTACGCTTACCGTAGCCCTTAGTACGGCGGCATCGACGCTGGCGGATTCTGTCGGCACCTTGATTCCCTATAAGCTGTCAGTGGACGCTGGCAATGTGGTCGGCATATCGGCTTCGGGCGATACGGTCTATACGGCCAATCGCGAGAATGCCATCACGATTTCCTCGGGTTCGGCAGGTTTGCAGTATCAGCTGTCGGGCATTACGTTCAGTGTCAAGGATTCGAAGGGGCAAATCAAGAAGTCTGTCAATTCCGTTCTCGATAACTTCACGGAGTCGGTGCGGGCCTTCAATAAATCCAATGACAATGCGATTAATTTGCAAGTCGGGACCAAAGCCAATCAGACCATCCGTATCGGTCTTACCGATATGCGCTCCGAGGCACTCGGACTCAAGAGCTCGACGGGCATAACCTTGGGAGTGGGCACGCAGCAGCAGGCCAACGCGGCTGTCAACGTGCTTGACAATGCTATCCAGAAAGCGCTTGACCAGCAGACGGATATCGGTGCGATTGAGGCTCGTCTCGAGATGACGTCTTCGAATCTCGTGACGTCGAGTGAGAATGTCCAGGCGTCCGAATCCACGATTCGCGATGCGAATATGCCGAAGGAAATGACGGAGTATACCAGAAACAACATCCTCATGCAGGCCGCGCAGGCTATGCTGGCGCAGGCCAACCAGAGCAGTTCGAACGTACTTAGTCTGTTACAATAAAGATGACCCGCAAGAAAGTCTTCCGTGAGGAAGGCTTTTTTGCTGTTGTGGCGTATATATATTATAGAAATATAGCGTAATCTTGGAGACGGGGTGGGCGTAATGGAACGGAAACGGTTTGGTGAGGATGCGCATATGGTGCATGTCGCCTATGCGATGACCGATAAAAATGGTACATATAGCAAATACATCGGGGCATCCGTATGCTCATTATTTGAGCATACGGATGCCTGGGTGACGATACATCTTTTGCATGATGATACATTGACCGAGCAAAACCGGGCGAAATTCATCGAACTGGCACGCGAGTATGGCCAGCAGTTATTTTTCTACAACGTAGCGGAGGAATGTAAGGAGCTGCTGGCTGAGGCCCGCGAGATATTCCGGCGGGCGGTCGATACCGAGTACTATACACCGGCGGCACTATATCGCCTGTTAGCACCTATTGTTTTGCCGCGCGATGTGAAACGGCTGATCTATCTTGATGCCGATACGATTGTCCATATGGATATCCGCAAGTTTTGGGAGATATATCTTGATGGTAATCCACTCGGGGCAGTGACTGAGCGTACCTTGATGGAGCATTATCAGAAGCAGATTGACCGGTCAATCGATGAGCGGCTGTATCTGTTCAAGAATAGCTGGACGGATTTTGACACCTGTTTCAACTCGGGCGTACTTTTGATGGATTTGGAGAAGATGCGCGACATGGGCGAAATCCTGCTGCCAGGACTGCGTTTTATCGTCCAGCATGAGGAGGAGTGCCGCTTCTTCGATCAGGATATCCTGAACTATTTCTTTGCGCGTGATTTCCTGCATCTGCCTTGGAATTACAATATCCTGCAGACTTGGGACAGGGACTGGGGCAGTCCGGAGCTGGTCGAGGGCATCTATCACTATATGGGGCGGACCCTGCGCTATAACTTTGAAGAGCCGCGCGATCGGATTTTCTATGAGGCATTTGTCAAGACGCCTTGGTGTGATGCGGAATTTCTCTGCAAGAGCTATGCGGTTACGCGCAATATCCTGGCGGGGGAGCTGGATAAATACGTCGAGCGCAACCGCAAGGCTTCAGCGGCTTGGGCACGGCGCAAGCGGGTTTTTGTCGGGCCGAAGACGGATGAGGAAAAACTGCGCGAGATGTTCACTCTTGCGCCGGATGAGCCGTATATAGCTTTGGATGATGGCTGGAAAAATGGCTTGAGTCTTCCCTATGAGCTAGGTACGCATGTCTATGTGTTTTTCCTGAATAACTTTGCAGAACTCAAAGACAAACTCGTGGAAGCCGGCTGGCAGGAGTGGGAGGATTATATCGATGGTAAGTCTATTATTATCCCGCATCCGTCACGCTTGTTGGATGAGTACCGTATTTTTTTGGTAATTTGAGGTAGATGACGATGATACATGTTTGTTATGCTGTTTCGGACAAGAAAGGCAATTATACCAAATACGTGGGGGCGTCGCTTTGCTCCATCTTTGAAAATACAAAGGAATGGGTGACGGTGCATTTCCTGCATGATTATACGCTGTCCACCGATAACCGCCGGATGCTTATGCAGCTTGTGCGCAGCTATGGCCAGCAG
>Ga0256404_1013869_pt1 | contig 10078 bp, 6 predicted proteins | sample RumenRJG_01DNA_FD_185990 | JGI IMG/M metagenome (GOLD analysis project Ga0256404, IMG submission 185990) | Bovine rumen microbial communities from Lethbridge, Alberta, Canada - RJG_01 | ecosystem: Host-associated > Mammals > Digestive system > Stomach > Rumen | place: Canada: Alberta | collected...
TCCAAAACATGGGCAATCTCTGATAGATTCCATGGATTAACGTCTCAGAAAATGAGGCGCTCATTTAAAACAAAAGTGACTGAATTTTCAATGAACTTTTGACTGAATTTTCAGTTGACAAATACATTTTGCAAGAAAACACGGATTAGAGCCCATGATGGCCATTTCTCTTGAGATAAATGATCCATCTATGAGAGCTTTGTCTTCGGCTGCGTGGACATTTAGTAAAGATACATGTTTTGTTTTTTTGAAGCTGAAGGAAAATGAATGTAGATGGTATGATGGCGACACAGATATAGACGAGCTTGTCTATATAGCAGCGTCTAATGCAGCAACGGACCAGGGTCTTCCCTTTGTTATTAGTAAATTCAATACGGAACTTCAGGCCCAGCTTAGAAAGGCAAGATTGTTAAAATACTCTTCTGAGATATATAGAAGCAAATTTACAAATACATTACGTAGATTTGCGATCCAAAATGGCGCACAATTTATTTTGTCTGGTCAATCGCCGTATGATTTCATGAATCATGAAGAAGATGCAGAGATACGCCTTCGAGAGTTTGCACCTATTGTATTGGAAGAATTAGGAGCAAATGAGAATGGTTTTTCGTTTGAGGACTATGTACTGAGACTATCAACATATCTGGAGAATGGTAGTAGATCAATAATACAAAGGCTTAAAGCAGTGAATCCATTGATTACAGAGATTGTTGAGAAATATACATATACGGATATTGATAAAGATACGGGCAAAGAACGATTATATCTGAAAAAATATACTCCGCCAGAAGCAGATGAGGGTAGAACTAGTTTGTATAATATGGACCCGTATGATTTTGAAAGATTAATCGCTGATTATTTTGTTAAACGCGGCTATGTAAAAGCAGAAACGATCGGAGGATCAGGCGACAGAGGTGTAGATGTTCTTGCCACTAATATTGAAGGAAAACTAGAGTTTATCCAGTGTAAGCGATATAGAAGGGGAAGCAATATAGGATCTGCACCGATTCAAAGGGTGGACAGTATGAGAATCAGCCGAAAAGCAGAGAAGGCATGGGTGTTCACTACTTCGGATTTTACAAAAGAAGGAATTGATGAAGCTAGGATAACGGGTGTGAATCTTGTGAATGGTGATGAACTCATTGAATCGTTAGAACTATACTATCCAAATAAATATTGTTTGTAATCTACGATGGAGTGGGAGTTGTAAGCGCAGAAAAGTGTTTCGAAAGAGAGACAGTGTAAGCGATTTAGACAGTTACCCAAAAAGAATGGCAAAAGGAGGCACATACAGTGGCAGAGCTGTTTGATATTGTCGGTGAAGATTTTTTTAAACCGTTCACCAGCTTGTTTAAATATATATATGTTGACTGTTTAAACATAATATATGACTCATATCGAACAGAGCTGTCATATGGTGCTGACAGGGATGTTCTTGTGGCGAAGCTTACGTATTATTTTGATTCCATGGGAACTGGAGATATTCAGTTTGAGGATGAAACGGAATCATTGAAAGACTCTAAGGCCAAGGCTTCGACATTTCTTAGGAAACTGAAGGATTATGGCTGGATAGAATATGACATTGGAAATGATCAGAAAATACGTGTCATAATGCCAAATCATTCGGTTTCTGTAATACAAACAATCAACAGTATTACGAATCAGGAGGAAATGGAATACCAGAGCGAGATCTCAGCTATTTACTCATTGCTTGCTAATGAAGAACTGCTCTCGAGACCATATCCGCAAGTTGTGAAGCCAGTTTATGATCATACACTTTCCCTGTTTACTGAGCTCAAGAAACTCAATACAAGCATTAGAAAGTACATTGAGGAGATAACTTCCGATAAGACGGCGGAAGAAATACTGGAGAACTTCTTTACCTATCATGAGGAGATAGGCTCAAAGGCATACCACCGGATCAAAACCAATGATAATGTTTCCCGTTTTAGAAATATTATCCTTCGAAGATTGCAGGATATGCTTGAAGACAATGAACGATTCAATCTGATTGTTAAGGGCTTTATGAATATTGAAGGCGTTAATGATTCTGAGGAGGCTACGGATATAGTACACGGTATGATTGCTGAGACGATAGAACGTTTTAGATCATACGATGACATTGTCGATGAGATCGATCGTAGGAATTCAAAGTATATTCGTAATGCAGTCGAGCGAGCAAAGTTTCTTTTACTTAATAGCAATAATGCTGAAGGTAAAATATCTAAGATCCTGCAGTATATGGCAGATCAGTTTAACAGAGACGAAGAAAATAATCTGACCGAGGATGCATCAGATGACATATGTAGCCTTTTCAACATTTTTCCGCAAGGCTTCTTAAGCGGAGAGTCTCTTAAGGCTATTCCTATTTCGAAGAAGATTACGGAAGTTGATGAATTGACGGAAGGGTTTATCTTGTCTGACGAAGATAGGGAACTGCGCAGACTGGCGATTATGGAGAAGAACAAAAATAGGTTTTCAAAGAAAAACATAAGCGCTTTTGTTGGCGAGAGACTTGAGGGTAAGCAGTCAGTAAAGGCATCTGAAATAGAGGTTATGTCAAGAAGAGATATGATTCGGATCATCTTTATTTATCTTTACGGTAAAGAAGACAAAACAGAGTATTTCGTTAACAGCTGTGGAGAAATGATAGAAAAAGAAGGATTTAGATTCCGGGATTTTGAGATTAAGAGGAGGATCCGTTAATGGAGTTCATCGATGTTTTAGAGAACGTGCCAAAAGATAAATTCAGAGCGACAGCAAATAAGCTTCTCAATGAGTGTTTTATCATTAAAAAGAATAAGGATACTATCTCGGATTATAACTTTATTCTGAACTATCGCGAATATTTTATCTCACTCTTTGACGTGCTTGGATACGAGCTTGTTATCCAAGAGGATCAGGGCGTTATTGGTATTAACAATCCTGCCGGTACCGGTAGAATTCATTTGAAAAAGATTGAAAGTATGCTTCTTCTCATTCTCCGACTTCTTTATATCGAGGAGAGAAAGAAGATATCCCAGACGGGAGATGTCGTAATTATCGTGGATCAAGTTTATGACAAATACAATATGCTCAAGATGCAGAATAAACTTGATAAAACAACATTAAGAAATTCCATGGGATTATTCAGAAGGTATCATTTGATTCAGAATCTGGATGCGGATATGTCGAATCCGGATACGAGAGTAATCATTTATCCTTCTATATTGTTTGCTGTTGCTAATGCAAGTCTGGACGATGTGTATCAGGCAGCTAAGGACAAGCTTGAAAAATACGGAAGAGGAGGAGAGGATCGTGCAGACAGTTCAGACGATGAAGAAGTTGACGAAGATTAAACTGATCAACTGGCATTACTTTCAGAACGAGACAATCAATGTTGATGGATCTTTCCTTCTTAGCGGAGAAAATGCTTCAGGAAAGTCGACTATTCTTGATGCAATACAGTTAGTGCTGACTACAAGCACTAAGTCTTTTAATTTGGCCACAACCGTGGGGGAAAAGCGCAGCAAGCGTGACCTCAAAGGATATGTGCGCTGTAAGACCGGAGAAGAAGGTAACGCCTATTATCGTACTGGAAGTGTGATTTCTTTTGTTGCGCTTGAATTCTATGAGGAGAGCAAAGATAGATTCTTTACTATTGGCGTGAAGATTGATTCTCCGGATGCAGAAAGCGAGTTAAAAAAGAAGTGGTTCAAAGTTGAGGCTCCAATTGATGCTATAAGCTTTATTTTGGGTAACAAGCCTGCTTTAGATGAACAGTTTACCGTGAACGGAAAAAGAGTCTCGTTCATGCTGACAACATCTGAAGCCAAGAATCAGTTTAGAGCAAGGCTTGGACATCTCGATGAGAACTTCTTTGAAATGATTCCGAAGTCAATCGCTTTTAAGCCAATGGATAACGTGAAGAGCTTCATCAATAAGTTCATTCTTCCGGAGAAGAAGATTGATGTTGATACTCTTCGCGAGAATATTCGTAACTTAAGAGAGATGCAGACGATATTGGCTGAAGTGCGCAAGCAGATTGATCAACTGCAGGCCATATTATCTAAATATGATGATCTAAAGGAAAGTGACAGGGACATACTTGTCATCGATATATTGCTAAAACTGGCATCTCTAGCAGATAGAGAACAGAAGATTGAATCTGCATTGGAAAGTAAAATCAAAACGGAGAGTGCACTTTCCCGTAAGAATCACGATATTGATGAAGCTGAGCAATCTCTGAAGGCGATAGAAGAAAAGTATAATGAAATACAGGTTTCTATCAAAACAAGCGACTGCGCAATGCTTATCGCAAAACTTCAGAACGAGTTGACACTTATCGAAGATAAGAAAAAAACGCTCAAGGAAAAGCTTACAGGATTATCGGCTCAGATTGTTAAGGCAGTAGCTGCCGTGCGTTCAATTGGCTCAGAGAACAGTCCTGTGACTGCTCTTGATGTAAGATCCATTGGGAGTACCGATATCGATGACGAAAGAAAAGCTGATATTGTAGTAGCTCTTGGTGGCGCTGTTGATAGAGAGACAAATACGGCATATGAGGAACAGTCGGCTTGCTCTCAAAAGCTCAGAGAGTGCACCGAAAAGAAAGAGCAGCTAAAAAAGGAAGTAGACGGTCTGAAAAAGAATCAGATGAGTTATCCGCCGAACACAGTTAAGTTGCAAAAACTGATAGCGGATGAACTTGCGAGTCGAAGGATTGATTCGGAAGTCAGAGTATTTGCTGATCTCCTGGAAGTTACCAACCCCGAATGGCAAGATGCTGTGGAAGGGTATTTGAATACGCAGCGTTTCAACTTGATAGTAAATCCTGAAGTTTATGATATAGCGGCAGAAGTCTATGACCGGCATAAAAGCGAAATCCATACTGTTGCATTAGTTAACACCGGAGCTCTGGATTTGTCTGCATCCACAGATGATACAAGCTTAGCCGCTGTTATAAAAAGTGAGAACAGATATGCCATCGCCTATGCAAGAGAAATCCTTAACAGAGTTATCAGGTGCAGGGATGTTCAGGAACTTAAAGCCCATAATGTTTCAATTACCTCTGGATGCATGCTATATCAAGGGAAAGCGGTTCGGAAGATTAAGCCGGAAGTGTACAGGATTCCGTATATTGGTAAGTATGCCCTAAAGAAACAGCTTGAGATTAGAACAGCCGAACTAGAAGGCGTTGATGAAGATATAAAAGAATTGCAGAAGAAAAAAACTGCGATTGCCGAAAAAATAAGCTCTTTACAAGGCTTTAATCAGGAACTTCTTTTGGGGTATATAAGTGTTCCAGGAGAACTACGGGCAGTAACTGCGGACATGGCTCGGGTTAAGAATGATCTGAAAGAGGCCGAAGCAGATCCGAATATTATAGAGCTCAATTTCAAGGCGCAGAGGCTTGCGGGAGAAATCGAGGAACAGAAGAAAAAACTTGATGGTCTGAAAAAAGAAAGTGTGAATCTTGAACGTGACTGCAAGGATATTCTTTCAAAGATTGAGAAATTGAGAAGTGAGCGAGATACCTTACTCAAAGAAATAGATGTTATGACTGCTGATTATCCCAGTGCACGTGATTCCGCCAAACAGAAGCTGGATGAACATCTTAAGTCCAAAAATGTAGGAACAATATTTGAAAATTATTTGCCTCGTAGGAAGACGCTAGAGAACCAGAGAACGAAAAAGTACGGAGATCTTACTTCTCTTCAGACGAAATATAAAGATGGAGAACTCGGAACCGGTGACTTAGAGGATGTGATTGCTGCATATAATAGTGAGTTTACGGAACTGTCTAAACATGATCTTATTGTATGCGAGGAGAAGCTTGAAGACGCACGTAAAGACTGTGAGCTCGAGTTTAGAGAGAACTTCCTGTCTAAGATGCGTGAAAACATCGATACAGCGAAAGACATCTTCACTGGACTTAATAAATCTCTGAAGGATATCAAGTATGGTCATGATTCCTACAGGTTTATCCTGAAGCCCAATGCGTTAAAACAAGGGCTTTATGAAATGATTACATCAGATATAAATATTGGTGGAGCAACATTATTTTCTAGCTTTTTCGAAGAACAGTATCACGAAGAAATGGAAGATTTATTCTCCAAGCTTACTGAGTCGGATACTGCGGGAGATTCAATCCTTCAGGAATACACAGATTATCGAGGGTACCTTGATTATGATATCGAGGTGACGTCTAATGGGAAACCACAGTTGTTCTCTAAGATTTATGGAGAGAAGAGTGGTGGAGAAACCCAGACTCCGTATTATGTGGCCATCGCAGCTTCGTTCGTACAGATGTACAGTCTGGGAGAGAGCATCCGTATTATGATGCTGGATGAGGCCTTCGACAAGATGGACGATGAACGTATAGCCAGCATGATGAAGTTCTTTAAGGACCAGAAGTTCCAGGTTATTCTAGCAACCCCTCCGGCAAAGATGGAGATCATCGGAGAATACGTTGATGATATCTTTGTGGTTTACAGAGAGGGATATAACAGCTTTATTGAGGCATATGCTTTATGAAAAAACATGAAACTACGATTCTGAATGCGCTTCTCGATCAGTATGAACGTAGTAAAAGCTTTGTCGGGAAGAATGTTCAGAACCAATCTTTTAGCAAAAGAATAACAGACCTTTTCCCAGGATACGACGATGAGGCTAATTATGAGCTGTTTTCAGGAGTAAATTCACAGGTGGCATTACTGGAAAAAGAAGGACTGATCACAGTAAAAAGGAAGAAGCGTGGAAAGATTGATACAGAAATCATATCTTCGGTGACGCTTGTTGTCGATAGACTTGATCAATGTTACAGGGCTCTAGGGAGGCAGCCGAAGACGGATAAGAATACTGCCATAAAAATGCTTCTGAATGAGTATTGTGATAGAACTCCGCTCCTTCATGACTTTTGCAAAGAGCAGTTTATTCGACTTGACGAGAATAAGAAAGTAAAGCATTCCGACAATCTTGAGAAGTTAGAGCAGATCCTAAAAGTTCTGGCTGAGATAGAGAGTATTGAGGAAGAGACTTTTATACGTAACTTTTCCATCAGAGTGTTAGGTGACTCAAAAGCATTAGAACACATAAAGACAACCGTAGTATCACTGCTTTGCGAATATGGTGGCTATCCGGATAAAGAGTGTGTACTTCAGGATCTAAATATCGTTAACAACCCCGGATATGTATATGTGAAGGGAAATGGGACAGTTACTATTTCCGGACAAACCATCGATTTTGGGCGTCTTGACGGGGACTTCGGATTTAGCTCGGCGGTGTTGGATGATATCGAAAAGGTTGAAATCTCCGCTTCGAAGGTGATCACGATCGAGAACCTGACAACCTTTAATTCTTTTGTGGATAAAGATGCATTTGTAATATATCTCGGTGGATATCACAATAGTATCAGACGGAATATGATCCGGAAGATATATGAGGATAATCCTGAAAAAAAGTACTACCACTATGGAGATATTGATGCGGGAGGATTCTACATATTACAGGATCTTCGGAGGAAAACCGGAATTCCTTTTGCCCCGTTAAATATGGATCTTGAAACGATAAAGAAGTATAAGGATTTCACCAAGAAACTTACTGAGAATGACAGAACCCGGTTGAAGAATTTGCTTGGTGGAGAGTTCGACGAGGTGATCAATTACATGCTTGAGAATGACTGCAAACTGGAGCAAGAAGCAATAGACCAGTGATGTGTGTATATCCTCGAACAAGATTTCAGTGGAAAAGATGCGATTAAAAATTTAGAAATGGGGAGAGAAAGGGAAATGGTACTTGACTTAAGTTCTATAGAAGTGTTTGAAGAAGATCAGATAGACTTTGACAAAAGGGTCACTTTCATATTTGGAAAGAATGGTACTGGAAAAACAACGATTGCAGAAGAAATGAAAAAGCTAACACCTGGATACGATGTTATGACATTTCAAGGGTTTGCTAATATTATTGATGAAAACAAACGATTAAATGCTGTTGTTCTTGGTGAAGAAAATGCAACTATTAGTAGACAGATCGAGGTGAAAAAGGCTGAACTCGAAGCAAAACTATCTGAGGTAGATAGAATAAAAAAGACCCTCAAAAAGCCGGAAGATGATAGCATATCGAATTTTTGGACAAAAAGAGCAAAGGCAGAACAGGACTATAAGGAGCAGGAAAAGAAGCTCGATAATTTCTACTCTCAGTCTGCATCCAAAATCAAGAAAATTGACAAACCAAGGATATCCTCTACGTCATATAACAAGCGGAATTTTCAAGATGATATTTCAGGGGCGGTACTTTTGTCGGATGGAGAAATAAAGCAACTTACTGCAACCATTTTATCAGAAGTAAAAGTAGCTCCGGAGATAGTGTTCCCGAAGATTGATTTTCAAACACTAGTGGTAGGTGTTCAAAGTATATTAAAAAAGACGGTTATAGAAAGAGTAAAAATTAGCAGACTAGAGAATAATACAGAAAAGAGAGAATTTGCCAAAACAGGTTTACAAATACACAAAAAAGGAGATGTTTGTGCATTTTGTGGCAGCCCAATTCCGGATGCTACATGGGATGAGTTGGTGGGGTATTTTTCGGCAGACGAAGTTAAGAATTTTCAGATTGAAATACAGAATAAGATGGGTGAAATTGATGTACTTATTGATCAATTAAATGCAATCAAAATTGATGCTAATTATTTCTATCCATCATTTTCAAATGAAGTCAAATCACTTGGTGAGCAATTAGAAGAAGAGAAGAAAGCTATTACGATTTATTTGACAAGTATTCGGAAGATTTTGGATGAAAAGCTTAAGTATTTGTTTGAGGAACTTTCTGATACCGTTGATGTTTTTTCTGACGGCCTTGAGAATATAGAGACTAGATATAAAGAGCTTGTGAAGGAAAACAATGAGAATGATCTTGCAACAAAACAGCAGGACGCTGTCGATAAGCTTCGGAAACATTATGTAAAAAAATATGCGAATGAGTTCGGATACGATGCAGAAATAGTCACACTGAATACACTTGCGGCATCTAAACAACTACGAGAAACAGAGTATGACTCCGAAAATGAAAAGGTAACGGGAACTGGTGGTCTTAATGAGATAATTAGGGGAATTCAAGATGAAATAACTACGTTGCAGAATGGTACAAAAAATGAAATGCTCCTTGCAGAGAACATCAATAGAAAACTTAAACACATGGTTTCATTTGAACTTGTGCATGTTGAAGATGACGAGTCACGCGGGTTTTATCGAGTGAAGAATTCTGCAACTGGGTGTGAAAGAGACATCACGGAACTTTCAACAGGGGAAAAGAATGTCATAGCATTCCTGTATTTTATCGAGAAGATAGATGAAGTAAAAGACATTCTGTCTATAACGCCTAGAGTAATTGTATTTGATGATCCAATGTCTTCTAATGACGATGGTATGCAATATTTGATTATTGAAGAATTGCAAAAATTACTGAAAAGATTGTCTGATACAGATCATTTTATCTTGCTGACGCATAATAAGCATTTTTATCTCAACGTTAAATATGGGCGTGATTACAGAAAGGATAGATTTATAAGATTTCAAAGTGATGGAAGTAAGACGCATTTTGTTATAATCGACAAAGAGAACGATGATTATAAAACAAGTTATGAATCGCTGTGGAACGAGTTGAAGTTATTATTTGGAATGGAAACAGTATCTGCGGATCTCTTACTTAACCCTATTCGTAGAATAATAGAGACGTATACAAAGTTTAATGCAATTAATAAAGGCAATTTCTGTAGTACTGTCGATGGTGCGATGAAGTTGTTTAACGTAAATTCTCATTCTATTGATGACGTTGAAGCTGAGTTAAATGGTAAAACTAAAAATGAAGTGATTCAGATGTTTTATGATTGCTTTGCGTATAACAACAAAGAAGACCATTTTAGGTCCTTTTGGGGTGAACTGGTAACTGATGAAAGTGGAAATATAGTGTTTTAATAGCAATCAGAAGGAATATGTACATGGATATTCAGTAGAAATATCGTGAGATTGGTCATATTTTTTGGAGGTCAAGTTAGAAGAACTTCTACCATGGTGTGATAAATTATCAAAATGACAGAAGG
>Ga0256404_1013871_pt1 | contig 10074 bp, 9 predicted proteins | sample RumenRJG_01DNA_FD_185990 | JGI IMG/M metagenome (GOLD analysis project Ga0256404, IMG submission 185990) | Bovine rumen microbial communities from Lethbridge, Alberta, Canada - RJG_01 | ecosystem: Host-associated > Mammals > Digestive system > Stomach > Rumen | place: Canada: Alberta | collected...
TAATGGTTTCCGTCTCCTAATGGAGTTTTTATATTTCAAATATTTATTGAGTTTTGTACAACAGACGGCAATTATGTTTCCGTCTCCTAATGGAGTTTTTATATTTCAAATGATAGAGAGATTAATAAAACTGAACTAAAAGCGTTTCCGTCTCCTAATGGAGTTTTTATATTTCAAATTTAGTTACTACAACCATTGAAACTTATAATGGCGTTTCCGTCTCCTAATGGAGTTTTTATATTTCAAATGCGTTCCTTTTTATCCATTTTTATTATTTTATTTTGAATATATCTTGCGTCGCATTTAGAAATATTTTTCATTATTTAGCCTTTTTATTTACATTTTTTATCTCTTTGGTATTATATACAACTATCGGAGCATTTTATGATTTTTTAATAGTTTTAGCTTTTTTTTATTTTTTTTTGTATCTGACGCTATATTATTATTAAATCTTCATCTTCTGTTTCTTGTATTTTACCATAAACTTGTATTTCTGTCTGCCCTGTTAATCTATAAATCCGTAACAAATCTACTTCAAAATCAAAATATGGTATTATATCTTGTATCATTTTTTCGTATTGACGCAAGGTTAAGTGGCATTCAAATGCAGAACGTTGCACCCATTCTCCATAACCTTTTAATGTTTTTGATATTCGGTAACGTTTTTTATTGTCAACCACATCAAATATTACCAATACTAAATATGTTCTGTTTCCCACTTTTTGCAGTACCTCTGTATTTTCAAAATCATCTTGATTTCCAATAAACCAATTCAAGCCTATTGGATAATTTTCTATTTCATCTGTATTTTCTTGCTGTTTATCTTTCATTTTTACCTTATTATTATCGGTCTGTATATCTTAGCATCATCATTTTCTATTGCTTTTACCAAAGAACCTACTTGAAATTGCAATGATTCTCTAAAACTCAGAGGATAATCAACATAAGTTAAGTAAGAATTTTCTTGTTTTAATCTTGTTTCAAATTTTGTAATAAATGTTTTTAGCCCATCCTTTGTCAAATATATTCCGCCTGTTTGAACATCAGCAGGTAAAAAATCTTCTACATTTAGAACTTTATTTTGTACAAGGTTCATTACAAGAGAATCAACTATAACAGGTCTCCATTCTTCTATTAAATCACTGCATAATGCCGGATGCCCACGTCTTATTTTGTGTAAAAAACTGCAATACGGATGTAGTCCTTTAGTTGTGATTGCCGTATAGATTTCGTACAATAAAAGTGTGTATCCAAAACTCAGCAAAGAATTAAATTTATCTCTTGGTGGTTGTTTGCTTCTGCCAGTAAATTTAAATTCATCTCTTACGAGTTTGCCAAGACTTCTAAAATATATTTTTGAAGCATTACCTTCATAGCCAAGTAGTTCTTCAACATTTTTTGCACTTTCCACTTTCAAAACATACCTTTTTAGTTCTTCTATATTTTCTGATATGTCTTTAAAATCAAAATTACGGTTATATCTTCTCAATACAACCTGACAGTTTCTTATTTTTGCCATAATAAAAGTTTTTGAAAGTGATAACGAAAACATTTCATCATCTGATTTGCGGAATTGTTCTCTTTGACGTTCTATATTTATAGATGTTGTCGGTTCTAATCTGCCGAAAAATTTTCCCGTTGATGAAAGCCAACTAACAGGTATTTCTCTTTCTAACAGTTCCGTTGCGAGCGGAGAGGTTATATGACATCTGCCCATCAGCACAATATTATCTATTTTTTCTATCGAAATTTCTTTTAATGTATCGTTAGTCTTTTTTATCTGCAAGCGATTTTCCTTTAAATGCAAAGAAGAACCCTCTTCTGTCAAGTACAGTGTTGACATATAACCTCCTTTTTATTCAATTGTCAATGTGCAATGATAAAACTACAATAAATTTATCAATTCTTTTTTGAATTCGTCGTAAATAAATTTTCCTGAAAAACTATTTGTTATTTTTAATAATGTTTCTAAATCTTTTATTATGTCTTTTGATTTTCCATTATAGGTCTTTTTTATTATATTTTCGTCAATACAAACCATTTCGTGAGCAACGGAATTTCTTATATTACTTTCTAAATCGAGAAATTTATTAAATAGTTCATTCAATTGATTAAAAGTGTTTCGTTCTTTTTCTGTTGCAAAATTTATAGTTTCTTGTTTATATTCTAAAATTCTTTTAAGAACTTGTGATTTTACAAAACCACTATTGTAGTATCCATCAAAACCATTATCTAAAAAATTAAGTAATTCTTTATCCTTTTCTTCAAGTGTTTCTCGTGTTATTTGTTCAGTATTGTTTTTACCATAGTATGTTATTATGTCTTGTAAATTATAATATTTCTCAACTTCATTTCTCAATATCTTTGCAACAAAAGGGGTTACTTTTAGTACCATATCGTCTAATTCACCTTTTTTTTGTTTTAATTTAATTGTGTAAAAATATTCAACTATATTTTTATCAATATTTGTAAGTTTTTTTAATTCAACATCTATATCTTTTAAATTACTTGCATGTACTCGTGCATTCTGTAAATCATATATAGAACGGTAGTGCAAATGTTCTAATAGTTCTAACACATTATCTGAAAAAAGTTGCAACCCGTCATTTTTAACTATGTTTACTGCTGCATCATACTCATAATTACTAATTAATGCCATAACTTGTGATTTTAGACGCATTTTTCTAAATGCATTAAAATTCGGTTCATCGCATCTGTTGTCTTTATTTTCTAAATCATTTTCTATATACTCAATATCATCTTTTTGATAACAATCAGGGATATTGGCTTTTCTAACAGGTGTAATTACTTGAACTGCCTTTGCTTTTATATTTGAACTTTGTGCTTCTAATATAATTGCAGATATCATTTGCGGTGTACCTGAACTTACATTGAACAAAATTTCATAATTAGGATAGTGCTCTTGTATTCTTTCAAATACGCCATTATATGGAGTTATAAACTCATCAAATTTATGTGCATCTACTATATTAAACCCTTCCTTAAAAATTTCAATTTTACATTCAGGAAGAAAATGTTTAACACTTTCTGTATATCTCTTGTCTTTGGACTCTTTATCGTGCATTTCTTTTGTTAAAAATAATATTACAACTTCCGGCTTGTAGTGTCTTACAATGTGTAATAATGGACCTTCTGTTATTTTTTCTTTTGTATATCCAAATGGATCATGATTTCCTATTGGTGAAAATAATACATATTTACTCAACTTTTATTCCTCCCATGCCTGTTGCAGTCTTTGCACCTATACCTGAAAACTCTGAATATGCAAATAATAAATTCGCTATTGAAACAAGTGTCAGTGGACCTTTTACCATTAAACATATTTCTCCTAAAAACGAATTTATCTTTACACTTTCCATTTGATATTTTGTACTTCTCAACTTATAACCAGCCATTGATGTATAATTTATCAAATGGTTTTGTGTATCAGTATCTTTCAGCGAAATTTCACTTGAAAAACTGTTCCATTTTGTTAATAAACTTGAATATATGTTGTGAATGTGTGGAAAATTAATATAATTCCCTTGAGATTTAAAAGTTGTTGGAGTTACAAATCTAACAACAAACTTTTTGCTTGCCTCATTTTTCAGCATATATTCATTTGCTAAATCCTTATAAGATATAGATTTTACAATATTTGCTTTTTCAACATTCAATGTTGTATCATTGTGCTTTAAATAAATACTATCTATACTTGCTAGTTTATCTATAATTTCTGATTTTGCATCTTTATTTAAGGTCGATATTTTCCATACATAACATTGTTTTGCTCTGTCTTTGTATATATATTGCGAATAAGGATGTAAGCCGTTTTGATGTAAATACTCGGCATAATCAGAATTTATAAGTTCCATTAACGCACCTTGCATTAATGAGCCGGCATTCAGATTAAGTTTTATATTATCATCTTTTTTAAAATCGATTTCTAATTTAGTCAGCATTTTCCCTCTATTCTGCTATTGATATATTGCACCAGCCCAATGGCATTAAGGTTTTATCATTTTCTTTAAATCTTTCAACTACCCTCAAACATCTTGGTGCAATAATTGTTGCATTATGCCCGTGCTTTTTGAATGATTTTGATAAAATTTCTTTTTTTCTGCGAATGTAATCCACCTCACTTGTTGAAAGAACTTTTAACACAACCTTTGTATTAAATCCGCTTTGTCCTCCTATGTTTATGTTTGGAATACAATTAGGAACATTTATATTTGTTTTTAATCGTTTTGAAATTGCATTTAAAATTTTATTTTCTTCATAAACTTCTGAATAAAAGTCGCTTATTATTGATAATAATGTTTCTAAATCATATTTGAAATTGTTATCTATAGTAATATCAAAATAAATAACAAGACCTTCTCTCAACATTTCTTTTAAGTTATTATCAACATTCATGAGCTTCTTATCTATTCTTAAAAAACCTTTCTTCATAGAATTTTCATCAGAAATCATCTGCTGATGTGCTGTTTGTCGATACATTAATGTGCTTGTTGGTTGAGATTTTGAGTCTGTTATGTGTAGAAATCTCATTTGTTCTTTTAAATATTCTTCAGCAGTTGTAATATTTAATCCTTCTTTTATTAAATTCGCTAAAAGTGCTGTTTTTATAGCACCCTTTATTGATGAACCCGGAATATATGGTTTACCATTTTTATCTTTTATAAAACTTCTAACATAATTAAGGTTTCTATTTGTGATATTATCAAGTTTTTCAACCCTTTTATAAATATCTAAGTCTTTATTTTTAGAATTTTGATTTATCCAATCTAATAAGTTTGGACCTTTTTTGTTTGGCTGTGGATTTGAAACATAATTTACAAATTTATCTAATAAGTTTGTTCTTTTTAGAAAACTCATAAACTTTGCTTCATCTATGATTTTTAATTCTTTAGTTTCCGGATTATAAATATACTGTAGTTTTGATAAATCAGAAAACTCCCCACCGCCAATAAAAATTGGTGAAAGCGTTGTTAATTTCATTTTATATGTTTTTAAATGTCCTAATTTTTTCATACATCTATTCCTATCATTATTGGTTTTCCATATCTGTAAACAGGGTGATTGCCGTCTTTATTTACGTCTATTACATCACCTTTGAACTTGTATTCAAAACAACTTCCTGCATTTATCATTGTTGTTGGTAATTTCTTTAAAAATCCATCATTATTATATGTTGTTGACTGAACAAATCCCTGTCTTTGTATAAGTGTGTAGTATCCTGATTTAAGATTTTGTATTTCATCTTTTTGCGGATAGAATGCTGATAAAGTAAGGTAATATTTCCTTTCTTTGGTTAGTAATTTTTTCATTATTGCTTCTGATTCGTTTGGTGAATTTTCATCAAGTTCAAAATCGTCAATTATTTCAAATTGCCCATATCCGCTTGTGCGTTTACCTCCAATTCCGCTTAAACCTAAAGATGTAATTATATTATCAAACCATTCTTTTTTATTTTCATCCATCTGAACAATAAAGTATAATCCGCATTTATCTTTAAATCGGGTAACAGCTATTGAATATAAACCATTATTGTCATCATTACCATCTCTTGACGGTGCATTTTTTTCATAGAGTGCTTCTTCAGCAAACTCTATACTTTCTGCGTTTCCGTCAAAAAACCCTTTCAATTTTGATACAGGTAAAAATTGAAGTTTTTTCATCTTCTTTTTCTTTATGGAATCACTAACCTGTTCATCTTCTGTTTTTTCAACAAATAATATCGGTTTCGGTATTAACAATTCGTTTTCTGTATATGGTAACAGATCGCTGAATAAAAATTCTCCTTTTACTGTTGAATTATAAAATTCTGTCAGAGCATCTTCGCCATACAATTTTAGGATTTCATGACAAATTGCACTGTACAATGTATCACAATGACAGTTTTTGGATATTTTTTCTAATCCGATTCCTGCTTTGTCTGCTCCAAAATGTACTCCATAAGGAAAGTTTAATTTATAAAGATAATGCATAATCCTCACATCCTGTAAATTTTTGTTCTAATCTACTAATTAAATCTTCCGGATAAGTTTTATTGGTCAGTTTTTTAGGTGCAACTGACAAATTAGAAATTTTTAATTTTCCGTATCCTCTTGTTCCGCTTCCACCGATATAATCCATTTGTAAAAGTTTTATTGCATCTGATATATTTTCAAAATCTTCTTCTGCTTCTTCAATATTTTCTAAATTATATACCAGAATAAAATCAAATTCTGAACCGGCAGGAACTCTTTCTAATTGTCTTGGATTTGCTACTGCTGTTTCTCTGTTTATATTATTTTCAAATTTTATTTCTGTTAAATATAAATCAGTTTTATTTTCTAATGCATCAACAGTTTCTTCTGTCATAAATAAATCACAAAATTGTAAACGAGAAGATACAACCGGTTCTGAAGCTCCAAAAAGTCTTTTTATAACATTATCATCTTTTTCTATTTTATTTAAAATAGGATCATTAGAATTTGCTTTTGCAAGTAATGTTCTCATTTTACCTTTAATTGAACTTCCGGGAATAATTGGTTGTGATGTCATCGGATCTCTTACAACGATACTGTCAACTGCTCCAATTGGTGCAAAATCATTTGATGCACCTATATGCATGCCTGTTAATAATTTTAATGTTCCTTCTATAACTAATTTGTCATATATTGTTGGTATTCCTGTCATTAGTCTTCTCCTCCATAAAATTTGTGATATGCTACTATTGTTTCTACTAATTTGTTAAATTTTTCAAATTCGGATTTTGAATTACCAATACGTCCTATTGCTAAATCTAATACTTTTTGTAAGTAATGTAATCCATATTCACTGACATCTCCTTGTACACGCTTAATATCTTCTCTGCCTGCCTGATATGCAAGTTTTACTCTTAAATATTGGATTTCATCTGCTAAAGCTTGGTTTAATTGCTCACCCTCATTTTGAATTTTATTTGCAACTGAATTAACTGCTGATAAAAATTTTCTGATTTGTGAAGTTTTTACACCATCATTTTTTAGACGTTGCCCTATGTCCTTGCCTAAATCAACATAATTTGCCATGTAACCTCCTATTTTCTGTTCTTATATACTATTAAATTTAATGCCGTTAAAAGTTTCTTTCTTTCATTCTCATTTTGATATGTTTCATATAACTTTGATTTTATCTCTTTATATGCCTGACAATCTTTTTCCATTCTTGCTAATGTATAAGCAAAACGTGCAAGCCCTATTTCCTCTGTTGAATTAATCAAAGTCATTAATCTGTATATCAATGCTGTTGAGAAAAAGATTTTGTTATCTTCTTTTTCATTTTCATCAAAATAACATCTGTCTTCGATATATTTTTGTAATTCTAAAATTTTATCAAATTCTTCCCAGGTAAATACAAATTGTTCTGCTTTTATCTCTTTGCCTTTTCTCGTTTTGTTTTCACCAAATAATGCTATTGAATCTTTAGAATTATCATTATTACCCTTTGCAAAATCTTCTAATTTACCCGTTAATTCTGCCATTTTTGATATTGGATATGAATATGTGAAAAATCCTACTCCCGCCGATAATGTCAATTTTTTGCAAGAATATTTGGAAAATGCTTCTCTTAACTCTTTTGCAAATTTTAAAACATCATTCCAGGCACCTACAACAAAAACATCATCACCGCCTGAATAAACAATGGCAAGTTTTTTGCTTTCACATAAACTGTTGATGTATCGTTTGTAGAACATATTTAGCATTCTTGATAATGTTGCATATCTGGAAATGGTTGAATATTCTCCAAAACCTTTTGTAAATGTTGAACCCAGATTATCAACATCGGCTCTGAATACTCCAAGTCGTTTTATTCCTGCCGATGCCTTTGCATAATCTTTAAAACTATATGCTTCTTTTTCTTTTCCTTCGCCTTTAAAAGAACAATAATCACCCATCCAAATATTCGTTGCGTAATAATCGCCAGAAGAAAAATCATTTATAGCATAATAACGTTTATTACTTTCTGCTATTAAGCCTTTTTTATCAGGAATTATTTTAAAATATTTTTGGTTATCAGATAGTGTTGGTAAACCTATTGAGTATTTTTCTTTTTCATCTGATACAACTATTGCAAAATTTTTATCTTTTACTAAGTATCCACCTAAATTTATTAGACTTTGACAAAATTCGCATACATTTTTATCTTCATCAATATCTTCTAAAAGATTACCTGATTTTTTACAGATACCGCATTCTCTTGTATTATCAAAATCTTTGTCAAGTGTGAATATTCTTTCCAATTGTTCATTTGTATATCTTTGTAATTTTGATTTAGAAAGTTTTTTAGAAAGTTCCTTAAATTTAGATTGTGAATTCATTAAATCATTTGATGAACATTCAACATCTGCATAAGCCAAGTATAATTCTGTTGAAAAATTACTTATAAACCAATCATTAACAGAAATTTGAACCTTTTTTAATACATCTGATGTTTTATCCGTATTAGGAAGTAACAAATAACTGTGTCCGCCACCTGAATATAAAATATTTGCTCTTGATAAATTTAATGCTTCAAGTAACTCATCCTGAATATGTTCCATTAAAAATTCAAGATAGAAACTTCTTGCTCTCAATGATTTTAAAGCATTTTTTGATGCAATTGTGTAAATAAAGTTTTGAATACCTGACATATCAAAAGAAATTAATCTGAAATAGTTTTCTTCTCTGTATTTATCCATTGATGATTTGTTATTATTGAAACATCTTTCTTTGTAATCCGTTATATTATTTTCTTCAAAATATTGATACATACAAACTGCAATTGCAGATGTCAGTTTTGAATGGTCATATAAAGATATATCTGCAACTTGTGTCGTATTAGTACTTGACGGAACAAAAGACATTGTTGCTTCTAATAATTGTAATAATGAATTTGGATTTTTTATACCGCTAATATTTTTGTCAATCCAAATCTTTAAATTTTGATATCGCTCTTTTGGTGCTTTAAGTTGTTCATCATTAACAGGATTATTAGGTGAAGCATCTTCTAAATCTCTTAATTTGTAAACATAATCCGTTTCATTTTTTATTTTATTAAATACAGAACTTAAGCATAAAGATTTATCGAATTTTTCCCATTTGCTTTTTAATTCAACATGCTCATTTTCTATATCTTTTTCTTGTCTCCTGTCAATACCCGATGCTATGTTGTCTGCTTCATACACAATATAAGCAATATGATTATTTTCAATATTAGCATTTTTTAAATATTGAGCATGGTGATATTTTATGCAGTCTAAAATGTCTTTATCCTTTAATAATTCATTATTAAACCTTTCTAAATATTCAACACCTGTTGCAGAATGATTTTTATTAAAACCTTCTGCTCTCATAACCAATTTGCCTATATCGTGCAATAATCCGGCATATATTACTTTTTCTTCCATACTTTACTCCTAAATTTGTTTTTAATAATATTATAACAATTAGTAATGTTAAAGATATTTAAGTTCAATATTTAGAAAATTTACGAAAGTTTAATAAGTGTAAATCATTTATAACACATTTTGACGTATTAACTATATCAATTTTTAACATAGTTATTTATTTAAAACAATGATGAATTAGAACTTTTGCCTTATATGTATTTTCCAATTGTTTATTAAATTTCTTAAAATCTAAATAAATGAATTTGGTTTATTTTATGGCACTTTGTTTCAATCATTTTAAATGTTGTAACAAAATAATGTGTAATATTTTTTCAGATTGTTGTCTTTATTGTATATTGACAATATAACTTATATTTGATGATACTAAATTTAGAGCAGCCCATTTTGGACTAAGTAAAGCTCAAGTAGAGAATTTGGCTAGAATTTTGCATTAAAAAACAGAGAATTATCATAAATTTAATTCTCAGTTTTAATTAAATTGCTATATTGCCCTGTGTTTGCGGGCTTTTTTGTTAGAGAGAATGGTCTTATCTCTCTTTATAAGACTAAATGGTGGAAACGGCGGGAGTCGAACCCGCGTCCAAAAAGGATAAAAACAAATCTCTACGAGTGTATTCATTATTTGCTCAACTAAATCGGGAAATGAAAAACCTTAT
>Ga0256404_1013872_pt1 | contig 10074 bp, 4 predicted proteins | sample RumenRJG_01DNA_FD_185990 | JGI IMG/M metagenome (GOLD analysis project Ga0256404, IMG submission 185990) | Bovine rumen microbial communities from Lethbridge, Alberta, Canada - RJG_01 | ecosystem: Host-associated > Mammals > Digestive system > Stomach > Rumen | place: Canada: Alberta | collected...
CAGGTGTCCCAGTCCATATTCTTGGGAAGCGGCTCGGCAGGGAACGGCTTAACCATCTTGGCATCGTAGTTGTGCCAGCGGCGGGAGTCGTTCATATGGGCGGTGACGGCAGTGATATCCTTTATGATACCGGCCTCTTTCCAGGTCTTGAACTGGAAGTAGTTCTCTTCCGAATGTCCCTGGTTGCCCATCTGGGTGACGACGTTGGGATGCCTGCGTGCGGAATCCATGATAAGTTCGGCTTCATGGAAGGTGCGGCAGAGAGGCTTCTCAATATAGATATGCTTGCCCTGGTCGAGGCAAAGCATCACGATAGGGAAATGGTCGAAATCAGGAACAGCGGCGGCGACTGCCTCGAACTCATTCCCGCATTTGTCGAACATCTCACGGAAATCCCTGAACCTCTTGGCTTTGGGATACATCTTCAGTACGGCCTCGCACTGGGGTCCATCAAGATCTACATCGCAAAGGGCGACGACGTCCACCATGCCGGTATCGGCGAATGCGTGGATGATCTGGTCACCACGATTTCCGATTCCAATGTAGGCGATCTTCACCTTGTCTTTACTTTTGGGTCCCTTCCTTTCAGCGGCCGCAGCCACGAAATCGCCGGGAGCGAAAGCAAGGCCGGCGGAAGCGGCAGCCATGCTCTTCAGGAAAGTTCTACGGGTTAACATTTCTTTAATGGTTTGTTGATTAGATTATCAAGTTCATCCAGTTCCTTTTCTCCGGAGTGGAAGGAGAATGTAAGGTCATAGGAACGCTTTTCCATGGGACGGAGCACAGTGAGCCGGCCTGCATTCCTGGGATCCAGCCTTCCGCCCACGAAACAGTTGCCTGGCTCCATCGCGGCGACATACTCGCCCTGGCCCATCTGTTTCCACTGGGTAAACACCGGAAAAGCATTCTTGTCGAACGTTAAGGCCTCGCCGATCCCGATTCCGCGATTGACATAGGCAACGGTTACGTTTCCGTCCTCGTCAGAGGCAAGTTCATGATAGAACACCTGCTCGGCATATCCGGCGGTCGGTTCCTGCATCCTGAACCACGAGTCAACCCCTTTCTCCGCTTCCGCATCCCTGGGAATGACATTCAGCGAAGGTGCGAGGAAGCGTGTCCCGGCATCGAGCAGGGGCCATCCGACGTTGCAGTGCATCAGCACCATCATGGTTTCATCCCGGAAACCGAGGTTTTCAATCTCGTTCGAGACATGGATGGAGTTTTCGCCGAACCTGCAGGTAACGGTCCTCGTAAGCCTCAGGTTCTCACCGAAGAAAGCAGCCTCCCTCACGGTTCCGCGAATCTTCGCAACAGGAGTGCCGTCCTCTATTTCAACCCAGGCGCCGACATCGGCGGCAGGGAGACTTCCTACACGGCCGTGGATGCCGAAGGACTCCCCTTCCACCTCGCTCGGATTGCCGACATTACGCAGTCCGCATGTCGTCATCGCGCCGGCGGTGAACACCCGGAAGAAATTGTCCCCGGATGCGTTATAGGCGGGAGCGACCATGCCGGTCTTGCTGAAATAACTGCAATTCAGGCCCTTGAAGCTTATTGATGCTATGTCGAGGCAGCGGTCGGGAAGGATGGTGAACCGGAGTCCTGCTCCGTTGTCCACATCCAAGGTACGCATCCCCCGGGCAGGTCCCTCGGTCAGCGTTCCGGCCCTGACGCCGAACACCTGGCCGAGGTCACCTACATATTCGAGAAGTTTACCGTATTCCATCACTACTCAACATTTATGGCGAGCGTAACGATCTCATGAGGCTTCATGGCAACCTTCACGCCATTGTCAACGACCTCGGCGGGGGCTGCATTCCCATCCTCGAGGACGAACTCGAGCAGGTCGAGCCTTTCAGCGGAAACAACCTCGCCGGGAAGGGAAAGGGTAACCTCGGTGTCCTTGCCCTCCATCTCGCAGAGACGGACGACGAGGAAATCACCGTCCTCACCCTTCTTCATGCTGGTCAGCAGGACGTTAGTCTTGTCGATGGAGACGAGGGAAGCCTCGGTGGGAAGGTCGGCTCCGGGATTCTCGAGGGAAGTGGACCTGGGTTCGGTAGCCCTTACGGGAAGGGTGTAACGCTCAGCAAGCTGCATCAGGCCTCCGGTCCAGTCGCCGGTGTGGGGGCAGATGGCGTACTGGATGTTGAAAAGTCCGAGGTTGGGGTACAGGTCGGGATTGCCGGCCGCCCTGAGAAGGGTAAGCCTGAGTTCTCCATTGTCATAGGTATATCCGTACTTGGTGCGGGCCATCAGGGCGAAGCCTCCGCGGGAATCGCATACATCGCCGAAACGGTGCACGGGGACCTCCTGTCCGAACCTGCGCTCGACCGTGGAGGGATCTTCAGGATTGAGGCTCTCGGGGGTAACCGCCGCTCCCTTCCAGAAACCGTCATGAGGACGTTCCACGACATTGAAAGGAACTCCGTTCATGAACTTTGTCTCCACTCCCGTGCCCATGGAGATCGGGAACACTGCCCTCAGCATGGGGGAAGTTGTGGTGTCGGAACCAGTCTCAAGCCAGTGGACGTCCACGTCGTAGTCGATGCGGGGATAGGAACGGTAGATGTATGTACGGGAAATGATCCTTGACCTGCCCCAGATCCTCTCGGACTTCACGCAAGCCCTGACGGGACCGTTTGTGACTTCCACCTTACCTACAGTCCCGGTAACATCCTCGACCTTGTCGGCCCCGTTGATAAGCCAGGACTTCATGCTTCCGTCCTTGCGCTCGAGATACATCCTGAAGGTGTTGAGTTCTTCGCCGGACTTCACATATTCCCTGCCGTCCTCCTTGTCTATGAGGGAGGTGATGTTTCCTGTAGCGGGATTGATGCGGATCTTGTAGTAATCGGTCTCGAAGGTATTGTCGGCATAGGGGATCTCCCTGTTGTCAACGCCCTGCTTCTGCACGTCGACGTAGAATGTACGGTAGCCGCCGGCAGGCATGTCGTCGACGACGAACTGGACAGTTGAACGCCATCCGGGAGGGAAGGACTTTCCGCCGATAACCTGGGCGGGATATTCGCGGCCTTCTGCGTCCCTCACATATACCGTAGTGGGCATGGAGGCGTCGGCACGGGTTACATTCCCGTATGCATAATAATTTGTCCAGCTGGAGAGCTTGGAATTCCAGGGCTGTTCGTAAGAGAAGATGTCAGCCTCCACAATAGCCTTCCCGCCGTAGGGCTGGACATTGAAGGCGACTATGGGCTGGCCGAGTCCCTTCTCGTAGGGAATGCCGGATGCATAATCAAGCATGGCATTGTCCCTTAGTTCGTTGGACTGCCTGTAGGCCTCAATGTAACGGCCCACCGACTCCCTGTTGGACTCAAAGATGGCCGAGCCTGGGATAATGTCGTGGAACTGGTTGAATACGACGCTTTCCCATACATTGTTGAGCGCCCTCTGGGGATATCTCCAGCCTCTCATCCAGTCAAGGGAATTGAACCATTCGCTCTCATAGAGGGAATTCTCGCACCAGCGGTTGTACTGCTTGACTTCGGCGACATTGGTGTAGCAGCCCTCGAAGATAAAGCCCATCTCTCCCTCATGGGTGGGACGTCCGGCTATGTCCATTTCCTTCTCCATCGCCTTGAAGAAATTCTCGGCTGTGGTGAACTTGACCGCAGGGAAACCGGGCTTGGCATCGAGCGCATGGACGTCCAGGATATTCTGCCTGGTGGGCCCGCCGCCGTGGTCCCCCACTCCGGTCGGGCTCAGTATCCTGCCTTGCCTCCAGGGAACTTGACGAGTTTCTCCTTCATCTGCTCGTTTATGGTTCCGTTGTAATTGTCGTTATTGTAGCATAGGACCTTGGAACCGTCGGCCCCGATCCACCACTGGGAACCGGGATTGGGAGACGTCCTCATGAAGAAATAATACTTCATGCCGGAAAGGTTGAGCATCTGCGGGAGTTGGGAATGGTGGCCGAAATCATCAGGGAGCCAGCCGACCGTAGCCATCTTTCCGAAACGGGACAGGAAGTACCTCTGTCCAAGGAGGAAAGAACGGGAGAGGGCCTCTCCGGACGGCATGTTCTGGTCGCTCTGGACCCACATTCCGCCGACAGGCTCCAGACGGCCTTCCGCAACGTATTTCTTTACTTCACGGAACAGGGCCGGATCGGCTTCCTCGGTGAAACGGTAATTCGCAGCCTGGCTCAGGAGCATGGTATAATCGGGGAATTCCTTCATGAAGGCAACCGCCTGGCGGAGGTTGTCGACGGACATCTTCTGCGTCTCGGCAAGGGGCCAGAGCCAGTTCATGTCCATATGGGCATGTCCTACCACATGGATGGTGTCCTGCTTGGCAGCATCCTTTTTAGGCTTTTTCACGGCGGCTGAAGCGGAGAAGGATGTTGCAAGCATGGATGCGGCAAGGACTCCGGCTACAGCTCTGATCAGTGTCAAGTGTCTCATATTAAGTGGTTATTAAAAATTGGTCATTGGTTCAAAAACGCCCTGAGGATTCCCTCAAGCTCGTTGAAATCCCGGACAAGTACCTGACGCGGCTTGGAGCCCTCCTGGGGGCCGACTATACCGGCTGCCTCAAGCTGGTCCATAACCCTTCCGGCCTTGGCATATCCCATACCCATCTTCCTCTGGAGGTCTGACGTCGAACCTCTCTGGGTCTGGACGACCAGTCTGGCCGCTTCCTCGAACCTTTCGTCCAGGTTCTTCATGTCTATCATGCCGCCGCCTTCCTCCCCTGATTCGGGATCCGGTTCGGGAAGGTAGTACGGAGTATTGTAGCTCTTCTTGTATCCGATCTGGTCCCCGATGAACCTGGTGATGCTGTCGCTTTCGTCTGAACTGATGTATGCGCACTGCACCCTCTCCATCTCCACGCCGGTAAAGAACAGCATGTCGCCCTTACCGATAAGCTTTTCCGCTCCGGGAGAATCCAGTATCGTGGAGGAATCCACCCTGGTAGCCACCTTGAAGGCAATACGGGTAGGGAAATTGGTCTTGATGAGGCCGGTTATGACATCGACGGAAGGACGCTGGGTGGCGATGACGACATGGATGCCGGCGGCGCGGCCTTTCTGCGCAAGCCTCACTATTGACGTATTGATGTTACGGGCAAGCTTGCGGTCGTCACCTCCGGAGCCGGCGGACATGGTAAGGTCGGCGAACTCGTCCACCACGACCACGATATAGGGAAGGAACTTATGCCCTTCCGTAGGCAGCAGCTTCCTGTCCCTGAACTTTTCGTTATATGCTTTGATGTTGTTCACATAGCCTTTTTCAAGCAGGTCGTACCTCTCGTCCATTTCCACGCAGAGGGACTTGAGGATGGCATCGGCCCTCTTCGGATCCTTTACGATGGCGTTCGACTGTTCCTCGTCCGCGTTCGCGGAATCGGGAAGGACGGCGAGATAGTGATGGAGGAGACGGCCGTAGACGGAGAATTCCACCTTCTTGGGATCGATGAAGACGAACTTCAGCTCCGATGGGTGCTTGCTGTAGAGGAGGGAGGCAATCATAACGTTGAGGCCCACGGACTTGCCCTGCTTGGTGGCTCCGGCGACCAGCAGGTGCGGCGCGTCGGCAAGGTCGAACACCTTCACCTTGTGGGTGATGGTATATCCTATGGCAACAGGCAGTTCCGCCTTGCTGTTGCGGTATGATTCTTCGTTGAAGAGGGCCCTGAGGGGAACTATCGACGGGGTGTCGTTGGCGACTTCGATTCCTACCGAATCCGGAAGGACCACTACCCTGACTCCCTTGGCCTTCAACGACATGGCGATATCTTCATGAAGGTTCTTGATAGCCGATATCTTCACTCCGGGAGCGGGATAGACCTTGTACAGGGTGACGGTGGGACCGACCACGGCCTTCACGTCGTTCACCTGGATCTTGTAATTGGCAAGGGTCGCCCGGATCTTGTTGTTGTTGCGTGTAAGTTCCTCCATGGGGACTTCCTGGCGGGAGCCGGAGTAGTCGCCCAGCATATCAAGGGACGGGGCGACGAATTTAGGCAATCCCAGTTCGGGATCGGTACGGTTGTCAAACGGAGGGAGGTCCTCCTTCACCTTAGCGTCAAGGGTGTCATCAGTAATGACTTCGAAATCCCCGGCATTACCGGCGACGGGATCTTTTTCCTTCCGGACCGGTTCCGTAGCCGGAGGGACAGGTTTCGGATCAGGAGTCTTTTCCATCCCCTTGCCGACTGGAGGGGCGGCCGGTACAGGAGCCGCAACAGGGGCCGGAGATACGGCTGGCCTGGGATCGGAAGCCGGTTTTACGTTACCTGGATTCCCATCCCCTCCGTCTTTCGAACCTTCCTTACCGGTAATCCACAAGGCGAACCTGTCACTTATGAAATATAGCCAGGCGACTGTAAGGACCGCCAGCAGCAGGCCGGTGACTATCCTTCCGAACAGGTTCTCGCACCATGAGATGAGGGAGGAGCCGCATTCTCCCCCGAGTCCTCCTCCGAAGAGGGTGTCGGCGGAAAAGATCCTGCCGAAATAAGACAGCAGGAGGGATGCAAGCATCGCACCGGTCACAGAGACGAGCACAGTCCTTACCAGTGACCTGTTCCACCTATGGGCCAGGAGCCTGACGGCGACAGCTATCAATATGACTATAAGGGCAAAACTGCCGAGACCGAAGCATTTCCCGGTCAGGAACCTGGCCCATCTGAAGCCAAGTCCGCTGCCAAGATTGGACGCCTCGGAGGAAGAGGCCATGGAGTCCGGAGACATCACCAGGCTCTGGTCCATCTTCCATGTGAAAAGATAGGAGACGTTGGAGACCAGGGTGAATACCGCAAAAACGGCGACAAGGAGACCAGCCAGCATCCTGGCCATCGCCTTGTCCCTGTCATCCATGTTTTTCCAAAAACGTAGCATCGCTGTCTTCTACTGTTTGTTCCGGTTTTTCCTGTTCTTTTTCTGCTGCCCCTTTCCCCTACCCATGTTCAGGTTCAGTCCCGGACGGGAGTAGGACATGTCGGATGATATCTTCGAGAGCGTGAGCCCGTCGGGCACCCTGATCCTCCCTTCGGAGAGTTTCTCGATATCGGAGAAAATGGTCTCGTCCGCCACACTGTCCTTGTTCCAGATAAGATACTGCTGACGCATGTAGGTGGCAAGGGCCCTGATCATGGAAGTACGGGTTTCCCCTTCCGGTTCAAGGGCGATAAGATCGATGATGCTCTCGATGTTACGGCCGTAATGTGTGGCCTTGACCGGCTTCTTTTTCAGGGGGATGGTCATCGGCCTGGACTCCCTGTCCTCCCTGACCGGCGCGGGATACGGAGAATCTATGTCGAGGTCGTACCCTGCGATGATATAAAGGTGGTCCCAGAGTTTCTGGCTGTAGTTGTCCTGCTGGCGGACAGAAGGGTTGAGGGTCTCCATCACCCCGACAATGGCCCTGGCCATCGTCGAGCGGACGGCCCTGTCCGGCTCTTTCTTCATGATTTCCACCATGCGGAGCACGTTGCGGCCGTATTCCGGCATCGCCATTTTCTCCCTTTCCGTATTGTAATAAAGTTTTATAGTGCCTTCAAACGGTTCCATAGAATTATAATTATCCAACCAACAAATATAGTAAAAATTACTCTTATTTCACCCTCACGGTTTCCTTGTCCTGAAGATACCACAGCCAGCCCTCGACGTCGCGATAACCCAAGGACTTGTACAGGTCCACATACCGTCCGACCTGGGAAACGTATCTCCTGGTCACATCATCATTTTCCCTGATCTTATAATCAATAACATACACCTTTTCCGGAGTGATCACCACCCGGTCGGGACGATGGACGCTCCCGTCGGGTCCGATGACGGGAACCTCGTTCAGCACCCCTTCCCCGCCTTCCGGGAACCAGCCTTTACCCGCCGCGGCCACCGCTGAAGACAGGATTTCCTTAATCTCCGAAGCTTGGGCCCCGTCAATGGCTCCCGACCTCAACGAATCCGCGACGGCGGCTTCGAGGTCGCCGGCCGACCTGACCCTGGACATTATGTCGTGAAGGAGGATTCCCATCAACCTGCCCGACGCCTCCGGTCCGGCCTTCCCCTCCGACGAGAAAAAGTCGCCTGCGTCGGCTTTAAGCCTGAGTCTCAGGTACGTGTTCCCCTCAGGATCTATAGGATTGATGCTCCAGCTGGGATAGCCTCCCGGTATTGTCTGCACCGCCTCTTTCCCCCTTTTCATGCCGGAGAAATCGTATCTTTCTCCTTTGAAGAACCTCTCCAGGCCCTCATCTTCCTCAACGAGCGAGAATCCGGACTCCCCGCGCACCACCCATTCCTTCAGGAGGGCCGCGAAAGTGTTGGACTTGGCGGAAGACGAAGAAATCACGGTCAGTCCGGCCTTCGCCCTCGTCATGGCGACATACACGATGTTGAGGTTGTCGATGAACTGCATCTTGAGGCTCCTGTGCCAATCTGACTCGAAACAGGTAGAAGAACAGGAGGTGCTGCTCATACCCACATCGAAGGCCATCCCGCCAGCTTCGGCAAGGGGGGTCCCATCAAGGTCAGGACAGCACCAGGCACTTTCCTTGCTATTTGTAAACGTCTGGGAATCAAGGAATGGTATAATCACATAAGGAAACTCGAGGCCCTTGGATTTATGAACCGTCATTATCCTGACCGAACCTGGATCCTCCGGGGAGCTGAGCACAGGATCCTGCCCGTCCCACCATTCAAGGAAAGCGCCGGGTTCATTCCCTTGCGCCGCGCAGTAATCCTTGACCTTGTCCATGAACGACTGGACATATCGGGCCTGGGATTCGAAAACGGCGGGATCGGCATCCCTGACTATCCTCAGGAGTGCCTCGCACAGTTCCATAAGGGAATGCCATCCGATGCCCTCTCCCTCAAAGGACAGGTTCCTGGCATCCCATCCCCTTATCCGGCTTTCCGGATCCTCGATAAGCGAGAGCAGGGAGACAACCTTCCTCACGACGGAAGAAGACTTCAGGTGCAGGGAATCATTCGAAATGACAGGGATACCCCGGGCCGAAAGGAAAGAAGCGACTTCGGAACCGTGGCGGTTGGTACGCACGAGGACGGCGATGTCCCCAAGCCTTGCGCCCTGGTCGCCGACGAGGCGGTTGATGGTGGACAGGACCTGCCCGCATTCCTCCGAAGAATCGCAGAAAACGGCCTCAACGCTTCCGGGAGACGGGTCTTCGAGCCTGAATTCCACCCTCTGGCTCCTGTCGTCGGGGATTGCCGGATCCATCCCATAGATATCATTTATATCCAGGTCTATGTTGTCATTGGAGCTATCTTTCACTGAAAGGCTCTTCGACGCATAGGCGAAGAAGCCGTTGAAGAAATCGATGAGACAGGAAAGGCTCCTGTAATTACCCCTGAGGTTCGAGCCGCTGATGTTCTCTTCTCCGAACATCCCGGCCAGCCCGGACTGCATCAGTTTCCAGTCTGCGCCCCTCCAGCGGTAGATACTCTGCTTTACGTCTCCTACGACTAGGTTGGAATGTCCCTGGGATATGCTGTTGCGAAGGAGCGGAGCGAAATTCTCCATCTGGATAGCGGATGTATCCTGGAACTCGTCCAGAAGGAAATGGTCGTACCGCACGCCTGTCTTCTCGTAAATGAACGGGGCGTCGGAGCCGCCGATTATCTTCTTCAGCAGTTCATCGGAGTCATCGATGCTCAGGACATTCTTCTCCTGCGTCAGGGCGTCGAACCCCTTCCGGATGCTTTCGGCCATTCCCAATTCTCCGAGATATCCGAGCATCAGCCCGGCCGACTTCCAGTCACGGTACGGATCCCCGAACAAGGCAAAGAAAGCGTTCACAGATGGTGTCAGGTCCCATTCCAGGCCGGCCATCCTGGCCTTGTCAGCCGCCTTGAACCATTTCTGATAATCGGACGCCCTGGACTTGAAGGCATCCGTCGGAGGGACTACGTTTCCCGGCTTCCCGGGACCGGCCCACTCCTCCATCTTGCCGAAATACTTTTTTGCATCGCTGGTTTCCCAAACGCTTATGCCACAACCGGCAAAGGCATCCAGGACATCCTGCGCCCTTTCCCTGACCCGTTTCTCGAATCCGGCCCTGAACGAACGGAGGAATTTCCTGACCCTG
>Ga0256404_1013873_pt1 | contig 10073 bp, 3 predicted proteins | sample RumenRJG_01DNA_FD_185990 | JGI IMG/M metagenome (GOLD analysis project Ga0256404, IMG submission 185990) | Bovine rumen microbial communities from Lethbridge, Alberta, Canada - RJG_01 | ecosystem: Host-associated > Mammals > Digestive system > Stomach > Rumen | place: Canada: Alberta | collected...
CATCATCTCGGTGGAGACCCGCTTCGAGGGGCAGAACATCGTAAACGACGACAGGCACACCTGGACCAAGCGGGTGGTGCAGATCCTGGACCCGGTCACCGAGGACGTGGTGATGGGTATGGAGCTGACCCGCTATGGGAGTCTCTACGGACACTCCGGGATTGACACCTACTATAGCGACAACCGGCCCGACGTGGACAATCTCTACAAGCAGGAGCCTAACAAGACCTGGTACCTGCTGCCGGAGGCGGCGAAGCTCTTTGTGGCGCAGGAAAACCGCTTCTGGGCCTATATTTCCGGCACCTCCGAGTACAACCTCCACTATGTGCCCCAGGAGAGCTGCTGGGGAACGGAGATGGGCAATACCTATCTCCAGACAAACCCGGACAGCTACTTCAACTCCAACTACGACACCCTGAAGACTGTCGTCATCACCCGCGACACGGAGACGCGGAGCATTACCCTCGTGACCGAGAAGGGGCTGGAATTCGGCGACAACATGGAGCTCGTGCTCCGGGATGTCAGCAGCCCCCTTCCCGAGGTGGAGTTTGCCTCCTACGGGACGGTGCAGATCTCGTCCCTCATTGACTACTCCCGGCCGAACACGGGCTGGAGCGAGACCAACCGGCCCATCGTCTACACCTCTGACCCGGAAGCGCTTCTCGCCTTTATCAACCGGGTCGGGACCCGGGAGATGACCTACGCCGAGAGAAGAGAGTTCATGAATCTCACGGTGGCGGACTCCGTGGCGGGAGGCAGCGTCTACTGGAGCACGGGCCGGAACCAGGAGACCGTCGTCACCCTGCCGAAGACCATCAAGGTGGGGGATGTGGTCTACCGCCCGGTCTACGCGGGCAATTTCTACCTGCAGCCCTACGGCAGCAGTACGCTGCCGAAGCAATTCCTAAATCTTACGGTCACAACGGAAGAGCAGGAAGATGCCTGGCAGTCTGTCGCACTGCCAAACGAGAGCGCATACAGCAGGGGCATTTTCAGTGAGCTGGACAACAGCAAGGATAAGCTGACGGTGGATGTGGACTACGAGCTGCAGGGCACACCCCTTGTGGTTACCACGCATCTTGCCCAGAGCAAGGTCTACGGCTCCGGCTACCTGAGACGGAAAATTCAGGTTTACCAGAATGAGGCCATGACACAGCCCGCCCCCTTCTGGGGAAGCGGCGGCTATGGGGGGAGCTGGTCCGACGGAAGTGATGACGAGGGGCTCATCCGTTACAGTCAGAACAGCACCACTGCCTGGAGTTCCTTCACCTGGAACGAGGTCTACCTTGTCCCGGACAACAGCTATGTGAGTGTGACGCAGTACGGAGGGCTCAGCGAACGGAACTGGGAGAACAGCGACTATGTGTATACACCGATGGAGGTAGCGATTCCGGACCTTCACAAGGAGGAAAGCTGGGTCACTATCAGTCCGGATAATCCCGGGGAAGCGGCAGAATCCTGGACAGCTTTCGGAGGCCCTGTCAGCGCTTCTGACGGACGGAATACCATCACTTTCGTGAGCGACGAGGAGGTCATGAGCCTGAACGTCACCAACAGCAGCAGTCCCCTGGCTCCGGAAGCAGTGTTAGGCCTCTCGGGCGGCATCCCCCTTGTCGGGAACACTTACTATTACTATGGTAACAATGGCGGCTTTATGGGCGAGGTAATCTACCTGCCGAAGGACGGGAGGGAGACAGGTTCGGTTTTGGGTACACTCTCGAACTATCTCAGCGTGATGTCGCAGCCGAACAACTGGGACCAGAAATTCAATCTCCAGAAAAACCTGTCTGGTTTCCTCTCGGCACACAATGCGATCCCGGTGGAATCTGAAGAAATGGTGTGGGACCTCAGGGACAGTGGGCAGACCGCGACTGTCACCTTCCCGAAGAAATATGTAAGGGATGGGATCGAGATGACGCCTTATTACCTGGCGGAGTTTACGCTTCTGGAGTTCCAGGCCGGAAAAAATCCATACGGAGATGGGAACGAAGACATACGATCTTCTCGCCCGCATACCACAGAGTATTACAAGATCGCGGTACAGAAGAATGGCCGGGTGTACACAATCTCAGACGGTTTGGGCTCCGGGCGGCCCATGGTCGCAGCCTATCCTTACGGGGGAGTTTCACACCTGATGCTGGTGCCGCTGGACACGACGAAGGAGAGCGAGGAGGTTACGGTGCTCTGCGCCCCGAATCTCCTGGCCGTGAATACCATTTACCCGGACGAGACCCGGGGCGGCTTCCTGGGCGGCCGGCGCACGGTGGAATTCCTGGGCTCCCAGTATGACCAGAGCACAGGAAGGTCCAGCGAGGTCCCGGTCTACGGACGGGAGATCGGCGGCGGCTACCAGACCCGCTTTGAGAACCAGGTGCTGCCGCCCGCGGAGCAGGCTGAGCTTGACGGGGTCAGGAACAGCCTGAATTATGCCACCATGGACTACCTGAAGCAGGTCCGGAACCTCCTTGGAAACCGGAAGCTCTACCTGGTGCCGGAGGGAGCTGCTGTAAGAGCTTCCCAGGCCACGGGCCTTGCAAACGACCCGGTGCGGCAGACCATCGGTGTTGAGGAGACCGACTGGTACGCCCCGGCGGATGATAACATTTACGGAGGCACCTTCCGCGATCTTCTGACGGTGGGCTCCACTACGCCGGTGAAGGCCGAGGGGCCGAACCACAGCCTGACCTTTACCGTGACCTACGGGGAGCCGGAGGAGAAGGAGTGGCGGCTTCAGTCGGTCTGGATCGAGAGCCTCACGCGGAATGAGAACCCGGCCGACCGGGACCAGGAGACGGTGGACCTCATCCTGAGGGGCGAGCTCAGCATGCCCTTCCTGCCCGAGAGCTGGAATACTTACGGGCACCTCGCCGCGTCGGTGAAGGCCGCAAAGAGCGGTGAAGCTGCGGACAGCAGGGACACTGCGGCAGATGCAGGCATCTTCCCGGCGGTCTTTGAGGAGGACAGACAGACCTTCACCATCACGATGACGGGCATCCCGGCTGCGTCCGAAATCCGTCTCCAGGGAGAGTATTTTTACACGAAGGGCACCGTGGATCCCGCGGCGCTCCAGCGCTTGAAGACACAGAACGAGGCCTCCGGGCGGAAGCTCTTAAAGTCCGGATCGGTGCTCAGGCTGGCGAGCGCCGCAGAACCCTCGGAGGAGAGCGGGGAGACGGACGGAGAGGAGGATGAAAACCTGCGGACAACGGAGCTCCAGTACTTCGATCTGGGCCCCGTGACCTTCCGCCTGAACCGCCTGGATCTCTCCAAGGAGTGGCTCCTTGAGAACGAGAAGAGTACGGCCTCCGGAGACCAGGTCACGGTGTCCCTGAAGGGCCTTATCACCGGGAATGACGAGCAGGAGCTCGTTTACCTGGAATCCCGTGTTCTGGAGGAGGGGAACGGCTGGAGCGACAGCTTCACAGGACTTCCCGACGTGTGGCGCTGGGACGCTTCCCCGGAAGAGAAAAGTGCGGGCGGACAGGAGTCCGAAGGCAGCGGCGCAGCCGGCGGCCCGGCGGACGATTCCGCGGAAGACAGCGGCGGCATGGGCGGCGCTTACACCTCCGTGTCCTATGAGCTGAAGGAGACCAGGGCGGTGCTCGATCTCTCCTCCGGGAGCGGGAGAAAGCTGTTGACCGGGCTCGTGAGCCGCATAGGCGGCTTCGCGGACGGCAAAGCCTTTACCGGCACCTCAGAGCACTGGGTCGTTGACCCGGACACCGCCATGGATGAAGATGGGGAGCTGCCGGAAGGCGGCGACTACATCATTAAGCTAGGCTTCGATTCGGTGCTCTCTGCTTCGGCAGACGGAGCGGTTTCGGCGGCGGTTTACGACCCCTCGGATCTGAAGCAGCACTGGGAGCTCGTGGAAAAGCAGATTGGAGATTATCCGCCCTTCCGGATTCTGAAGGCAGAAGGCGGCTACCTGGCCTTCAGCGACCAGGGAGAGCTGATCCTCACGGAAGATCCGGACGACCTCCGGATTGCGGTCTACAGCCAGGGACTCATCAGGACCCGGCCCATTACGTCAGTGGACCTGGAAAATCTCACGGTCCGGGAGCAGATCCGCCTGATTCAGACGAGGGACGGCATGCTGATGGTGAACTCCGGCCGTCTTCTGGCGCCCGGAACCAACGACACGCCGCCGGTTTACGAGGATCCCACTGCAGGTGTCTACCTGGTCTCCAGCTTCTCCTCCGCGGTCCCCACCTGCGTGACCATTGTGAAGGTGAAGAAGGTTACCACGGAATACCAGGTGAATGCCCAGAAATCCGTGCTCACCAACAGCATGGAGCCCATGGAGGGCGAGTTTGAACTCAGCATCACGAAGGAACTGAAAAAGGCGGAGGCGCCGGAGGAGGCGTACACGGGCAGCGGCAGCTTCTATATCATGCTGTACCGCGAGGCTGAGAGCCGGAACGCGCCCGGCGCTGTGGAGGATCCGCTGGACCCTGCAAGACTGCTTGTGCCGGTGACGGTGGATGAAAGCGGCGCCCCAGCTCCGAGAGAACTGATTTTTGACGGCCACACTGCGGTCACGATCGGCGTGAAGGGCCTCGAGGTGCTCTACGAGAGCAGCCAGGCGATTCCCCTGACCTTCTTCCAGGAGGAGGAAGAGGAGGCTGGCATCGGCGGTGCGAAAGACGAAGGTACGGAAACCGGCGTTAGAGAAACCGACGGTACAGAAACGGGAGGCCAGTCGGATAGCGGCGGAGCCCAGGATGCAAATACCGGTGGAAGCAGCGCGGTCACCGTGACAATGAATTACAGCGGATATCAGGCCTCGGTGCGCTTCTTAAGCGGCGGCAAAGCGGAGGTAGTCTCCCAGGGCAGCATGGAAGAACAGGAGATCAGCTACGAGGTGCAGCTGAAGCCCTACTACATCCGCGAGACAGACAGTACCGGAACGCCGATCCTGAAGGGCTTCCTTCCTGATACCACTTCTTTTGAGGCAAAATACCAGGAGGACGAGGGAAGCTTTGTTTTCCATCCGGACCAGAAGAAACCCGGATCGGTGACCCTCCAGAATCTCATGAAGGATCCCGAGAAGATCCGGGTCGAGGTGCTGAAGCTCTGGGACGATCAGAACAACGCAGACGGCAGCAGGCCAGGCCAGGTCATGCTCTCGCTGCTCGCGGACGGCGAGCCGGCGGAGGAGTACCTGGTGCTCGGCGCCGCGGAGCGCTGGCAGGGCTGCTTTGAGGACCTGCCGAAATACCGGATCACAGAAACGGGAGAACTTGCGGAGATTGCGTATACCGTTGAGGAGACGACCGTTCCGAAGGGCTACACGGTGCGGTACGGAGTGACTACGGTCTCTGAGGACTGCGTGAATCTCACGGTGACAAACAGCCACATGCCGGAGCCGGATCCGGAACCGCCGGCAGAGGAGCTGACGACGCCCGATCCGGAACCGCCGACAGAGGAGCTGAAGACGACGCCCGATCCGGAACCGCCGGCAGAGGAGCCGAAGACAACGCCCGATCCGGAACCGCCGGCAGAGGAACCGAAGACAATACCCGATCCGGAACCGCCGGCAGAGGAACAAAAGACAACACCTGACCCGACTCCGGTGGCAGAGACACCCACGACAGCGGCGCCAGAGGAGACGACGCCTCCCGCGACCGCAGAGACACCCCGCAGAAGTAGCGGGGGTGGTGGTGGAGGAGGAAGCAGCTCCCGCATCGTGAGAAGCGGAAACTCCGGTGGATCGGGAATTCGGAATCCGCAGGGTGAGGTGCTTGGCGCGGAGAGAGTGCCTGTATCAGAAGTGCTTGGCGCCGGCAGGCTTCCAAAGACAAGCGAGGAGGCAAAAAAGCATAGAACGCTTTGGATTCTGCTGCTCCTGCTCATTAGCACCATTGCCGCAGGCGTTGCGGTGCTGAAGGAAAGGGATGACGCGGAGGAATAAAGGAGCTCTTATGGAAGTATCTGAAGAAGGGATAAAATAGAAGAAGGGGCTGCCGCTGATTGGTGCGGCAGCCCCTTTCGGCAGGTTACTGGCCGTTGAAATCCGTTGGATCAGTACTTGCATAGAGCACGGTTTCCAGGAGATCAGCTCCGTAGTGCCGGATAAGGAAGTGGTATTCGGGCACGACAGACAAAAGATAGTCCGGAATGTTCAGCACATCCATATCTTTGTGGTAAATGCTGACTGCGAGTCGCGGACGCTGGGTTTTCAGGATTGTTTCTGCTCCTTTGAGGGCAGCCAGTTCGCTTCCTTCAATATCCAGTTTGATCAGGGTGACGGGACCGCTGACAGCCTGATCCAGAGAGACGGCGGGAACAGAATGCTCCCGAATCGGGTGGTGATGGATCACGCCCCTGATATTGGAGGCGGTGCGGTCTGCAGCCTCCTCGAAGCAGAGCTCAGTTGTTTCACTCCAGACAGCGGCGGAAACATAGCGCACATTGTGCGCCGCTCTATTCCGGGACCAGAATACCGCTTCCATTCCGGGGAGCGGCTCAAAGGCAATGACTGCTCCGTAGTGTCCTCTAGTCCATTGGATGAACTCGTGGGTGGTCTGGCCGTTGTAGGCGCCGCAATCCAAAAAGACCTCCTCTTCACGAGGTTCCCAGACATCAAAGTACTGGCCGCTCCGAAAGCCAGTGCAGCAGGGCGTTTCGGGGAGTAACAGGATCCGCTCTTCCAGGATACTGCGCGCTCTGAGCAAATTCGCAGTCTGCTGCTGCCAGTTGTTGTATCCAGCGATCAGGAAGATACAGTCGTCGAATTTCGGAGATGTCAGAAACACGATATCCTTGCGGTCATCTGACTCATCCGGGCAGCAGGTGGCTGCAACGGGGATTTTGCAGAGGGAGAGGATGTCCAGATTGACTTTCAGAAAGTCCTTTCCGGAAAAGAGAACTACCCGGGAAAGCCCGGATTTCTTCATTTGCCTGCTAAGATGCCAGCTCTGGTAGCGGCGTCCGGTGGCATAGTGACGAATCACAGAGAGAAAGGCGTCTGCGAGCCGGGTGGAGGTATAGTTGAGACGCGCGTAAAAAAGGTCCCGGGACTCTTGGTCTGAAAGTCGGGAGAGAATCCTGGAACAGACAGGGGAACATACGGCCATGACCCATTCGGAAAGGCCGATGAGTGCCTCGTCTGGAATTCCGTGAAGCCTTGTAAGCGTTTCACGAATTTCACTTTCGTATTTCTGTGGTGTGATGACAATCTTTTCCTGGTTTTTCAGAAGTGAAGAGAGTTCCTCCGGAGATACCACAGGTTTTCCCCGAAAGTTGCCGATACGGCGCTTCTCAGGGTCTGCGTCAGAAAAACAAAGAACTGTTTCTATGAGAGAACTGTCCAGATCCAGTACCTGATGGCAGTTGACTCCAAGCCCGTAAAGAATATAGCGCTGCATGACAACAGCCTCCTGATAATCAGAATGGAAAGCAGGAAAGAAACTATATTAACATGGGCTATCATACATCAAAAACAGGGCGGCAGCATCTGCTTTTTAGGAAAAGATGCATCTGTTTGTTTGATGTACCTATTATAACTTGCAGGTCCATTTATGAGACGGATGCAGAGGGCGCACAGTTGATTGGAGAATAGGATCGATGTAAAATAAACTGAAACAGGAGATACATTTTGAAACCTCCTGTCTTGTTGAAATGAATCGTGTTTTGTAGTATATTATAATCGCTGTCAGATTCCTGGAAAGGCAGGGAATATACACAGGGAACTTGTTCGGAAGACAGAGAAATCCGAAGAAAGGTATAATGGAGACAGCATGAAAGAGCCCTGTAAATCGCTGAAACCGAAAAAGGACGGCATACTGACTGCCGTCCTTATTGTGTTTGCAGGTCTGATTTCGATGGACCAGCTCAGGGTCGGCAGACGTTTCATGATGTTTGAGCATCTGAATGACACACTGACTGTTCTTGGACTTGGTCTTTTTTTACTGGAGTCTGTGCTGTTTCTGAAGAGACGCTATGGCAGCAAAAACTGTCCGGGAGAAAATGTGACGTATAAAGGGTTTCCCGGAAACTTGGCGCCGGGCCTTATTTTCCTCTCCGTCTTCTCCCTCGCCGGCTGGTTCGGCTCTCATCCGGACTGTATCTCCGTGGATCTGATCAAGGGCTACGCGCTGTTTGAGAACTTAAGGTTCTACGCCTGCGCCTTCCTGAGCTTCCTGGTGTACCGGAGGGTCCGGTTTTCAGAGCTCCCGGACTGGTGCCGGGCGGGGACGGCGGCGCTGCTCTCGGTCCCTTCGGCGGTGATCCTTTTCTGCTCCGTGACAGATTTTTTCTTTCAGCGCTGGCCCACCCAGATGTGGCGCTTTGGCGTAAGGAGCCAGCAGCTGTTCTACGGGCATCCCACCAACCTGGCCATGGCCTGCGTGTTTCTCATGCTGCTCCTGCTCTGTCTCCGTGAGAAGCTCTTTTCCGCGGGCGAAGAGATGCCGCTCCTGCGGTATTTGAGCTGTCTGGCAGCCGCGGCGGCGGCAGTGCTTCTGGTTCCGCTGATCATGACGCTCCGTATTCGCGTGTTCGGCCTTTTGCTGGGCATGCTGGTGCTGTTCGTGTACTGCGTGGTGTTCAGGCGGCAGGTAAAGTTCTGGATGCTTCCGGTCCTCGGGGCGGGGCTTCTGGCGGTGGGCTGGAGGCGAATTGTCCGGCACTACTTCTCGCCGGAGGTGCTGAACGCGGCCCGCGGCGCCATGCTCCGCGCGGCCCTGGATATCTGCAGGACCAGGTTCCCGCTGGGGGCCGGCTTCGGGAATTTCGGCTCCCGCATGGCCCAGCACTTCTACTCGCCCCTCTACTACACCTATGAGATGACGGAGATCGAGGGGCTTACCCCGGCCTGGCCATCCTACGCCTGCGACTCCTTCTGGTCCATGCTTTTGGGCGAGACCGGAGTGCTCGGCACGCTCTGCTACGTGGGGCTTATGATCTGGCTCTTTCTCCTGATCAACCGGCGGCTTCGGGCCGGGAGCCTCAGCTACTTCTGCGCCCTGTCCCTCCTCCTCTACGAGGCGGTGGAGACCAGCGCGACCCTGGCCTTTTCCGAGTACAACGGCTACGCCTTCGGGCTGCTGCTGGGCTTTCTTCTGACTGGGAGCAATGAGCAGGAGACTGCCGCCGGAGAGGTCAGGAAACCGGGAGCAGGGAAGCGGTCAGGAGGAGGCCAGCAGCCGGGAACGAGGCAGCGGCCGATCGCGGGACAGCAGCCGGCAGAAGATCAGCGGTCAGAAGCGGCGCAGCCAGCATCCCCTGCGGCGGAAACGGCAGAGCCCGGAAAAACAAAGAAACAGAAGCGAAGGAGGAAAAAGAAATGAATCCGATCCTTCCTGGAGAAAAGATCATCATCGGCTACGCCTCGGGCACCTTTGACCTGTTCCACATCGGCCACCTGAATCTCCTGAGGCGCGCCCGGGAGCAGTGCGACTACCTGGTGGTGGGGGTGCACCGCACGGCCGCCTTCAAGGGCGGGGAGATCTGCATTCCCTTCGAGGAGCGGGTGGCGGTTTTAGAGGGCTGCCGCTACGTGGACCGGGTGATCGAGGCCTGCGACGAGGATACGGACGACTGGGAGCGGCTGCACTTTGACCGGCTCTTTGTGGGGGACGACTACCGGGGCTCCGAGCGCTTTCAGCGCTACGAGGCCTTCTTCCGGGACAAGGGGGTTGAGATCGTCTACTTCCCCTACACCCGGGAAACCTCCTCCAGCGCCATCAGGAGGCGGATCCGCGAGGCCCTGAAAAAGACAGAGAGCTCCGGAGCCGGGGACCCTTGCTGAGTGTCTGGGCCCACCGGGGCGAGAGCGGCGCCTATCCCGAGAACACGCTGAGCGCCTTTTCCGCGGCGCTCCGGTACGACATTGCCGGGATCGAGATGGATGTGCAGCGCACCGCTGACGGGCAGCTGGTTGTGATCCACGACGAGACGGTGGACCGCACCACCGACGGCACCGGCGCGGTGCAGGATATGACCCTCGCAGAGCTGAAGGCCCTCTCCATCAGGGCCCCCGGCGGCCGGCGGGAGACGGTTCCCACCCTGCAGGAGGTGTTGGACCTTCTGAGGGCCCCCTGTCTGAGCCGGGGCCTGCGGCTGAACCT
>Ga0256404_1013877_pt1 | contig 10069 bp, 6 predicted proteins | sample RumenRJG_01DNA_FD_185990 | JGI IMG/M metagenome (GOLD analysis project Ga0256404, IMG submission 185990) | Bovine rumen microbial communities from Lethbridge, Alberta, Canada - RJG_01 | ecosystem: Host-associated > Mammals > Digestive system > Stomach > Rumen | place: Canada: Alberta | collected...
TCCCCGGCCTCAAGGGCAATACTGAGTATACCATTAAGGTGGAAGGCTCCTCCGGCTCTGCTTCCTGCACTGTCAAGACTATGTCCTTCGACCGCTCCGGCTACGCTCACTGGAACTACTCCTCAGGTGTCGGCGCTTACAATAACGACGGTACCCTCAAGTCCGGTGTTACTGTTATCTACGTCACAAACTCCAACAAGGATACTATCACTTACGGCGGCAAGACCGGTCTCTACAACATCTTCTACAGCGCAAAGCCCTCCAACGTGGTATTCCGTTTCATCGGCACTATCGACGTTCCCTCCGGTGCTAAGGCAAATGACGGTCAGCAGAACGACGGTTCAAGTATGCTCTACCTCCAGTACGGCCAGAACGTTACTATCGAGGGTATCGGCTACAACGCTAACCTCAACAAATGGGGCTTCGAGATGAAGCGCTGCACAAGCTGTGAGGTCCGCAATCTCTGGCTGGGTCAGTACCCCGACGACGGTATCTCAATGACCGGCGACGCTGACAACAAGTCCACTCATATGTGGGTCCACAACAACACTATCGAAAAGGGCTACAATGCCTACGCAGGCAACGGCACCGTTGACGCCGACAAGGCCGACGGCGACGGCTCCACTGACATCAAGTGGTCCGAGTACGTTACTATCTCCTACAACTACTACATCAACTGCCATAAGACCTCTCTGGTCGGCGGCGGTACTACTCAGTTCCAGGACTGGATAACCTATCACCACAACTGGTTCAGCAACACTGAGTCCCGTAATCCCCGTGCGAGAAACGCTCATATCCACAGCTACAACAACTACTTCACAACTAATGCACAGTACGGTCTCGGCGCTTCATACAACTCCAAGATATTCTCCGAGGCTAACTACTTCGAGGGCACCTACAAGCCCCTTGCCGCTGAGGCTATGGGCTCCGATGCTTACTCAGGCACTATCAAGTCCTACAACGACAAGTTCGTGAGCTGCACTATGGGCAGCGGACTTGCTTACTCTATCGTTTCCAACAAGTCCTCCAGCGTTACTATCGCCAACCAGAAGTCCGGCGGTGACGCTTACGACAACTTCGACATCAGCTCTTCCAAGATGTACACATCCTACACCCTTCAGTCCGCTGACGATGCAAAGACTGAGGTCATGGAGTACTCCGGACGTATGCGCCAGGGCAAGGCCTACAACAGCGGCACTTCCTCAGGCTCAGGTTCATCCTCCGCAGAGTCATTCACTGACGGCACTATGGTAATGTTCAAGAACGTAAACAGCGGCCTCTACCTCGAAGTTGCTAACGGTCTCGCTGAGAACAATGCCAACATCCAGCAGTGGGAGGCTAACGGCGAAGGCACAAACAAGGCCGGCGAGTGGAACACCTGGATACTCTACAGCGCCGGTGACGGTTACTACTACATCTACTCCGCCCTCGGTGACAGAAAGACCTTCGTCCTCGACGTTGCCGGCAAGAAGGCTGACGACGGTACCAATATCGACCTCTATCAGTACAACGGCGGCGACAATCAGAAGTTCAAGTTCACTAAGAACAGCGACGGCTCCTACAAGATACTCACTAAGGTATCCTCAGACAAGTCCGCTGTTGAGATAGAAAACGGCAGCATGGAGTACGGCGCTAACGTTCAGGAATGGACTGTTAACGGCTTCAATTGCCAGGACTGGAACATCGAATCCGCTGCTCTTCCCGTAAGCGGCACTCTCATCCGCAGCCTCGTCGTTGAGGACTCTGAGCACGCATCCGGCTGGTCCATTGACAGCAGCTCATCAACCGGTGACCTTGCTTTCGGTGACCGTGAGTTCACTATCACTTCACTCCCCTCTGACCTCGCCGGCACAGAGCGTATCATCACTGCCTGCGACTCCAAGAACACTGACTCCGAGCTGGCTTACTTCACTGCCGCTGCTGACGAGATTATCTATATCGCTATCGACAGCCGTATGACCTCTCTTCCTTCATGGATGAACGGCTACACCAAGGAGTCCTACACTGTCGGCATCACTGATTCTTCCAGCGAAAAGGCCTTCGATGTTTACTCTCTGAAGGTAAGCGCAGGAGAAAAGGTAGTCCTCGGCACAAACGGCCAGAGCTCCGGTGTTATGCAGTATATCGTATTCGCCGCTGAGCAGCCTGTGGTAACTACTACTACCACCACTACAACTACCACCACTACTACAACTACCACAACTACTACAACTTCCACAACTACTTCTGCTACTACAACTACATCATTCCCCCTCAATAGGATATGGGGAGATGCTGATGACAATGGTGTCGTCGCTATGAACGACGTTGTACTTATCATGCAGTCCATCTCAAATAATGACAAGTACGGCCTTGACGGCACTGACGAAAACCACATCACCGACAAGGGAATGGCACTGGCTAATGTCGTTGACCCCGATAATACCGGCCTTACCGTTCAGGACGCTCTCCAGATACAGAGATTCCTCCTGGAAATGGTGACTGACCTTGACCCCTATGCTTAAATAAAAAAAGGACGCATCCACGTGATGCGTCCTTTTTTACATCTCCTGTATTGTCCGCCACAGCTCCATTGCAATGTCCGCCCCTACTCCCGCAGTTACCGCAAGCTCCTGGGGGGAGGCAGCTTTCAGGTTGGCTATGGTCTTATACTTTATCATCAGCTTTGCTGCCTTCTTCTCGCCTATGCCCCTGACGTTCAGCAGCTCTGAGCTGTAGGTCTTTTTCTTATGTCTTGAATGCATGAAGCTCACTGAGTACCTGTGGACCTCGTCCTGTATCCTCGTTACAAGGTCAAAGGCCGCCTTCATGCGGCTGAGCTGTATCTCCCGGCCTCCTGTGGCTATGGCTCTGGTACGGTGCTTGTTGTCCTTGACCATTCCGTACAGGGGGATGTCCTCCAGGCCAAGCTCCTTCAACACCGGCTCTATGGCGTGAACGTGGCCACGTCCGCCGTCAAGGAGTATCAGGTCCGGCTTTCTCGTGAAGAACTGATCCCCTTCCCCTGTGACTATATGCATCAGTCTACGGCGGAGAACCTCCTGCATGGAGCCGTAATCGTTCTGCTGGTCCTGTTCCTTTATGGTGAAGCGCTTGTATGCCCGTTTAAGGGGACGGCCGTCCTCGAATACTACCATTCCTGCTACCATTGACTCCGATGACAGGTTGGAGATGTCGTAGGCCTCTATATACTTCGGCGGAGCGCTGAGTCCAAGGCTCTTTCCAAGCTGTTCAAGGGCAATGACCTCACGACCGGTACGGTCGTTTTTCAGTGCCGCATACTCCGCACTGTTGTTCACTGCAAGCCTGAGCAGTTCAAGCTGACGTCCCCTCTGGGGTACGTGGAGCTGTACCTTGTGGCCTGCCTGCTGCTCCATGAGCTCCCCAAGTAGCTCGCCGTCCTCCGGCATATGGTCGATTATGACGTTCCGGGGGATGTCAGACCGGCTGTAGTAGAACTGGAGCATGAAGGAGCCAAGGATGTCCTCGCCGTCCTCCGGCTTGTCAAAGCCGAATACTGCCTTGTCGAAAAGTCGGTTCTCACGGTACATCAGCACTGAGATGTACACCCCGTTGTAGTACTCTGCGGAACCGATAACGTCTGCGGAATCAACTCCGCTGTTGATTATCTTCTGCTTTTCAGCCGCCTTTTTTACTGCGGCGATACGGTCACGGAGGACTGCCGCTTTCTCGAAGTCAAGCTCCTCAGCGGCGGCATTCATCTCAGCCTCCATGCGCTCTACCGAGCCTGCACTGCCGGTCTTTATGAACTCCTCGGCCTGGTCTATGATGCCTGCATACTCCTCCCGGCTTATCCTTCCACGGCAGAGTCCCATGCAGTTCTTGATGTGGTAGTTGAGGCAGGGGCGTCCCTTGCCGAAATCCTGGGGGAACTTCCTGTGACAGGTGGGCAGCATGAACACCCGGTTCACCTCGTTCACAGCCTCCTTGGTGATGAAGCCGCTGGTGTAGGGTCCCAGGTACCTGCCCGGCTGTTTGGTGTTCTTTTCGTTGGTTATCCGTGGATACTCCTCATCGGAGATGCGGATGTAGTGGTAACCCTTGTCGTCCTTCAGCAGGATGTTGTACTTTGGCTTGTGCTGCTTTATGAGACTGCACTCCAGCAGCAAAGCCTCGTACTCGCTGTCGGTGACTATGAAGTCGTAGTCGTAGACATTGGACACCATTGCCGCTACCTTAGGGGTATGGTCGGGGTTCTCACGGAAATAGCTGCTCACACGATTGTGGAGGTTCTTGGCCTTTCCGATGTAGATTATCCCGCTGTCCTTGTTACGCATTATATAGACTCCCGGAGACTGGGTCAGCCGGGAGGTCTTGTTGCGGAGATACGGTAGTCTTGGGTTCATGGCTGATTCACCTCTGATGATATTTTTTCGGTGTTTTATTGCCTGTTAAAGTAATCTATTCCTCCGCTGGGCCTGAAATATGTACGTATATAGCCGTCCGTGGACAATATTACAAATTCATTGGTATCCTCGATATAATACACCCCGTCGCCGTCCTCGGCTTCCAACTTATACAGCGCATCCGGGGCATTGATAACATCACTTGCTCCCTTTTCGTACTCCTCAGCGGTCTCGTAGCCGAAATCATCACGGAATTCCCCTCCGTGCTTCTCAAAGTGCTGGTTCAGCAGCTTCTTGTTACGGAAATGATACTCCACATAGCTGTCATCCTGAACTGCCGCTGTCGTGGTAGTAGTGACTGTGGTAGTAACTGCTGTTGTCTTGGTCTTTTTTGTCTTGGAGGTCTTTGAAGTAGTGACCTTCTTGGTGGTTGTCTGGGTCACGGTGGTCCTGGACTTCTTCGTAGTCGTAAGACTGGTGGTCACCTTCTCTTCTGCTTCCGTCGTAGTCACATCGGCGGAGTCCTGGAAGTGGTCCGCACTGATTATGTCCGAGGTCTCAGAGGATGTCCCGGACTTGTCACCGTCACCCTTGAGTGCTCCTGTTCCTATTATCACAAGCAGTATCAGTATTATTGCTGAAAGTACTGCTATGAGTATGTTCTTCTGCTTATTGTCCATATTTCTCCCCCTTTCCCGGCTTTACCGCCGGGGTCATATGTTGCCTGCTGCGAATTCAGCTCCCAGCATCAGAGCCAGCATACCGAAGTTCACCGCCGAAAATACCAGCATATATCTGCCGGTCCGGGCGCCCTCTGCCTGTCTGTAGAACTGGAAGGATATGAGACTTGCCAGCGACGCTATCACTGTGCCCAGTCCGCCTATGTCCGCTCCAAGCATCAGCATTGCGCCGTTATCTGTGAAACCGGACAGCATGACTGCCGCCGGAACGTTGCTTATGACCTGTGAAAGTCCTGCTCCTATGAGGACCTCCCGGCCCTCCAGTATCCCTGAGAAAAATCCGCTGACCGCATCTATACGGGCTATATTTCCCACAAAAATGAAAAAGCATACAAATGTGGCGAGCAGTGCGTAGTCTATCTTTCCCAGGAGCCGCCAGTCTGCCGCAAGTACTATTGCCAGCGCTCCTGCAAGACATACAAGGTCCGGGACTGCACGGAATACTGTCAGCAGACAAAGCAGGAACATTGCTCCGTATGCTGCGGCCTTTCCAGGTGAGGTCCTGCCTCCCACGCTCTCCGGAGCCTTGCAGGGCTCTGCCGGAAGTGTCAGCGTAAGCAGCATAACACAGACAAGTCCCAGGATGCCTGCCGGGAGCATGGTCTTCACAAATGTTCCTGCCGTCAGGCCGTATTCGTCGCAGAGGTACAGATTCTGCGGATTTCCTACAGGTGTGAGCATACTTCCCATGTTAGCCGCTACTGTTTCCAGGACAATGGTCATTATGCGGCTCTTTTCATCGCTGATGTTTCTGTATATCAGCAGAGTCAGAGGTACAAAGGTTATCAGTGCGACGTCGTTGGTCACGAGCATTGCACTGAAAAAGCATATCAGCACCAGGACTGCTCCCAGCCGCCGGATGCTGCCTGCTCTCCGGAGTATCACTGCGGTCACTGTGTCAAAAATGCCTATGCTCCGGAAGCCTGCAACTGCCGCCATAAGTGCGCCCAGCTCTATGAGGACTGTCCGGTTTATGTAGCCGGGATACCGGGAGTCCGGCGGCACTATGAACATCGTCACAACTGCCGCTATGAGGGATATTACAAGCACCGGCTGTGCTTTCGCAAATCTGAGTATCCTTTCCATTTTCAGATGAGTATCCCTTCAAAATGGTCCATTTCATGCTGGACTATCTGGGCCTCGAAGTCCCGGAGTATCTTCTTTTTCTTCTTGAAATTCCTGTCACGGTACTCAACTGTTATCACACGGCGGCGCTTTACAGGACGGCTCCCCTTCAGCGAAAGACAGCTCTCCTCAGTTTCGTACTCCCCGGCAGAGCGGTCCGTTATGAAGGGATTTATCATCACAACTGTCTCCCCTCCAAGGATAGCTGCAAGGACTGTCTTGCTCTCACCTATCATGTTGGCTGCAAGTCCCACACAGTGCTCCTTGTGAGCATTGAGCGTATCTGCAAGGTCCCGGATGAGCTGCATATCCTCACGAGAGGCAGGCTCTGACTTTATTTTAAGAAAATCGGTGTCTTTTACGATGTCTCTTACCATTATTACATCTCCATGTCTGAAAAAATAAGACCGTTCTCTATAAAGGTCCCGGTCTTATTATAAACTATTGGCCTGAAATAGTCAAGTCTGCGCCTCGGCTTTTCCCTTGACTGCAAGCTCCACTGCACGGTACGCACCGTCGTAGACTCCTGCCTGCTTTGCTGTGAGGATGTTACTGCACATCTTTGCGATAATATCCCCGTTATTCTGGATGAGGTCCAGCATTGCCGCTGTTTCGGCAGGTGTGGTACACTCATAGGTGCCGTCGCCTACCTCCGCTGACCTGACAGCTCCCCATGCCTCGTGGCCTCCGACCCGCTTTATCATCAGCTTCGGGACCGGGTAGAAGGACAGCTCGCTGGGCTTGGTTATCAGAACGTCCGATACCCTCATTAGAAGATTTGTGGAGTAGACTGCCGCAAATATATCGCTGTGGCAGAATGCGTGGATGCCATTTATTTCACCGTTTTCAGCCTCCCGGCAGAACCTCTCTGTCTCGCTGAAATCATCGAAATGCTCACTGAGGAAGGCCTTCATCTGCGGCACCTCCCTGACCAGCTCATGCCATACTCTCGCATGGTCTCCCACGTTTATGAGCAGTACTGCCCTGCCCTTCTTTATCTCCGGCAGCAGCTTCCTTATCACTGTGACGAATATCTCCTTCTGTGCTCCGGCACCTCCTACTGACATGAGCCAGCGCCGTGGCTTGCCCGTAAGTGCTCTCTCATTCCTGGCGGCACAGTCCCTTTCGATGTTCTCCACAAGCTCATGGTCAACGTAGTGACCGGTGTACACCACGTCCTCTCCGGACATAGGCCTGAGCTGACGCTTTCCGCCCATTCCCCTGAGTGCCCGGTAGCCTAAATACGCTGAGGGCGTCTGAACTGTATGCACTGCTCCCTCGGATAGATGAAGTGCCATTGGCCAGTTGTCCGGAACTGCGTTCACTACCCTCGTAAGTCCTGCGTGTACCGCTGCCTGTGCCGGCCATACATGAGTTGCCACAAAGGGGATGTCCCTGGGAAGATCCCTGTATACTGCGGTCATGAGCTCGGAGGTCTTCTGGTCCCCGGCATTGTATGAGAGTCTGCGGAATCCCTCGCTGTTGAGAGGTTCCCAGACAAGTCTGTTGAAGAGCCGGCTCTTCTGTGAGAGCCTTGAACCCATTGAATAAAGGTCGTTCTGACTGCTTATTATCTTTCCGCAAGTAGCCTGGCTGAACGAGTGCAGGTCGAACCAGTAGGGGTCATATCCCATTGCCCTGGCCGCTGACGCTATTGCCATTGATATTCTGTAGTGGCCGAATCCCATGCGGATGTTGCCTATGATAAGACTTTTATCGTCAAAACTCACTCCGGTCTTTTCAGTGATGACTATATTCTTCACTCCCAGGGCCTTTCCTATGGCAGGGGCAGGCACTGCGGAAAGGTGATAGATCTCCTCAGAGTCGTCGCCGTACTTCCTGATGAACTTCTCCTTGGTGCGGACTGCCTTCCTATATACACGGCCGGGAATGTCGTTTCCGAAAATTTTTCTCGCTTTATCCATAAAAATACCTCCAGACTCTTGACAAATTGCAAAAAATATGATAGACTATCTATCAGTTGATATATAGTCTATCATAAAAAAGGAGGATTGTCAAGTGGAATACGAATTTTCTCAGGAAAAACTTAAAAGCAAACGCTTCGACAAGGCAGTGGAGGTCAGCGCCCAGCTCTTCATCGAGCGCGGCATCGACAACGTCAAAATGACCGATATTGCTGAGGAAAGCGACATCGGAGTGGCTACTCTCTACCGCTACTTCGGCACTAAGACCGGCATGACCATCGCCGCTATGACCTATATGTGGAACGAACTGAAAAAAATGTTCAGCGGCGTATTCGAGTCTGAGGTTTTCCTCAGGCAGTCCGGCCTTAAACAGCTCACCGACCTCATGAGGATGTTCCTGGTGCTCTATGAGGCTCACCCAGGCTTCATGAAGCTACTCAGTGAATTCGACCTCATCATCATCCGTGACAGAGTCCCAAAAGAGGAGCTGAAGGAGTACGACCAGTCCGTCATCGACTTCTACCCCGTTGTGGAGAGAGCCTTCGTTACCGGCCTCGCTGACGGCACCGTCCGGGACGACATCGACTTCCGCCTTTTCTACATCTCATACGCTCATGCCCTTATGGAGCTGGGCAAGAAACTCATCCTGGGCGAGCTCCTGCCCTCCGACGACTTCTCCGCCGGCGAAAAGGAAATGGAGATGCTCATCGAGGCGGCCGTCTGCTACCTGCGAAAGGAGTAAACTATGGAGAAAAAGACTGCTTCCAATAAGATACTCTGGATATTTGCCGTCGGTCAGCTCGGCTGGTCCATGCTTTCCGGCATAGTGACCAATCTCCTGGTATTTTTCTACCTCCCCGGCGAAGAGGCCCTCAGCGACGGGCAGCAGCTCTTTATCACTCAGGGCAAGTTCATCGGACTCACCGTCATCGGAATAATCTCCGCTGTGGGAAGGCTTTTCGATGCCTTCACTGACCCTCTCATCGCCGGCCGCTCTGACAGGCTCCGGCATAAGCTGGGACGGCGCATCCCATTTATGCGCTATGCCGCTATTCCCTTCGGTGTTGTGACCGTCCTCATGTTCATTTCACCTGTGAACGGCGAGAGCACACTCAATTCCGTGACTCTTTTCTTCTGTGCCATGCTTTTCTACCTCTGCATGACCTGCTACTGCACTCCCTATAATGCCCTCATCCCCGAACTGGGCAGCACTCAGGAGTCAAGGATAAATCTTTCCACTTTTATTTCCATAACCTACTTCTTCGGTACTGCTATTGCCTATGTGGTGCCGGTCATGGCAGGTATGCTCCGCAGCACTGCCGGATACGCAGGCAGCTACCGCATCTCTATCTCAATTATCGCCGCCGTTGCTGTGGTGTGTATGCTCGTCCCCGCATTTCTCATAGACGAGAACAAGTACGCTGATACTACTCCCAGCGAATCGTCTGCTTTCAGCTCACTGGCATCCACCTTCCGGAACAAGCAGTTCAGGACCTTCGTTGCCTCGGACATCCTCTATTGGATAGCCCTTACCCTCTTCCAGACCGGCCTGCTGTTCTACGTCACTGAACTCATGGGACTGAAAGAGTCTATGTCCACCATGCTTTTCATCATCATGTCTGTGGTCTCCCTCTGCTTCTACGTCCCGGTGAATATCATCTCAAAAAAGACGGGCAAGAAAAAGCCAGTTGCCTTTGCATTCATTTTCTTCTCGCTCACCTTCCTGGTGACTGCCTTCGCCGGAAAGACCGGCATCCCCTCACTGGCCTACGGAGTCATCATCGCCGTGCTTGCCGCCCTTCCAATGGCTATCCTCGGCATCCTCCCACAGGCTGTTGTGGCTGACATCGCTGAATCTGACAAACTCGACACCGGCGAGAACCGTCAGGGTATGTTCTACGCCGCCCGCACA
>Ga0256404_1013878_pt1 | contig 10068 bp, 10 predicted proteins | sample RumenRJG_01DNA_FD_185990 | JGI IMG/M metagenome (GOLD analysis project Ga0256404, IMG submission 185990) | Bovine rumen microbial communities from Lethbridge, Alberta, Canada - RJG_01 | ecosystem: Host-associated > Mammals > Digestive system > Stomach > Rumen | place: Canada: Alberta | collected...
AAATTTCCCCATTGCTTTTCGTTAATAGATGCAATTTATGTGAATTGTTTGGATAATTGTGCAATAATCAGGTAAGAAAGCGGACTTTGAGGTGATTTTTATAGTCCGCTATTTTGTGAAAGTTTTAGTTTAAAGTCTGCTTTAATTTTCTCAATTATACTTTCTTGGAGAGCTCTTACTCTGTCGTAGTCGTGCTCTTTAACAAAGCTATTTACAACCTTTGGCATACCTCCTACATATAGGTAGTTTTTTAAATTAAAGAGGTATTTATCGGCAAAGATATCAATTACAGAGTAATCATTTGAATCTAGTGCTTGAGATAAAGGATCTTCTCCTATTGCCTGTAAGAACTCTTTGAAAGATAGAGGATAAAGGTAAAGTAAATTTACCTTATCTACTGGATAAGATATCCCCGTTTTAACAGATAGCCCTAATTGAGATCCGGCTACTATCACGTGATATTCGGGAGCATTTTCACAAAAGTACTTTAATGCTTCTAAAGTCTTAGGACATTCATGAATGTCATCTAAAATTATCAGAGTATCTTCAGGTGCAATAGTTACTTTTGACTCTATTTGTAACGATAGAATGATCCTCTTAATATCAAAGCCGTTGTCAAATATTGCTTTTGCTCTGTCGTTACCATGAAATGAGATATATGCTACTTTAGAATAGTTATCTTCACCGAACTCCTTCATTAACCAAGTTTTACCAACGCCCATAGCTCCATTTACGATAAGAGGTTTACGTAGTTTTGAGTTTTTCCACTCAATTAACTTTTGCATAGCATCTCTTTTCATAAATGTTTCACCTATCAGATAGAACGCCTATCTTATAATTCTGGCATATATCATTTTTTAACAGCACAGACTTGAATATTATTACATTATTTAACGCTTGTATCATTTTATTTTCTACATTTATTCACAGTTAGATATTATCTGGACATCAAAATTATAAAAAGCTGAAAGTTAGGAGAAAATCATAATAAAAACAAACACGCTTGGAAACAGCGTAAGGTAAAAGAACTATGTTCAATTTCTACTGGAAAAAGTAATACACAAGACAAGGTTGATGATGGGGAATATCCTTTTTACGTTAGATCTCCAATTGTTGAGAGAAGCAAAAAATATCTTTATGACGAGGAAGCTGTTTTAACTGTTGGAGATGGTGTCGGAACAGGAAAAGTTTTTCATTACGTAAATGGTAAATACGACTTACACCAACGTTGCTACAGGATGTTTAATTTCTCAGAAGAACTGAACGCAAAGTATTTTTATCATATTTTTTCTAAGATGTTTTACAAAAGGGTCATGTCGATGACCGCCAAAACATCGGTTGATTCAGTTCGAATGGATATGATTGCAGACATGGAAATTCCTGTTCCAAATATTAAAGAACAAGAAAAAATAGGAGCATTCTTTTCCGATATTGATAACCTTATTACCCTTCAACAGCGTAAGTTAAATTCGCTCCAAAAATTGCAAAAAAGGCTTCTTCAAAAGATGTTTCCTAAAAAAGGTGAAAATATTACAGAAATTCGTTTTCCTGAATTTTCGGACGCTTGGAAACAGCGTGAGTTAGGAGAAATTGCCGAAAGAGTAACAAGAAGAAATTCTTCATTGGAAAGTCAGACTCCTCTTACAATTTCAGCTGAATATGGACTTATAGATCAGAATAAATTCTTCGGCAAAAGAATTGCTGCAAAAGATTTGAGCAATTATTACCTTATTCAAAAAGGTGAATTTGCCTACAACAAGAGTACTTCTAATGATGCCCCATGGGGCGCTATCAAGAGACTTGATTGCTACAATAATGGCGCTTTATCAACACTTTATATAGTGTTCAAAATAAAAGACAACAAGAGCTGTTATTCTGATTTTTTAGTAACCTATTATGGAACTTCTTTGTGGCACAAAGGAGTAAAAGAGATTGCTACAGAAGGAGCAAGAAATCATGGATTGTTAAATGTCTCTCCTTCAGATTTCTTTAGGACTAAATTAGTAATACCACAGGACTTTGAAGAGCAGCGAAAAATAGGAGCTTTCTTTACCCAATTAGACAACACTATTACCCTTCAACAGCGTTGGCTTTTTTACACTCACAAACAATCTTAAGGAGTATTCCGGATATGAATATATTACTGTTTCATGAGTACTATGAAAATTGGATTTCTGTGTATAAAGACGGAGCTATAAGAAAGGTCACACTTGATAAATACAAGATGACCTTAAGTTGGCTCAAAAAACTGATACCATCAGTCCATGTGAATGAAATGACACGTGTTGTCTATCAGAAGTTATTAAATGACTACGCTGAAACCCACGAAAAACAGACAACGATGGATTTTCATCATCAACTAAAAGGAGCAATACTTGATGCTGTAGATGAAGGCTTAATTGAAAGAGATCCTACAAGAAAAGCCATCATTAAAGGTAAAATCTCAAGAGTTAAAAAGCCTAAGTTCTTAAGTCAATTTGAACTTCATACCCTATTATCATCATTAGATCTTGGGACAACTTTAAACTTTGACTGGCTCATTCAACTTATAGCCAAAACAGGGATGAGATTTTCAGAAGCAATCGCGCTCACGCCTAAAGATTTTGATTTTTCTCATCAAAGTCTATCTATCGAAAAGACATGGGATTACAAAGGAGATGGAGGATTTTTACCTACTAAAAATAAATCGTCTGTAAGAAAAATCCAAATTGACTGGCAGACTGTGATTAGATTTTCTGAACTAGTAAAAGATCTGCCTGAGGATAAGCCTATCTTTTTAAAAGAAGGTGAAAAAATGTACAACTCAACGGTTAATGACCATCTTTTTCGCAAGTGTAAAAAGGCTGGAGTTCCTATAATTTCATTGCATGGATTAAGGCACACTCATGCGTCGTTACTTCTTTTTGCAGGAGTATCTATAGCCAGCGTTGCCAGAAGATTAGGCCACGCCAGCATGAATACCACTCAAAAGACTTACCTACACATCATTCAAGAACTTGAAAATAAAGATGTAGACATCGTGATGAGATCACTTGCTGGTCTATAACCAACTCTTTTGCCAACGCTGTTACTTATCTTTGCAAAAGAGGAATAATCTCATTGACGATTAGTTCTTGAGATTTCTCTCTTACAATTTTGTTGTACCTTATCTTACTTAAGGTACCACCTTTTTCTTTAAACTCAGAAAAATTAGTCTGTAGTTCCATATAATCATTGTTGTAGTACTTGGCTGCATACTCAAGATCATTTAAAGCTACACACCACTCATCTGCAAAAGAAGTTAACTTCTTTTCGATGATCTCATCAATTCTTTCATTGATAACTGTAAAGGCGTTCTTTCCTTTAAAAGAACTTGGATTTGCTTTTAAGTTAAGCCATACACCAGAGATAACTTCACCTAGTTTAGGATTCTTTTCCATAACACTTGCGATGTACTTATCAACAGCAGGATCGTTGATCTGCTTATAGCCTGATGCTGACTCTCCCATGTCGATATATCTTTGGATTAAGCTTACAAGATACTGGTAATCTACCTTAATATCTGAATGAACAGATTCAAGTTCATAGTCGATATCAAAATCAAAGTCTATCTCGTCAGGATCATCATCTCCCTTATCATCTTTTAGAGACTGCACAAGATTTTGGTATTGACCCAAATATTTGTTGAATTCTTTTTCTGTAAAGTTAAAGCCTGTTATTTTAGAGATGGCATCAAAGGTAGCTGAATCTTCTTTTGAAACAGCTACATCTACTAGACTTGTCGAGGCTGTAACTTCTTCTGAAATTTCTTTAGATAATTTCTTTAATGACTTTGATAGTTCATCATCCCATTCTTCATAGGTTTTAATAGCTGTAATTGCTTTATCAATTGCTTGGAACTTCTTAACAAAAGCCTGTCTAGCTGCTTTTGGTGAATGATCATTTAGATCTTCATGTGAAGGATCTGCCATAAAGCCTTTAAACTCAGCCATAGCATCTTTTAATTTCTTCTTACACTCAGCATAGGTAGGAGCAATAACGCTGTTTCCTCCTCCCTGAGCATACAGATTTAAAGCCTTTTCAAAAGCGCTCTTGAATCGTTCTGGTGTTTGGAAAGTCACGATCTGACCATAAGGCTTTTTCTCATTATAAATTCTGTTAGTACGAGAGAATGCCTGAATGATTCCTTGAGGACTCATTGGCTGTCTGTCAATGAATAAGGTAGAAATCATTGGAGCATCAAATCCTGTCAGCAATCTATCAACAACTATCACAAGATCAAGTTGGTTCTCGCGTAGCATGTACATGCCATGCTTTCTTGCTAAACGATCATTTAGATCTTTGTTATACGCAGGGATTGAACCTATATTAAAGTTGGTGCCAAACATCTTGTTGTAATCTTTTAAAGATTCTTTCATCTCCTCTTGATTTGCTGTGGCACCATCTTCGTTCTCACCTACTGAATATGTAATAGCAATCTTTGGAAAATCTGGGATTACACGTTTGATTTTTTCTTTTACATTACCGTCTGCTATGAATTGTTTGAACTCTTTGTAATACTTTTGAGCAATCTCAATGCTACTACAAGTTAAGATTGCTTCAAAGGCTTCTCCATTAGGCGCTAATCTAAACAGGCTAGACGATCTGTTTACGATGTAATCTATAACCTCTTTTCTATGCTCTGGATTATCGTAGAGATCAAGTCCTTTAGAATTCTTATTAAAGCGCTTGAATACTTCATCTTCTAACTGAAGTCTATCCATATTCCAAGCTTCAGATTCGCTTTCAACGATTTTGAGGTTAACAGCTAACTTACACAACTCATCTTTTGAAAAGCCTGATGCTTGAATTTGGAAACCAAGCACTGCACCATCATTTAAAGCTTCTTTGATGGTGTAAGAGTGTAAGCATTCTCCGTATTGGTCATATGTGGTTCTAGCTGCTTGTCCATTCTCTGATTTTTTGTTTTCTTCAAAAATTGGAGTCCCTGTAAAACCATACCAAAGAGCTTTTTTAGTTGAAGTATTAAAGAATTTATCTATCTCAAGCTTTGCCTGACCGCTTACAGCTCTGTGACATTCATCAACGACAAAGGCCACATTCTTAGATTTGATTTCATTACCAATCTTATAGTAGCGGTCAGTCGTATCATTAGCATCTAATGCTCTTGTACACTTGTTTAGCAAGCAGTCTAACTTTTGCCTTGTGGCAATGATGATGCAACGATCTTTACTCTTTAAACGCTGCTCTAACTGATAGGTATTAGCTGTTTCTGCAATGTCATCACCTGTTACTGCTGCATATGACGCAAAGCTAATGGAGGTTTGCTGATCAAGATCTTTTCTATCAATTAAAAAGATCGACTTATCAATGTTAGGTATTTCTAAGAGATTTCTTGTTACATGGAATGAGGTAATAGTCTTACCAGATCCTGTTGTATGCCATACATAACCTGATTCTTTTCTAGCTGACGCTGCCTTTACAGCTTCAATTGCATGGATTTGGTAAGGTCTTAGTAGCAGAAGCTTTTTAGCTTTCTCATCAATAACACTGTACTTACCTACCATTAAATGAGCTTGAGGAATATTCAAAGCTGCATGAGCAAATTTTAAGTAATCTCTTACAGGATTGTTGTTCTTGTCTACCCAAGTGCTTAAGAACTTTTCATTTAGTTTTTCAGGATCGTCATTAGCAGCGATGTACTTTGTATCCACACCGTTTGTTACTACAAACATTTGAACAAGGCCAAATAAGCCTCTGAATTTACCTTGAGTTAAATACTTTTTGATTTGATTAAAAGCTTCTTTATACGGATGACTTTGATTCTTTAACTCAATATGAATCATTGGGAAACCATTGATTAAAAGAGTTACATCAAAGCGTCTGTTTCTGTCTGTGTCATCCTGTTTTCTGCTTTGATATTGATTGATAATTTCATAGGTAGAATGCCCTCCTGCTATATCTCTATTACTTATAGCATCGAGGTGCAGTTGGCCTAAAGAAGCATCTTCTCTTGAAAGAGGAATTTGAGCTAATCCTCTTTCTCCTGATAACCAAACTGCAGCTTTATAAGTTGACTCGGCTTTTTCTTTGATAAAGGATTTAATCTGCTCCATTTCTGAATCAGTAATTGGATGGCCATCCAATTTGTGAGAATTCATATTGCCAAGCTTTTCTCTGATGTTATTCCAAAGATCATCTTCAGTTTTTAAATCAGGTCTATAAGTCCACTGAGAATCGCCTGTGGCAAGTTCATGGATCAGTTTGTTTTCTAAAATTGATTCGTTTTCAGCCATGTTCAAACCTAATGTCTCAAACAATCATATACAATCTTTTTAGCTAAATTGCCTCTATGATATCTGCTACCAGCATGATCTATTCGCAATCTTTCCCTTACTCTCATTAAAGAGAAGCCTAAAAGATTTTGACCTTTTCAACAATCAAGATCTCTTCTATTAGCATCGAGTATTGATAATCCAATACCCCAGATATATTCTTTTACAGTACATTCAGCCAATAGAGCATCATCTGTTGATAATAAGCGAGAGCATAACTCATCATCTTGCTCAAACTTTACCTTCAAACCTTCATAAACCACAGCCTGTCTTAGACCGTTCCAAATTACATCGTCATAACCTGAAACTTGTCTTCCAAGTTCGTTGATTTCATCAGGATCTTCAGAGTATAAAATTTGTTCAGCAATGTCATCATCATTAAAGGTAAGTGCTTTTGTGTACATCATGAATTATTCTACACAAAAGGACTCATCCTCTCCTATAGCAAATGAAGATGGGTAGCGATTGCTTAAATAACCATTAGCTCCATTTGGATTATCAAAACAAATTAACTTCATGAAGGAATACCTACTTTTTTCACAGCCAGTTCTAAATCAAGATCATGTAATCCTGGATAAGCTTTAATTAAAAAGTCTAATGGAACTTTTTTTAACACTTCAGAGCTTGGGAGATCATAAAACCATTGATAGTAAGCGTAAAAGCGACCAATCCAATCTGGCATAAAGCCTTCTAAGGCTTTTCCTTTCTTTAGCTGATATTTATCGACTTTACAGAAATACTCAAAGAGCTCGAGGTAATCTTTAGTACTTACATATGCTTGAGAAACATCGATGTAATGACGAGTTTTGCTGTTCATATAGCTTTCAATAAACTCTTTGGTATCCATATCAGGATACTTGTAAGCTATATAGTCAAACAACCGTCCTTGAGTTTCTACAACTTCATCAAGGTAAGCTTCTGAATATGCTGGCATGATGATGTTTCCTCATTTAAAGAAGAGAGCTGAAAACTTTAGTTACTGAATTAGCTTCAGAGTTTATAAGGCGTATCATGTTCTCTCTTGCCTTAGAATCTCTGTCATTATACTTTGCATTGAAGGTAGCATAATCGACAGAGATAAGGCCAGTCTCAATTTCTTTAAAATTTGAAAAAGCTTTCTCTGATTTAAGGCAGATCTGAATTCCTAAACCGCCTAAACACAGCAATTCTTCCAGGATATCAATATCGATATTATCTCTTACAAACTCTTTGGCAATATAGAAGTATGAAGCATCAGCTCTCCATCCTTGATAACATCATAAGATGTAGTATCAACTCCATACTTTTCTATAAACTTTGCTGATAAAACTTTATATCGTCTTGATTCATCAGCATCTCGATGTTTCATTAGCTCTGCTAACCAAGCCAAGATGCCAAGAGAAGTAAAATCAAGAATCTTTAAATCATCAGTACACAGTTCATACTCATGAACCCAGCCATGATCATAGTCAGGTTTAGATACAGACCATTCTTTCGCTAATTCATGCTCTGAAGTTAAATAAAAGCCTCTACCATAGTCATGCTTGTCATCACCTAAACCATAGGTAGGCACGATATGTTCACTAGTAGAGCCATGGTAAAGAATTATGCTTGTCATCTTGTACAAAACTCACTAAATGAACATCTGTTGTAACAGGCCTTTCTTAAGCTTTTGCAAGGATTCTAGCTTACGCTGTTGAAGGGTAATAGTTTCATTGAGCTGGTCAAAAAATCTTCCTATTTTGAATTGCTCTTCTTTAGAAGGAACAAATATTGGCATAGAAAAAAATACAGAATCTTTTATTGAAAAACGATCTGATCTTGCACCACTGTCTCCGTTAAAATACATGAATAAATGCCAACACGAACTCTTGAAATACCATTCAAGAAATAACTGGTTTATATCTTTTGCCCTAAACACTGTATAAAGAGGAGACATTACACCAGCACGACCTAATCTATTTCTATTTATAGGTCCTACAGGAGCGGTTGTAGAAATTCGCGGATTGTAAACAAAATCGTTTTTGTCTACGACATAGTAGTTCCCTATGTTCTCAGATGAAGCTACTTTATGATCAAAGAAATCTTTTTGACTAATAATTCCTTGTTCTGCCGAATTTGTAAAAGTTTCGCTTATTTCCAAATTAGAATTCTTTTTAGTTACCTTTTCAGCTATTTCTCCCAACTCTCGCTGTTTCCAAGCGTCCGAAAATTCTGGAAAACGAATTTCTGGAATATTTTCACCATTTTTAGGAAACATCTTTTGAAGAAGCCCTTTTTTCAATTTTTGGAGCGAATTTAACTTACGCTGTTGAAGGGTAATAAGGTTGTCAATTTTTGAGAAAAAACATCCTATCTTTTTCTGTTCATCATAATTTGGAGTCATACAGTATGTTTTATTGATTATAGTTTTTGATAAACTTGGAACACCTGTCGACTCATCTTTCTTTTTCCAGTCGACATTTTGAAATATACAATAGAGAAAATCTAAGTCTTGTTCTTTCTTTGGAATGGCATAAAACAAGGTGTCAACGGTCCAAAATGGAGCTTGAAGAATATATGGTTTATCGATTGTTCCCTTTCTTCCTATACCAATAGCGTCTTCTTCCCATGACAAAGCTTCATTAACGCTAAGCATATATCCACCTGTTCCATAGACAGGAATACCCCCTTCAGACAGGTGTTTATAATCTCTTCCACTGCCAACATCTATTATTTGTTCTAACTTACGCTGTTTCCAAGCGTCCGTAAATTCAGGGAACCTCAATTGAGGTACTTTCTTATCTTCTTTCATAAGTTATACCTCCAGCTTAATGTTTAGACCTAGCTCTTTGAAATAGCCATTTAGGGTTTCATTAAGATCAGATTCTTCATTGCAAGCATCTTGGTATTCTTTAAATACTTCATCAAGATCGATAGGTTCTTCTTCCTCGAAGGTATCAACATATCTTGGGATATTGAGGTTAAAGTCGTTTTCTTTAATTTCTTCAAATGAAGCTAAGTGACTGTACTTCTCAATATCTTTACGTTCTTTGTAAGCATTAAAGATCTTCTCGATATTTTCAGCAGACAATTTATTGCGAGCTTTTTCTTTTACAAAGTCTTTAGATGCATCAATAAAGAGAACATCTCGATTAGAGTTATTCTTTTTTAAGATAACCACACAAGTAGGGATTGAGGTGTTAAAGAAGATGTTAGCAGGCAGACCAATTACAGCATAAATAGAACCAGACTCCAATAAGTGTTTTCTAATTACACCTTCAGCATTACCTCTGAACAGAACTCCATGAGGTAAAACAATACCCATGGTTCCATCTGTCTTTAAATGATAGAAACCATGTAACAAGAACGCATAGTCAGCTGCTGACTTAGGAGCTAACTTTTCATACTGAGCAAAACGAGGATCAGTAATAAAGTTCTCATTAGCAGACCACTTTAAAGAATATGGGGGGTTCATAACTACAGCATCAAAGTTTGTAGGTTCATCTGTAGGCCAATCAGCTGATAGTGAATCACCGTTATTCAATCTTTGGTAATGAGCAGATACCTTATGCAGCATCATGTTCATTCTTGCAAGGTTATAAGTCTGATTTACGATTTCTTGTCCATGATAGTAAACATGCTTTGATTGAGCTTCAGAAATGTAGTTTTTAACCTGTTATGAAGTGACCTTTGTCAAGTACTTTTTTCAGTGATTTAGATAAGACGCTCTTTTCAGTATAAGATACGGCATTGGCCACTCTGTTATACGAGGATTGGTTACCCCAGGTCAATG
>Ga0256404_1013879_pt1 | contig 10068 bp, 12 predicted proteins | sample RumenRJG_01DNA_FD_185990 | JGI IMG/M metagenome (GOLD analysis project Ga0256404, IMG submission 185990) | Bovine rumen microbial communities from Lethbridge, Alberta, Canada - RJG_01 | ecosystem: Host-associated > Mammals > Digestive system > Stomach > Rumen | place: Canada: Alberta | collected...
TTGTTTTCTTTTTGCAACACTAAGATAAGTGAAAATTCTGACATGGCAAAATCCTGGGCAACTTTTTGTTGCTCAGGAACTTATAAATAAAGTTAAATTATAGTGTTGCGGAATTAAGGTAATAATCATTTTTTCCGCATTTCTCAAATCAGTATTCTGTGTTATAAACTCATAGTAATAATTTGGAGAAAATACTTGAGGATGTTGATTGATAAGGTCATATATCTTTTGTCTTTCACGCATCTCCCTTTTATATGAGTCAATATCATAAACATTCTCAATTTTTCCCAACTCGGTTTGTGTGAATAAATGTTTGTTTTTCTCAACTTCTTGCAAGAACTCTGCCTTTTTACGACTATAATCCTCCTTGTTTTTTTGCATTTTATCTAATTCTTCTTTACTTATTATTCTATCATATACAGCCTTGTGTCCATACTTCCAAGGGTCATTAATTATCTCACTCTTCTTACCATCTATTTTTTCAGGTGGAATTTGTGTGAATTCATTCAATGATTCATAGAAATACCATACTTGTTTATTAGTACTTTGCCAGATTCCTTGCCGTTCTCCAAAAGTAATAAAGGCAAATACAAATACACCTTCATATTCTGTCTTGCTCCAATAACCTCTTGTGTGTTCATCTTTAGGAGAGATTCTAACATACTTGCCGCCACCAGCTCCGATATCGGAAATATGTGGTTTTTCATTTGTGCAATAGAACGTCATATGAAGTTTATCACCTCTATTATATATGTATATTGTTTTATTCTCCAACTGTGCAAATGACTTGCAAGGCAGTCCTGAGAGAACGATTATAAATGAGGCAAATGTAATTAATCGTTTCATATCATTTCCCTAATACGTGTCGGGCGCAACTTTTATTGGGTTAATAATAACTTCAATCTTAAAATAGTCCATTTATATACTCTAACCTATTGATATTAATATTCCAGATTATCAACCATCCTATCAAGCCTCTTCATTTCTTCGATAATATCCCTGTCTCCTATATTCCTAGCATAACGCAAACAGTTCCCAATTTCATTTTTCATACATTGATGGTAATACATCAAATCCATAGGATTCCTGCTGTAAGTGGCATTGATATAACCTTGTCTGGCTTTTTCAAATTTATCAAGTGCTTTATCTAAGTTTTTATGGTCTCGACTAGCATAGGGAACACCATCTCCATCATAGCCATAAGGTGCGGGATTCTGTGTGGAAGAATAGCCACTTTCCTTTTTGTAGTAATCTCTTCTGCCATTGAATTGCTCGTAAAACGCCTTTTTTGTTGGGTCAAACTGGATGCGATTACCTTTACAAGTTATTGCATCATTGTCTTCATCTATTTCATACGTGCCACTATATCCATCACCACTACTCTTGTCTGTAAATCGTATTGAATTGTTACCTGCATCAATTTTGAAGGTAAGTTTCATATTAATTCTTCCAACATAAGGGTCATTTATAGAGGAGGAAAGATGCCATTCTCCATCCATCCAAGCATATTTATTTTGTTCACGTTCTTTTTCTTCCGCTCTTTTTAATTCTTGCTCTGCGATTTCGTTTGTTGTAGCAACATCAGATAGATTTTCACGAATCGCATTACGGAAACTCTCGTCCGCTTTTTCTTTTGCCGAGGCTAATTCATCTGTTTTTTGAGAGTTTCCTCCACAAGAAAGAAACATCAATGTGCCAAACAAAAACACAAGGAAACAGTTAAAATAATGGAATGCTGTCTTCATATTACTTATTTGTTGATTACTATTGAACGGACAGAACTACCTTTAACGGCTTCCAACGGAAGAGTGTCGTATGCACAGAATCCTATGGTCTCCATCAACCTACTTTCGTATTGTTCTTTATACACAAAATCAATCTTTTCGTAAACAGCCTTGACGGAAATGCTTTTAGGCTGATGGGGCAGTTCAAAGGTTGCATCATCTCCAAGCCCATTCTCCCCCAGTTCTGAGTTGTAGGATGATGGAGTTACAAATTGAGCGTTGTGTTTTTCTATCATCTCGGTTGCAGATAAGCCAACACAAACCCCGTTTTGCATCTTAAACTGTGCCGACAAAACTTCTATTGATTGAATAATAGCGTTTTCATCGTAATCTATCTTAATAAGCGTATCACTGTCCTTTTCTACAAAAGCAAATCCAAAAGCCTCTACTTCGAGCGTAGTCCAACTGTACTCTTTTTTTAGTTTCTGCAATTCTTCCTCGCTTATATTTATTCCACAGGTGAGACCTTCCATGTAAGCGTTGTATCTTTTCTCTAACAATATAGTATCATAGAAAGCTCCTTTTGCAGGAATGTCATACATCGAAGACCCCACAACAAAGGGTTCAACTCCCTGTGCCGTGATATTAGGGAAGGATACCTGTGAGGTCTCTTCCACTTGAACGATATCTGAATCAGAGCTCTTGCCCGTGAAACACAAGATTACAATCCCACCAACTATTAATAGAGAAGCCACAATAATGAGTATCCACACCCATGTTGGCTTTCTTTTTTTTGTCTCCTTCGATTGACTTGAAGAGATTGTGTTTACATCGGATTTTCCCGACGAGGTTTTTATTTCATTAATAGGCATACCGCATTGAGGGCAGCTTTCTGCCTTGTCGCTCATTTCTTTCCCACATTCGGGACATTTTATAAGTGCCATAGTTTTATTATTTTTATAGATTAATACTTTTTTGTTTTACCTACATTTCCATACCATCCATACACGAAATCACCATATTTTTGTTAATAATGATTGACCTCACAGAATCCCCTGTCACCTCCTCCAAGGGAATGCTGAAATAAAAACGGTCTTTGACGGTAACATCAGACCCTTTGCTCTCTAAGGTCATGGGGTCTTTGCTAATTGAAGCCATAATGTATATGTCTTTGGGTAAATCGGGGAAATAAAATTGCTGTTTCCCCCAGCCAAAGTTATCAAGACTGCCAAGGCCAGGACTGATATAACAGGCATTATATGTATTGAACATTTCTGTTGCAGACAACCCGACATGAACCCCATTTGCAAGTTGAATCCTGTTTGAGAAGACTTCAACGGATGTTATTTCTCCATCCTCGGTATAGTTTATCGTCATAATGGTATCCATGCCTTTTATCGCTTTTGCCACTCCGACACATCCCAAAATCTCAAATTTTTCTCCCCATTCTTTCTTATATTCTTGTACTTGACTTTCGGACAAATCGTTGTATGATGTAGAATAAGCAAAAGCCGAGTAGCGTTTCTCCAACAATAGGGTATCATAAAAACTTCCTTTAACAGGAATTTCAAACATGGATGAACCCAATAAGAACGGTTCTACTCCCTGCTCTGTGATATTTGGTTGTTCGGTTACAGAATCCATAGACTTACCTGTGAAACACCAAAACACAACCCCTATCAATATCAGAGAGCCTACAATGATAAGAATAAACAACCACTTTGGCATTCTTTTTTTAACTTTCTGTGATTGAGAAAGTACTCCGTTTTCATTAGCATCGTTGATGGGGTTTCCATGAGTTGCGGAGTGAACATCACTAAAAGGCAAGCCGCAATGGGGGCAGCGTACCGCCTTATCACTTACTTCTTTACCACATTCTGGGCATTTTATTAGTGCCATTTTCTTTTTTTTGTTTGTCTCGGCTCGAAGAAGTTAAACAACTATAACAAAGAAAAAGTGGAGCCATCCGTTAGTCCCTATCTCAAGCTGTAGGGCTTGGACTCCCTTTGAATAATAGTAGATAAGGATTCTTGATATAACTCCACTTGGTGTATGTCGTTTTTGACGAATACAATCCAAGCAAGCAATCAATTATTCCTTATTCCGACTATTATTTACTAGTGAAGTGTCCAAGTTCAAAGCTTGCGGAATAGAGAAAATTGCGCTTTTTCTCGGTCTTTCTTTCTGTCGAAAGACGCTGCAAAAATACACATTTATTTTGAACTGACCAAAAATAATCTCAAAGTCAGTTGTTTTGCCTCATAAATTCCTCTATTATTCTTTCGGTTGGGGAAATCTATTTTGCCAATATTTCTCCGTTTCTATCTGTAATTCTGCCATAATTGAGAGGGTTCTTAGTGTTTCTTTAACCTCTTCATTGGTGTACTTTCTTTCGCCCTTGTTAAGGATTTTCTTTGCTTATGATAAACTAATCATAGTCGTTTTTGACTTCAAATGTAAAAAAAAGCGAAAGGAGAGTGCTGCCTCTCCCTTCACCAATACTATTCAATCATCAAATTCCCCTAACTCACCATTAAACAACATATCTCTAACTTTCATCATTAACCTACCACAGGCATTGCCACCTTCCATACACATATTTCCCTTATTCAAAATTGCCCCACATTTCTCATAATCCCATCCAGCTTCTTCTACCAACCACTTACCTTTACTTTCCCTTAATTTCTCCCTAAACTCCCTACAGCACTTTGCCTTGGCAATAAGACACAATTCCAATATCTTAAATTGGTTTTTCACAACTTCATCATCAATATAATCCTCATTCTCCACCCCTATCTTCCTACACTTAAATCCATTACATATTCCACCACACTTCAATATTCTATCCCTTATCTTCTTTCTTCTACCATCATCACCTCTAAACATCATCCACCAAAACATCATATCCACACTCTTAAAACGCACACCTTTATAATCAATTTCGCATGGGTACATATTGGATAACACATAGTTATCACGGCTATGTGAATTAAAACACACACATTCATCCAATGGATAGCTCCTTTTGCTTACATGAACGTCTCTTTTACTCATTTTCATTAATAATTAAAGTCATATACCCCTAATATACAACTTTTTTTGGAACTGTGAAAAAAAATCCCCTCACACATAGTGCAAGGGGACAATGAAAGCTTTGTATATTCTAGAAATCCAACAGGTCGTAGGTTGCCATCAATTCTTGCTGACGGATGCCTAAATAGCGTTTGGTTATGGCTACGCTACTGTGATTGAAGAGTTCCATGAGCCTTACCAGAGCCACCTCAGCTTGCTCCCCTGCACTCTCAAACACCTTTCTACCAATAGTTTTGCGCATAAAATGGGTGCTGATGTTGCCCATTTTAAGCCCGTACCGAACCTTGATGTACTTTAACTTGACATTGATACGCTGAGTTGTGTAGATAGTTCCTTTTCGGCTGATGAAACAGGGTCTATCATCATCGACAATACCAAGTGCCTTATGGCAATCCTCAATGTGCTTCTTGAAGTTTTGGTTTATTTTAATGGTTCTCCGTTTACCTGTTTTCTTCTCAATCAATGTAAACAAACCATCATCACTAAGGATTTGACACCACTTCAACGATAGAAGGTCAGAGATTCTTAATCCAAAAAAGCAACCGCAACCGATAAGTAAGCTCATGGTGTACTCCTTATCATTATAGAGGCGATGGATTAAGTTTATGGCACTATCCCACTGAAGGTAGTCGCTAGTTGTGTTGCTGTTCTTGACGCTCATAATGTTTCTGTTTTATATTGTTTGGATATATAAGTAAACTTTGGTTTGTTCGATTTTTGCCCGTTTTTTTATTTCATCTGAATTTTAATACGTTTGATGTTCAAGAGGAGCATTAGTGAATGGGTCAGAATTAAGCCAGCTTCCAACCTTCTCTTTGTATTGTTCTTCGCTCATCTTTCCAGTCTCGACAGCCGAATCTATCACCTCAATCAAGTTGTCAAAATATACATCCTCGATTACCGACAAAACTCTACCCCCTTTGCCAAAAGTACTGAAAATGAAAGTATCTCTACCCTCATCATACATCACTTCACACCACCCCTTATGTTGGAATCCGTTTACATGAAAGCGGACACCGTTCTTTACCACGTAGGGGGAACGAAAGCCCCAGCTGCACACCACGTTTGGTTGCGTTTTCAGTATTTTCAGGATATACTTTGCCATTTCCATATCGAATTGTCCTATCTGTGTCATTGTTATATCTCCTATTCTTGTTTATTACATGCACCGATGGAGGGTGTAATTAATACACCCTCAAAATCGTTTCCCAGCGAAAACTTCTCCATGCGCCCTTTTCCGCATCCCAGTATGCACAACAGGCATAGTTCTCACGGCTTTCACCACGTCCATTGATGTGTTCGGCTACAAGTTCTTTTTTGGTTGTCCCATAAGCACGTCTAATCGAACCATCCTTTTTGACATATTCCCACATAGCTATACCTTCACGAAGTTTGGACTTCAAAAGTTCAATCATCATGGCTTTGGTCATACCGCAAAGGGTAGAATCGGTACGCTGAGCGATAACATTAGCACGGATGGCGGTCATCCCATTGAGAACTGCGATTTGGCTCATTTCCTTGCAAGCGTTGGTTGTCATTGTGTTCATTGTATTGAGGTTTTAAAGGTTAATATTCTGATTATTTGATTAATATTTGCGATAAACTTTCTCAGGCTGTTTCCATCCGTTCAGGCGGTACATTTCGCGAACAGCGTCTTCGTAAGACCAAAACATCTGTACCTTATGGGCTGATGAACTTATTTCTGTTACAGAATCCCACTGCCATACTGCAAATGCTCCGTGATAACGTCCGACGTAATGTTTTCCAACCTGTGCTGTCATTGTTTTATCTCCTATTTTTTTGTTTTTACTAATCCTTCTGTTTTAATTTCTGATGCAAAGATACAACTAATATTTTAATTGACAAAATATTTCTTTTATTTTAACTTTAATTAACTATAGCTAAACATTATATACACTTATAATCAATACTTTAAGAAGTGAACATTTAATTAGCATATTGGTGAGATTTTACTGTAATTTTAATAATTTTTGTCTCAAATTAGAGAATTTTGATTAATTTTGCATCAAAATTATAATAAAAAATATGATTGATTTTAGAAACAAAGTAAAAGAAACGTGCAGGTTAAAGGGTTTGCAACAGAAAGAGCTTGCAAAAAAATTGGGCATAACTGATATTGGATTGTCTGCCACATTGAAGAAAAACAACCCTCAACTTTCGACGATGCAGAAATTCGCTGATGCACTCGATATGTCTCTCATAGAGTTGCTTTCTGTGGGGGAATCCCAGCCTGAGAAAGAAAACAACATTCCTGACCAAGGTGGAATGATGCGTTGCCCTCATTGTGGAGGCAACATTGAGATATTTGTAAAAGCCATATAACAGATAAGCCTTTGTATCGGTATATGGGGACGGGGCAACGCAAGTAACCCCTCCTATAAAACATTGTCCTATAATGTACTATATTGTTCCATTCGTGTGGTGTCTATCTGGGGAAAATTTTCTAAAGTAAAAAAACGCCAAGAAAACAAGGGGGGCTAGGGAAGCTGGGCAAAGGGCAGTCCAAAAAAAATTCTAAAAAAAAATTTGACCATTCACAAACGAGGCTGGGGCTGGGGGCGGAAATACTTATTAAGTTTGTTGGGGTAAAAGTACATTAAGTTATGCTGCAAGCGGACACTTGGAATATTAATGGAAAGTGTCCCGTATCTTTTCCATTGGTCGCTTGGTATTAGGCACCTTTACTTCCTAGACGGTACATCTTCCCACAGGACTGTTATTCTTACATAAAATTGGTGTAGTTAGGAGTACACTCCGTTATGCTACAAGCGCAAAGGACACATGAAATTTTTGGAATGTGTCCGAACCTCTATTCTATGTCGATTGGTGTAGAGTGTTTGTATAGGTCAAGCAACATGTCTTCATATCCATTGAGATAATCAAGCCTTATCCTAGTTAGTAATGCAGACTTAGAACAGAACACACCCTTTTTTATGTCATCTTTCACTGTGTTCAACCTTCTTTCAGTTGGGTCATCATCCTCTATCCAATCTTCACCACCGTTAGCAATCGTACCTTCCTTATCCTTGGTAGAAGGTAGTAGATTAGCACCTAGTAATGAGGTACTGTATCTGTCAGCTATGCTTTCGGTTTCAGTTTTCCCTCTTTCAGGATGTGGTTCTGTTTCTGTTTCTTTTTCTGTTTTTGATTTTGAATTTGTATCTGATTCTGTATCTGTAGTAACCGCAATATCCCCACAAAACCCTGACTCACTGTTGTCTACATTGCTTTCATGGCTCATAAGCATAGGTATTGTGCCTTTAAGAATCTTTATCTCAGATAGTTGGCTCTGTATTGAACTGTGGTAGTAACCCTTCTTATATTCCAAATATCCAAGATACCTCAGCTTATTTACGCTTCTCCTTACTGTATCTTCACCAACCTTAACACCCCATTTCGACAGATAACCTTGAATCGATGTGGATTTGACTTTATCCCTTTCTGCTATAGGCAGGATGAACCAGCCATCCTTGTCATAGTCCTGCTGCTTAAAGTTAGCCACATACTGACACACCGCTAATACATTTAAATCAATCGGCTGTAACATCTTGTCTTTCCTCGTTTCCTCAGTAAGCATGTATTGAGCTTCATCTACTATTTTATTCGTTTTCATCGTGAACGTTTGTTATTATTTATTCCTACTATTAATATACAACTTTTTTCGGAACTTACGAAAACTCCGTGATATTTATAAATATCATAATAATTCAAAATAGTTCAAGTTATGGCAAAGAGGGTAACAAGAAGGGTTAGCGAAGAGACCCGTGGAAAGATGGCAGCTTCACATAGGGGTTCAAAAAACGGCATGTACAAACGCAGACACTCAGAAACCAGTAAGAGGCTTATATCAGAGGCTTTAAAGCGTTACTGGCAGCATATCCCCAAGGGATAACTGTACCTATGTATAAGAGTATATTCAGTATCATTTGAGGATAAATACCGCAGCTTTAGCCATTTGATTATTTGTATGTTAGCTTGTATGATAAATGTCAAAAACTGAACAAAAGCTAAATGTATGAAATTGACTATAGTTTTGATGGCTGTCTGATTACACAGCATGTTTTTCAAGTCATATAAAAGCGATTAACCTATACATCGCGAGGTTCCTAAATTATTATTAATTAATGATTTGCAATTGCGAGAACTTACTGTTCGTTCAGCTCGTTGAAGTCGTACCTGTAAGGATTTCTATCGGCTGAAACAAAGTAGTGCATGGACTGGATGAAGGAGGCAACTTCCCCGTCGGAAGAAACAACGTCCTTGATGTACGCACTAAAACGTGTAAGATAGTCCAGCAAAGGTTGATAACCTTTGTTTATCAATTCGTTCCATTCGTCCCAGAAAAACACTGGGCAATCGTCACCAAGGGCGTAGCTGGAATTGTATGCCTCAAAGTACTTGACTATAAACGCTGGCATAGGAATGTTCAATCGAAGAAAATCGTCCGCAAACTTTTGGTAGGAAACTTTTATCATATTTTATTAATATTTAATTAATTGCCCTCTTGTAATAGTGCCTTGAGGTGGGGCAACTTTACCTGTACGGCTATAATGACTACTTTGAAACCTTAAAGGGGGCGGTCGTTGTCTAAAAGATTCTAACATGCTGAATATTAAATTAATGATACGTAAGAAATAGTTAATCTATAATTCATCTAAATTTTATATCATTTTCATTCTCACAAACATATAACCAAATCTTAAGCACTTTTTCCTCAAAAAGCCAAAAAAAAGTACCACTTCGTGTGAAGTGGTACATGCTAATCAAATAAAAATACGTAATTTGAACTTAAAAAATCTCTAAATTCTTTTTCTTAAACATGCTCGGAAATGACATTTTATTAAAATCAAAACGAACTTTTTTTACTTTTTCTTTCATCCCTTTTGTTATCAATGACTGAGCTATAAATAGCCAAACTGGAACTATAACAAAATTTTGATTCTTAAAGGTTTATATAAAAAACACAGAACATAAAATTAAGGATGTGTCCATTCTTCCAGTGTGCATCGGCGGGTACTCCTCTTTGTTGTGGGCGTTGAGAATCGGTTCTTCCATATATTCTTAATTATTAATTTTTAATTCTCTTTATACCTCACGCATTCCCAGTCTACGGGGGTGAAGTCGGAGGTGTCGTCCTTGTAGTCGGGGTCGGGCATGTACCACCACAGGCCCTCGAAGTATTCGCGCAGTCGTTTGTCGCGGAACACGTGGCCGCGGTTGGCGTAGGGCA
>Ga0256404_1013880_pt1 | contig 10068 bp, 6 predicted proteins | sample RumenRJG_01DNA_FD_185990 | JGI IMG/M metagenome (GOLD analysis project Ga0256404, IMG submission 185990) | Bovine rumen microbial communities from Lethbridge, Alberta, Canada - RJG_01 | ecosystem: Host-associated > Mammals > Digestive system > Stomach > Rumen | place: Canada: Alberta | collected...
CCCTCTGCTCTAACTCCTCCCGGAGGGCCTCCTGCCGGGCATGCCGATCAGAGTCCTGCGATCTTCTCGAATAGTGCGGCGTCGCGATCACGCTCCGGATCCCCTGGTCATAAGCCAGGCTCAGAAGCTCCAGCGACTCCTCCATGCTCTGCGACCCGTCGTCTACGCCGGGGATCACATGGCAGTGGATATCGATGACCGGGTGTACTGTATCGGATCGTTTTGCCATGAATTAAACTCATCCTTTGTCCACAATTGGTGACATTATACTCCCGACAATTCTTTTTTTCAAGTAAGTTAAGGTAATTGTCATCATTTGGCATCAAAATGTAGTGCATTTTTCAGGGTACAGTAACAATATTCATTAGTCGAGGCTATCAGACGGATCAGTTATTCTGATCTTTCACTCTTCCATATGCAGAAAAAAGCCGCGCATTTACAGGAAGGACATACGCATCTAAACCAAAAGCATCACTTCTTCTTTTTCTGCTTTTTCCCGGTCAGCTTCGGCATCTCCCCGGCAGCAAAGGACCGCAGTTCTTCTTTCAGGGCCTCGTATCGTTCCAGGCTCTGTTCCCGGAATGCTTCATATTTCTCCCCGCCCTGTTCTCTTAAGACATCCATGCCGCTTTTGATAAGGCGTATGACGATGCTGTTAAACTCCTGTTTTCGCTCGGAGTCCATCAGTCTGGAGGCTTTAAGCATCTCTCCCATATTCCGCAAAGGATCTTCTTTCAGCTCGGTAAGCGTCCTGGCTCCACCTGCGCCTAGAAAGCTGAAGAGGGCATCCGTAAAGGCCTCAAGCTCAGTATCCTTCAGTCCGCTGATCCACCCCCGCATGGACTCATCAAAGAACCGTCCGAGATCTGAGCGCTCAGACCGCACAAAGGAGGTCCCAAGGACCTGCCAGCTGATCGCGTCATGCTGAAGAAGGCCTGCCTCAGAGCTTTTGATCACCAGTGTCTCATCCCCGGTCTCCAGGAGTCCCCCTATGATCGAACTGTCGGGAACGATCCTGGTGATCTTTGAGAGCATCGCCCTGTACTCTGCCCTCCGGATGAGCTCCGGCCTGAATCCCGGAGCATCGCAGGCATAGACATGAACGATCCGGTCCCTGACGACTTTCGCCGAAAAAGAGGCTGCGTAGACTGCAAGGTTGCCGCCCTTGGAGTGTCCTCCGGCATAGATCTTAAGTTCGCTGCCTGCTTTTCCGAAAACACTGTTGAGATACTGCACCGCATGCCGCTGTGAAGGGATGACCGGCATATAACTTAAACCGAAGTCCTCCTTCCAGCCGGCGATCGTCATATCCGTTCCCCGGAAGGAAACAAAAGCCGTGCTCTCATCCAGCCAAAAGGTCATGGCGCACATCTGCTCCGCGGCCTCGCAGTTAACGAGATTCAGGTAGTCGCTCACCATGACGGAGCCGAAGCGCACACTGTCTGCCGCAAGTCTTGCAGCAGAAGGAACGTGATTAAAGGGAGGAAGGAGCCGGGCTATCTCCTCCTCCGTATGGGACAGAAAGTACTGATCTACCGCTGTTTTCAGCGGCACCATGCGGCCGCGGCTGATGATGCGGCGGTCCACCGGGTCCGGGGCATCTTCTTCACTGCTCTTTTGTCCCCCGTCGTCATCAGGAAGTGGCTTTACCTTATTGTCCGCATCTTCCCTGGTGAGTGCGTCATCCGGGCGGGGTGTATCCTCCTGAAAGAGTTCATCCATATCCAGGTAGGAAAGGTACGACAGGATCAGTCCGTCCACTTCATTGAACGGGCTGATTTCAAAGCTTAAGTCGCCTCTCCAGTTCAGATAATCTCGGATATCTGCCATCACTAAAACACCCTCAGGTTATAGACGGAATCCAGGCTAAAATCATGCCTGGTTCATCCCCGGTTCATTTCCGGTTCATGACGTTTTCGTTGGTTTTCGCTTCATCCACGCCGTAATTTAATCCGTCACAGGCTTTTTGCAACCATCTTCGGATCATTGATTGCATTATCCAGTAACCTGCTTAAAAAACCGGTATAGCCTTTTCCTGTCGCTTTGGCCTTCTCCAAAGTATCCTGAGAAATTCTCAGAGATAAAACAGGTTTTACACTGTCCGCTCTTTTCCTGCGGGCAATTTCAGCCATCTCGGCATATTGCTCCATGGTTAGTTCCGGAGCGTCATCATCTAAAGCAAGGGGCCGTGCTGCAGCCGCCTCTATTTCCCTTATCATGGCATCTGTCGGCTGCTGGCCTGCACGTACGGTTTTTCTCACAATCTTCTCATTCGCCATAATAAATATTCCTTTCAACAAGAACTTCTGCGATTTCCGTTTTCATACATAAAGTATAACTTAAAGTATTACATTGGTCAATGGTATTTGGATATCTGACGGTACAGACGTATCTGTCATTGTTTTTTTAACATCCGTAAGTCTTTTTTGGAGTTTCTTTCCAACACAGAAAAAGAGCCGGATCATGACGGTCCGGCCCTGAATACTTTCCTATGCGCTTTACTGGTTGTTCATGCTGGTGGTAGCTCTCAGGGTGACGTCATGGTAGCCGCCTTCTACGATACTCGTTGCGGAGACAACGGTCAGCTTGGCGTTCTTCTGGAGATCCGGGATGTTGGTCACGCCGCAGTTGCACATCGTGGACTTGACCTTGTACAGAGATTTCTCCACGTTGTCGTGCAGGGAGCCGGCGTAGGTGACGTAGGAGTCGACGCCTTCCTCGAAGGCAAGGTTGTTCTTGCCGCCAAGGTCATAGCGCTGCCAGTTGCGGGCACGGTTCGAGCCCTCGCCCCAGTACTCCTTGACGTACTGCCCGTTGATCATGAGCTTGTCTGTCGGGGACTCGTCGAAGCGGGCAAAGTAGCGTCCCAGCATCAGGAAGTCCGCGCCCATGGCCAGTGCCAGGGTCATGTGGTGATCATAGACGATGCCGCCGTCGGAGCAGATCGGGACATAGATGCCGGTCTCCTCGAAGTACTCGTCTCTCGCCTTTGCGACCTCGATCAGCGCAGTCGCCTGGCCGCGGCCGATACCCTTTGTCTCACGGGTGATACAGATGGAACCGCCGCCGATACCGACCTTGACGAAGTCAGCACCGCACTCGGCCAGGAAGCGGAAGCCGTCCTTGTCGACGACATTGCCAGCGCCGATACGGACCTTGTCTCCATACTCTGCTCTCACCCAGTCGATGGTGCGCTTCTGCCAGATGGAGAAGCCCTCGGAGGAGTCGATACAGAGAACATCCGCGCCTGCGTCTACCAGTGCCGGAATACGGTCCATATAGTCGCGGCTGTTGATGCCGGCGCCTACGATGTAGCGCTTCTCGTCATCCATCATGGAGAGCGGGTACTCCTTATGCTCCGCATAGTCCTTGCGGAAGACAAAGTACATGAGGTTGCCGTTGTCATCGATGATCGGCAGACTGTTGAGCTTGTTGTCCCAGATGATGTCATTGGCCTCTTTGAGCGTAGTGCTGGCAGGAGCTGTCACGAGCTTCTCTAAGGGAGTCATGAACTCTCTGATCTTCGTATCCTCCGTCATGCGGGAGACGCGGTAGTCACGGGAGGTGACGATGCCGAGGAGCTTTCCGTTCGGCTCCGCATTCTCGGTGATCGCAACCGTGGAGAAGCCATTCTTTGCCTTCAGGCGAAGGACATCGCCCAGGGTGTTGTCCGGGGTCAGGTTGGAGCCGGAAACAACGAAACCTGCCTTCTTGTTCTTGACGCGGGCGACCATGGCCGCCTCATCCTCGATGGTCTGTGAGCCGTAAATGAAGGAAATGCCTCCCTCTCTCGCCAGCGCCACAGCCAGGGTGTCATTGGAAACAGACTGCATGATCGCAGAGACCAGCGGAATGTTCAGAGTGATCGGGCATTCCTCCTTGCCCTTGCGGTACTTCACCAGCGGGCTCTTCAGCGAAACACGGTCCGGAACGCAATCCTCTGAGGTATAGCCCGGGATCAACAGGTATTCACTGAAAGTTCTGGATGGTTCTTCATAATAAAAAGCCATTGGGATTTCCTCCATGTGTGATATTGTGGTAACTATTCAGCACCTGCCTGATTGAATATCAGAAAAGCATGTTTACATGCTTTTCGATATGAAAACAGGCAGTAGCTGACTAGCAGACGGCCCGCACATGAGCAAAATTTTGATTACATTTTAAAACACGATCCAAAACCAAAATTTTGCGAATGATGTGCGGCCGGGTGCTGAATAGTTACAATTAGTGTAGGTGGTTCAGTTTAATTCGTTGCTTCTTACGCTTGTTCCTTGTCGTATGCGGCCCTGACCGCCTTTGCGAGCTGGTCAGCGCAGGAGGTGGAACGGAAGCCGCAGGTATTGCCTTTGAGCTTTTCTTCGATCTCCTCTACCGTCATGCCTTCCGTGAGGATGCCGATTGCCTTTAAGTTACCGTTGCATCCGCCGGTGAAACGGACATTGTGTACGACATTGCCCTCGAGGTCAAAATCGATCCTTGAAGAGCAGGTGCCCTGTGTCTTGTAGCTGTATTCCATCGTGATGATGCCCTTATGAAACCTTTCTAAATGTGCTGCTATGGGCTGTAAGCTCCGATCTCAGGCGATTCCTTTGACGCGAGCAGGAACGGCGCTGCTCAGGCTGTGAAGCGCGTCGTACTGATTTTCCACGTTCAAGCGAAGCGCGTTTGGAAAATCATAGACAGCGCGATACAGCTGAGCAAGCCGCCCGCGAGACGGCAAAAATGAGTCCTGAGACGGAGCTTCAGCCTCCTGAAATTACTTAAAGAATTTAACTGCCGCTTCAAACATGCGTATATCATAGTTCCCCGGCACGTTTTTGTAAAGCCCTGCGCCGGTTCGTTCCGCATGTCCCATCTTTCCGAAGACTCTGCCGTCCGGGGAGGTGATGCCCTCGATCGCGGCCATGGAGTTGTTCGGGTTGAAATGGATGTCGGAGGTGGCGTTTCCGTCGAGGTCTACGTACTGGGTCGCGATCTGTCCGTTGGCAGCAAGCTCTCTGATCAGCTCGTCGGATGCGAGGAAGCGTCCCTCGCCGTGGGAGATCGGTACGCTGTAGATGTCTCCGACGTTTGTGAGGGAGAGCCACGGGGATTTGTTGGAGGCGATCCTCGTCCGCACGATCCTGGACTGGTGGTGTCCGATCGTGTTGAAGGTCAGTGTCGGGCAGCTCGCATCTGTGTCAATGATCTTTCCGTACGGCACGAGACCGAGCTTGATCAGTGCCTGGAATCCGTTGCAGATGCCGCACATCAGGCCGCCTCTTGTATCGAGGAGGTCGCCGACCGCTTCCTTTACTTCGTGATTACGGAAGAAGGCCGTGATGAACTTGCCGCTGCCGTCCGGCTCGTCTCCTCCGGAGAATCCGCCCGGAATGAAGATCATCTGTGATTCGCGGATCCTGGCCGCAAATTCGTCTACGCTGCGGGATACTGCATCTGCGGTAAGGTTCTTGATGACATAGATCTCCGGCTCCGCACCTGCGTCCCGCATGGCCTTGGCACTGTCATACTCGCAGTTGTTGCCCGGGAAGACCGGGATCAGGACCTTCGGTGCTGCGGCAGGTTTTGTAAGCGGTACCGGCCATTCCTTTGCCTCATAGCGGTAGTTTTCGATTTCCCTGCCGTCTCCCTGCTCGATGTTGCACGCAAAGACGCTTTCGAGCTTATCCTCGTAGATCTTCTGAAGATCAGCAAGGCCGATGCAGCCGTCCCTCCAGGAAATACATTCTTCGGATTTCTGATCTGCTGCCACTGTATCACAGCAGGATCCCGCCGCCGTGCTGCAGCCGGTCTCGCCGACTGTGCGTACGGTATAGCTTCCTGCAGGGATCTTCGCATCATCTGCAAGCTCCATGAGGAAGGTGCAGTAGCACTTTCCGAAGATGTCCTTTAAGCTTAAGCTCTCATCAAACTTGAATCCGATGCCGTTTCCGATGCCCATCTTGAGGACTGCCTCGGCAAGTCCGCCCATACCCGGGGTATAGCAGGCCGCAACATGGCCCTCCCGCATGAGCTTCGTTACCGTATCGAAGGTCTCCAGCAAGGATGCTGCGACCGGGAGGCTGTCGGGCCCATACTGCGGGATCAGCTGTACGACGCGGTGTCCAGCTGCCTTAAACTCGGGGCTTACGATGTCCCCGGTCTTCTGCGTGGTCACCGCAAAGGAGACCAGTGTCGGCGGGACATGGATATCCTCGAAGGAACCGGACATGGAGTCCTTTCCTCCGATCGCTGCCACGCCGAGCTCCATCTGGGCCCGGAATGCGCCAAGCAGGGCGGAAAGGGGCTTGCCCCACTTCTTCGGGTCGTGCCCGAGCTTCTCGAAGTACTCCTGGAAGCTCAAGTACACATCCTTGAACTCCGCGCCGGCTGCGACCAGCTTGGTGACGGAATCCGCCACTGCAAGGTACGCGCCGTGGAACGGGCTCTGCTCCGTCACGAAGGGGTCGTATCCCCAGGACATCAGGGAGCAGTCATCGGTATGCTTTTTCTCCACGGAGATCTTGTGGACCATCGCCTGGATCGGGGTCTGCTGATATTTTCCGCCAAAGGGCATCAGCACGGTGCCTGCACCGATCTGGGAGTCGAAGCGCTCGCTTAATCCTCTCTTTGAGCAGCAGTTTAAGTCATCCGCCATGGCCTTCATGGCCTTGGTGAAGTCATCTGCAGTACCCTCTCCCTCCGGGAGGTCGACGATGCTCTGGGACGCAAGCTCCGCCTTTGCCGCTTCCACTGTGATATGCTTTTCCGCGCCGTTGGTGTTTAAGAAGGCACGGCTGATATCTACGATCTGAACGCCATTCCAGGTCATGGTAAGGCGCGGATCCGCCTTTACTGTGGCGACCTTTACCGCCTGGAGGTTCTCCTCAGCTGCAAGCTCCAGGAAACGTGCCTCATCCTTTGCCTCCACGCAGCAGGCCATACGCTCCTGGGACTCGCTGATCGCAAGCTCGGTGCCGTCTAAGCCCTCGTATTTCTTCGGAACTGCGTTTAAGTCTATATCCAGGCCGTCTGCAAGCTCACCGATCGCAACGGAAACGCCGCCCGCACCGAAGTCGTTGCAGCGCTTGATGAGGCGGGATGCCTCGGCGTTTCTGAAGAGCCTCTGGAGCTTTCTTTCCTCGGGAGCATTGCCCTTCTGGACCTCTGCGCCGCAGTTTTCCACGGAATGGGAATCATGCGCCTTGGAGGAACCGGTCGCGCCGCCGATACCGTCACGTCCGGTGCTGCCTCCGAGCAGGATCACCACATCGCCGGGGGCGGGGACTTCACGGCGTACATTGACCGCAGGTGCTGCCGCGATCACGGCACCGATCTCCATGCGCTTTGCAGCATAGCCCGGATGATAGAGCTCGTCCACGATGCCGGTCGTAAGGCCGATCTGGTTGCCGTAGGAGCTGTATCCGTTGGCTGCAGTGGTGACGATCTTACGCTGCGGAAGCTTTCCGGGGATGGTCTCGGAAACCGGCTTCAAGGGGTCTGCCGCGCCGGTCACACGCATCGCGGCATATACATAGGATCTTCCGGAGAGCGGGTCGCGGATCGCACCGCCGATACAGGTGGCAGCGCCGCCAAAGGGTTCGATCTCCGTCGGATGGTTGTGGGTCTCGTTCTTAAAGAGCAACAGCCAGTCCTCTGTGACACCGTCCACATCGACCTTGATCTTGACGGTGCAGGCATTGATCTCTTCGGACTCATCGAGCTTATCGAGCTTTCCGGCTTTTTTGAGGGCCTTGGCCGCGAGGGTGCCGATATCCATGAGGCAGACCGGTTTGGTGCGGTTTAAGGCCTCCCGGGTCTTCTGATACTCGTCATAGGCCTGCTGGAGGAGCTCATCCTCGAAGTGAATGCTGTCAATGATCGTGTTGAAGGTCGTATGACGGCAGTGATCGGACCAGTAGGTGTCGATCATCTTGATCTCGGTGATGGTGGGATCACGGTCCTCCTCAAGGAAGTACTGCTGGCAGAAGGCGATGTCATCGATGTCCATCGCAAGGCCGTTTGTGCGGATAAAGTCCGCGAGCTCATCCCTTGTAAAGGAGCGGAAGCCCTCGATCGTCCGGACAGTGGTCGGGATCTCATACTCGGTCTTAAGTGTCTCCGGCTTTTGAAGCGACGCCTCGCGGGCCTCCACCGGGTTGATGACATATTTCTTCACGGCGCTGATATCCGCGTCGGTAAGCGCCCCGTAGAGCGCATAGACCTTGGCCGAGCGCACAAGCGGACGGTCCTGCTGACTGATCAGCTGGATGCACTGCGCTGCGGAGTCCGCGCGCTGATCGAACTGGCCGGGGAGGTACTCTACCGCGAATACAGTGGCCCCTGCAAGATCCGGTCCCTCCTCGCCGTATACGAGGTCGACCTGCGGCTCGGAAAATACCGTCTGCACGGCATAATCAAACAGTCCGCGGTCCATATTTTCCGCATCATACCTGTTGATGATGCGCACGTTTTCAAGCCGCCCGATCATCAGCAGATTGCGTGCGTCGGAAAGAAGGCTCTGCGCCTCATGCGCAAGCTCGCTTCTCTTCTCAACAAATACTCTGTATACCATTCTTTATATCTCCAATTTCATGTAATCCGCTTTGTTTTAAAGGCACGGTTTCTTTAGTCATACGCCTTCAGCGCTCTCTGCCCGATGTCATGCCGGTAGTAGGCATTTCCGAAATGCACGAGGTCTACAAGCTTGTAGGCATCGCTGATCGCTTCCTGCAGGCTGTCTGCGACCGCGGTGCAACCTAAAACTCTGCCGCCGTTGGTGACGAGCTTTCCGTCCCTGAATGCCGCGCCTGCGACATAGACCTGATCCGCGATCGTCTTCGGGATCTGCAGCTCATAGCCCTTTTCGTATTTCACGGGATATCCTTCGGAGGCCATGATGACGCAGCAGGCATGCTTGTCGCTGAATTTTACCTCGATCTCGCTTAAGCGTTCATTGGTTACCGCCTGCATGACGGTAAGAAGGTCCGTTTCGAGAAGCGGCAGTACGACTTGGGTCTCAGGATCTCCGAAACGGCAGTTATACTCGATCACCTTCGGTCCGTCCTTTGTGATCATGAGGCCGAAGTAAAGGCAGCCCTTGAAGGTGCGGCCCTCGGCATTCATGGCCTTCATGGTCGGAAGGAAGATCTGCTCCATGCACTGATCCGCGATCTCCCTGGTGTAGTACGGGTTCGGTGCGACCGTGCCCATGCCGCCGGTGTTGAGGCCGGTATCATTGTCCCCGGCACGCTTATGATCCATCGAAGAGATCATCGGCACCACGGTATGGCCGTCGGTAAAGGACAGCACGGAGACCTCCGGTCCCTCGAGGAACTCCTCGATCACGATGTGGTCGCCGCTCTTTCCAAAGACATGGTCCTGCATCATGCTGACGACAGCAGCCTTTGCCTCCTCTCTCGTCTGGGCGATGATCACGCCCTTTCCGAGCGCCAGGCCGTCCGCCTTGATGACCGTGGGGATGGGCGCGGTCTCAAGATAAGAGAGCGCGGATTCCATGTCATCAAAGACCTCGTAGGCCGCCGTGGGGATGCCGTATTTTTTCATGAGGTTCTTGGAGAAGACCTTGCTGCCCTCGATAATGGCAGCATTGGCCTTCGGTCCGAAGCAGGGGATCCCGATCGCTTCGAGACGATCCACGCAGCCAAGCACCAGCGGATCATCCGGTGCTACGACCGCATAATCGATCCCTCTTTCCGGGTCCGAAGCGAAGTTCACGATGGCATCGAGATCCTTCGCACCGATATCGACACAGGTCGCGTCATCCGCCATGCCGGCATTGCCCGGAAGCGCATAGATGGTCTCCACCTGCGGGTTTTCCTTCAGTTTCTTGATAATGGCGTGCTCGCGTCCGCCGCCGCCGACAACCAGGATATTCATAAGAAAGCCTCCTTAGTGGTGGAACAGGCGCATGCCGGTGAATGCCATCACGATGTTGTACTTGTCCGCGGTCATGATGACGTGGTCATCACGGATGGATCCGCCGGGCTCTGCGATGTAGCAGACGCCGGATTTTCTTGCGCGCTCGACGTTGTCTCCGAAGGGGAAGAATGCGTCGGAGCCGACGGT
>Ga0256404_1013881_pt1 | contig 10068 bp, 7 predicted proteins | sample RumenRJG_01DNA_FD_185990 | JGI IMG/M metagenome (GOLD analysis project Ga0256404, IMG submission 185990) | Bovine rumen microbial communities from Lethbridge, Alberta, Canada - RJG_01 | ecosystem: Host-associated > Mammals > Digestive system > Stomach > Rumen | place: Canada: Alberta | collected...
CCATCGATGCTGAACTCCGTCGAGAGGACACCGCGCGACGCCAGCCGTCCGACCAGCTGGTTGAGCGCCGGCGCAAGGCCCAGATCATCCAGCGCCATCGGCCGCATGTCAAAGATGACCTGCCGCACATTGACGAGGCAGTCGCGGATCTGCTGGCGCAGTTCACGCAGCGTGTTCTTGGCCTCCTCCGGGTCGTAGTCGATGAGCTTCTCGGCAATCGAGGTCTGGAAGATGAGATTCGCCAGATCCTGTGCCGGGCCATCGTGGATCTCACGGGAAACCCGATAGCGTTCTTCCTCCTGGGCCTTGATGATGCGCGCACCGACGAACTTATCCTTCTGCACGGCCTCGATTTTCCAGACGACACCGCTGACCTGGGAGCTCAGATACGAGAGCACCGAGCCGATGGCCAGGGCCAGGTGCTCAGCCTGTACGAGCATGACCTGCAAGTGGCGCAGGCGCAGCTCCAGGCGGTCGCGCTGCTGGCGCAGATTCTGCTCCTTCTCGCGCTGCACGCCGAGCTCTACCTGCACATTCTTGACCTGCTCATAACATTCGCGGATCTTCTCCTCCGAATAGTCCTGGAAATTGCTGCTGACCTGCACGAGCTGCTGCTTCTCCCGCTGCTCCTGCTTCACCAGGTCATCCACGCGGTCGATGGTCTGCTGCGCCTGCTTCTTGAGCTCCTGAAGCTGCTGCTTGCTGCTTTCCACCTCGGCGCGCGCCGTCTCATATATATCAAAGATCTGTGATTTGTTATCCTCGATGGTATTGATTGTATTGGTCAGGATACTCTTGAGCGAATCGGTCTTCAATCCGCCTGCCCCGTTCAGCAGGGCTTCCTCTTTGAGGGCTGACATACGACGCCTCCATTCTCACGCCAGTGTGTTACTTATTGTGACGCTTGCCAAGCCAACGGATCACGCCGAGGCCCAGCAGGGCTCCCGCCAGGATATAGAGATCCGTCAGGCGGAACAGGGAATCGACCCCATTGTCCTGGATCTTCGCATAGATTGCGCCCACTACCAGCAGCACCACCAATACATTCGAGATGGCCTTGCCATGCTGTTTCCAAAAAGAAATCGTACTCACCTCCTGGCCATGACGTACACGACCCCCAAAATACTCTTACTTATAAATTTTACTATGAAAGTTACAGAAGTCAAGGGAGACTTGCTTTTATCGTTAAATACCTTTAAAATATATAGAGTGCCTCCACACGGTACATTCCAACTAGCGAAAGGTGATTCAACATGAGCATTTTTTCTCGTTTCTTGCCGAAAAGGAAACCGGTAGAAATAAAGAACAACATGCCGAAAGAAAAGGCCACCATCCGAAAGACTTTCGGCATCTACTGCCACAGCCATCACAAGACGTCAGGCGATAAGCTCTGCCCGCAGTGCCAGGCCCTTCTGGCAACGGTCATGACGAAAATGAACCGCTGCCCCTACGGCATCACGAAACCAATCTGCGATCGCTGTGACCGCACCGTACAGTGCTTTGGTTCCAAGCAGGCACAGGAGTTCCTGCACATCATGGGGTCAAGCCAGAAGCGCATGTTCTTCTCCCACCCCATCATGACCGTCAAGCATAAGCTGGCCAGCATGGGCGTTGATTATGCAAAATACCAGCAAGCCAAAAAGATTGACGATAAGGTCAAGGCCAAGGAAGAAGCTTCCAAGAAACGTGCCAAAGACCGCAAGGCAAAAAAATAATACGGCAATAAAAAACCTTCCTACGGGAAGGTTTTTTTATTGCTGTATTTATTATTTTACCAAGCGAAGCTGCGGACGGGAGCTTGCCGTCTCCTTGTCCGCTTTATCCTTGCTGGCTTCTTTCTTCCTGCTGGCCGCATCACCGTAATCCGGTGCACGGCCATGGTCACAGATATTTAGCAGCATGCCCATGGCAATCATCGTGACCAATAGTGACGAACCGCCATAGCTGATAAACGGCAGTGGCACACCGACGACCGCGAACATTCCCCCGACCATCGCCAGGTTCGCGAGCGCCTGACCGAGAATCAAGAGCATAATGCCCATGGCCAGGATCTGGCCAAACTCATCGGCCGCACGGTTGGCAATGCGGACACAGAAGAAAATCAACAGCGCAAACAGCAAAAATACCATCAATGCCCCGACATATCCATGTTCCTGACAGAAAATCGCAAAGGCGAAATCCGTATGCGCCTCTGGCAGGTACTCATACTTGCTGACGCCATCGCCAAGTCCCATGCCCCAAAAGCCGCCCGAGCCGATAGTCGACAGCGACTGTACGGTCTGATAACCGATTCCCTGCGCATCCGACCAAGGATCGAGCATGATGCGCACGCGGTTCAGACGATACGGCTGCAGCGTGATAAGGCCGACAATCCCCAGCGGAATGGCCAGCAATACCCCCTTGGTCATCGCTGGCGTCATGCCGACGACAAAAGCCATGATAAGCGGCACACCCAAAATGATGCACGCCGTCCCCATATCCGGTTCCAGCTCCGTAAGCCCCGCCATCAGCACGATCAAGGCAAACTGCAAGTTCATGACACTCGCGGGCCGGCCCGCCTTGACCTGCACCGACAGGATTGCAGCCGCGAGCATCAGGCTCACAAGCTTGGCAAACTCAGCAGGCTGGAAACTCAGTGGTCCGACACCCAGCCAGCGTCTCGCACCATTTACGCTCATGCCCACCACCAGCACCGCTGCCAGCGCCAGTATCATGCCCAGCAGCAGCATCGGCATCCAATCTCGCCAGCGCCTGTAGTTTACCTTGCGGCAAATGACAAAAGCAACAAACCCGACCACCAGCCAGACTGCGTGGCGAATCAAGAAATAATACGGATTCTCATAATCCGTCGTCGCAATGACAAAACTTGAACTGAATACATTGATTGTCCCAAGAACAATGAGGATAATCATGATGACAAGGATGGGCTCAGCATCGTTGTTCCACATGGTCTTCCTTATCCGCATGACACAGCCCCCTTACGGAAAGATAACCTCACAGCGGTTGATCTTCTCGCCGAAGCCGCTGAACTTGCGTTCATATTCCGTCATGATATTGTCCGGACGGTTCTCTGCATGAAGGTCAAACGACACATCACGCGTCAAAAGCCCCGCCTCCGCAAACTGCTCCAGCGAGAAATCAAACAACGGACGATTATCGGTCTTGAAATGCAGTTCGCCCGGTTTCTTGAGCAGGCGGCGGTACTTTTCCAGGAAACCGACATGCGTCAAACGGCGCTTCGCATGACGCTTCTTCGGCCATGGATCGCAGAAGTTGATGTAGAAGCGGTCGACTTCCTCCTCGCCAAAGATCTTTTCGATATTATTGATATCAAAGACCAGCAGGCGGACATTTTTGAGCTCTTTTTCCGCAATCTTCTTCGCTGCCGAATAGAGAACATCCTGCTGCGCCTCGATGCCAATATAGTTGATATCGGGATTGCGCTCAGCCAGCTGGCTGATGAAATCGCCCTTGCCCGTGCCAAGCTCGACATGCAGCGGTGCCTGACGGCCAAAGATTTCCGCCCACTTACCCTGCTTTTCCTCGCCGATTTCCTGATCACGGCTGATGACAAACGCATCAAATTCATGGATGGCTTCATCCACCCACGGTTTTCTTCTTAAACGCACGTTGTTGCTCCTTTAGTTTTACTTCTTTTCCAACCCGTATTTTTTCAGATAACGGTACAGCGTCACGCGGCTGACATTCAAGAGGTTCGCCAGACGGCTGACATTGCCACCCGCAGCCTGCCAGGCCTTGACGAACACTTCCTTGTCTTCCTTCCACTTGTTATCCGGCTTGACATCGCCCATAAGACTGATATCGTTTGGCCGGATGATCTTGCCCGGCGTATTGAAGAATGCATACTCCAAAACACTCTGCAACTGTTTGATATTGCCTGGCCAGTCGTAGTCCTCCAGCACTTTTTCCGTGGCTGGCAGGATTTCCTTCGGTTCCATCTGATGCTGCTCTGCCAACTCCTTGACAATATGCTGGGCCAGCTCAGGGATATCCTCGCGGCGGCTCCGCAGTGCCGGCACGCGCACGATGCTGCGGCTGACAATCTCATAGAGTTCACGGGCAAACAGGCCGCGCTCGGTCAAGCGTTTGAGATCGCTGTCGCAGGCCGCAATGATGCGCACATCAATCGTGCGCTCTACATTCTCGCCCACACGGCAAGTCTTGCCTGTCTCCAATGCCTCTGCCAGTTCCAGAGCAATATTCTTCGGCAGTTTCTCAATCTCGTCGAGGAACAATGTACCGCCCGAAGCAAGCTCAAGGCGACCCTGATGACTGACTTCCGGATTCAGCATGACACCAAAAAGCTCCTGCTCCAAAAGCTCCGGCGTCGTATCGCCGCAACGCAGCGTAATCAGCGGGCCAGCCGCGCGGCCACTCGCCTGATGGATACCATGCGCCATCCGCTGCTTGCCTGTGCCGGCCTCACCCTGAATCAGGATATGATGGTTGTTCTTGGCCACGCGGGCTGCCTTATTGCGGACACTCAGGAACGTCGAACCGTCACCGACCATCGAGTTGAGACTGTATTTAGCCGTATAGCCCGCTGCATGAGCTACCAGCGTACGCAGATCCTCAATCGGCATCGAAACGACTACAACGCTCTGTACAGCCTGATCTTCGTCGCGCTCAAGCGGCACAACAGTCGTGATATCCTCATACGTCTTAGCCGGTGTAATCCAGGTGACCTCCTTGTTGTACGAAGGCACCCCGCGGAAGCCCTTGTAGATCGGCGTATGCTGATAGTTCATGATGACATCGTTGAGATTCTGTGTATGACGGCTGCCATCCCCCTTCTTGGCACCAATGCCTTCAAGACGCGTATGGCCAAGCTGGTTTGCATAGGCAACCTCGCCGCCCGGCATGACATGATAGACCGCAAACGGCGTCGCGTCGAGGATTGCTTCCTCCGCTTTTATACGCAGGGACTCCGTCAGATGCTGCTCAAGGGCCGTGCGCATCGTCAGCAGCAGCGAGATGACCGCATCCTGCGGCATCGCGATCTGCTCCATCGATACCAGCGTGATGATGTAATGGAACTCACCATTGACTTTGACCGGCGCCGAACAGGCATCGCCGAGCTGACACTCTTTGACCCACATCTCCGGGCCAAACATCCAAAACGGCGTCTGATGCTCATAAGCAATGCAGATGGATGAGGTACCGACCTCCTCCACACCGACACGCGTACCCTCGATTTCTCCCGGCGTCATCTGGTAGAATGGCAGCGAATAGCTCTTGAGCACCGTGCAGTCGGCATCAACCAGCAACAGGCTCAAGTTATACTCTTGAAAGAACTCACGGATGCCCTCACTGAGCTTGCTCAGATAGTCGATAGCATCGCGATGCTTGTTCTGCAGCTCCAGGAATTCCTCCTTGGACATCCTGCGTTCAATCTTCATCGTATCCCGGTTGATACCCAGTTCCTGACTCCGTTCCCAGGACTCGGCCACCCAGGGATGTACATTGGGATCTAATATGCCGTCTTCCGTGAATTTCTGATAATAAGCCTCGAGTTTGCTTCTGCTGCGATGCTCTCTAATCATAGCTCAGCCTCCTGTAAATCATTTATTTTCTCCCTGGTCCGCGCCAGGTATTACGTGTTTCGCAAATTATCGTAACTTACATTTTACCAAGCATTGGGTCATCCTGCAATTACTTTTGACCTTTTTGTGTACATTTTTCCAGTTTTTTATTGCCCAGTACATACATTTCTTCGAGAGAATCTGCCTCCGTGTCAACAATCACACTACAGCGCACCGTCATCCTGACAAGCTGGTGATGAATCTCATAGCTGCCACTTAGCTGCTTCATCATCGCCGCCACGCGGTTTTCGAGTTCCCCCGCCCGCTCGAAATAACTCAGCACACCAAAATCGGCCCCTTTGAGACGTGCCAGCGAGCACTGCCTGCCACAGCTTTCCCGCAAGCTGTCAGCTGCTGTCCGCAGATACGAATTGGCAATCCGCACACCACGCTGCTTACTGATTTCGCCATACTCGCCGAAACGCAACAGGATAAGACCGAAATGACGCGCATGGAACTCCATCTGCTCCACATAGCCCACAAAAACCTCCGCCAGACCGCGCCAATTCATGAGCCCCGTAATCATGTCCATGCGCACGCTGCCTGTGATTCTCCGGGTGCGGTTACACAGATTCTCGGCATCCATGAAATACCCCATAAGGCCAACAATGCGCCCCTTGTCATAAATTGGCCACTTATTGCAGACAATGGGGTGCACGATTCCCTTGATGATGCACTTACCGGGCGCATCATGCACCTCAGCCCCGTTGGCAATGACATCCAGTTCATCGCTTTTATAGGGCTGATTGTCGATATGCCAATGCATCTCCTCATCATTCTTGCCCACGATATCATCCAATGATGCCAGGCCGTAATAGTCAAGGAATGACTGGCTGGCCCCAACAAAACGCCGCTCTGCATCCTTCCAGAAGTAGCAGTCCGTGGTGTGTGCCATCAAGGTACGCCAAAGCAGCGCCTGCTGCTGCTGCTTGCGCCCCGCCTGCGAAAAGCGTTCCTGCACCTCCACGTCTTCCCTTACGATCTGCATAAGCGTTTCGGTAAGCGCGGGGTCTTCGATATTGGCCTGCTTGATGCAAAGCACTACCAACGGATTTTTTGCCGCGCCTTCGATAAACCAGTCAAACTGTTTCCAGCTATACAAACCATCCCGATCCTTCGTGCGGAAGAATCCCTCGACAAAGCCCCGCGGACTTTCCTTGATGCGCTGCCGCACATCCATGCCTCCGACAAAATCCAGATACCGTTGCCGGTCTTCCGGATGCATCATCTCATCGAGCATCTTTTTCCGGTAAGCCAAAAGCTCATACCAATGACGTTCTCCCGCCTTACCCGTCACCTTGGAAAACAGCAATGGCTCAGCACAGTCCTTGGCAAAATCCAGCACGACAATATCATCAAACAAGACACTGACATCGCGCATGACACGGTCAAGCCGCTGCTCAGCGACACGTTCCGCATCAGCCGATAGATTGATAAGCGTAGCACGATACAAGTACTTATACTCATGCTCCACCACTGGCTCGAACTTCAGCATAAGGTATTGGCCACGATTGGCATAAAACATCACATCCTCGGTCTTATGCCGCTTCAGCTTTTCCACAAACTCCCGCATCCGCAAATGCAGCGGTGAGAAACTCGAATTGACGGTCCGTTCAAGCTGTGACAAGCCATGGATTTCCAGCCCCTTCAGCTGCTCATAAAAAGCTCCGTTGGCAAACAGCACTTGGAAATTCCGGCCATCGTCCTCCACGATAGCTGTAGGCTGATCAGTAATCAGATTGATACGGCCCGCTTGATCGTAGTAATGCTGCCAATCCAGCGAGGCAATCTGCATGCCCTTGCTGATGATATTATCAATGGATTCCTGGTATGGCAGCGGCTTGCCAAAGAAGTACCCCTGCACCTTCTCGCAACCGATACTGCGCAGGAACTCGAACTGTTCCTCGGTTTCCACGCCTTCGGCCAGCGTCTGGATCCCAATCTTTTTCGCCATATCGACCGTCGAAGTCAGGATGGCCTGCGAACGGTCGTTGAACGAAGACAGAAACATCATATCGAGCTTGATTTCATCAAAATGATAATCCTTGAGCACATTGAGTGACGAATAACCACTGCCAAAGTCATCCATCCAAACCTGGTACCCGGCATCATGGAACTTCTGGATTTCCCCCTGCATATGCACCCCATTGTCAAACAGCATGCTTTCGGTAATCTCGATATGGATCATATAGCGGGGAATCCGGTACTCCGTTACTGCGGCCTCGATATCGGCAAAGATATTGCATAGCAAGAAATCCAGCCGCGACAGGTTAAAGGATACCGGCACAACGACAATGTTTTTGTCCATACGTTCGCGCATGAGCCGGCAGGTCTCCCAGGCCATATACGCATCCAGCTTGTGGATCTGGCCACTATCTTCCAATGCCCCGATGAACTGTCCCGGACTCAGCATGCCATAAATGGGATCTTCCCAGCGCGCAAGCACTTCCATGCTGCAAAGTTCCTTGGACAGCGTACGCACGACCGGCTGGTAGTAGAGTTTTACCCACTTGCGCTCAAGCGCCATATCGATATGGCTCGTAACATACTCATAGATTTCCAGCTGGCGATGGATGTCCTCGGAATAATATTGCACCGAACTGCCTACTTTATTCTTGATGCTTTCACAGGCAATCTTGGCGTAATCTACCGCCACGATAGTCTGCACCTCACGCTGCTTTGGCATCACATAGATTCCCGCCTTCATTTCAAGCAGCATTTCATCACATAGCGCCTTGATGTCTTCTCTGGCCTGTGCAAGTTTTTCCGCTACGCCCTCTGCCTGCGTCAGGATACCAAAATGGTCATTATTCAGCCGCGTCAGCAGATCCTGTGGAAAATACAGCGTGAAGATACGGCCGATATTACGCAAGCATTCATCACCTGCAGCCAGCCCATAGCGGACGTTGTAATGCTTGAAATTGCGTACGTTGATGAAAACGATCGCCATATCCTGCGGCAACGGATTGCGCCGCAAATTAGCCAGCAGGGATTCTGTCGCTTTCAGGAACAACCGCGTGCTCATAAGCCCCGTCACACGATCGTGCTCATACTTCTGCGACTTCACCGCCACATCGGCGATAAAGACATAGTAAAGCAGCCCTTCCTCGGGATCATCGACCAGACGCCCAAAATCCTCGAGATAGCAGGTATTTCCCTTTTTGGTCGTAATGAAATATGTCACATGATCGAAGCGGTTATCATGCCGCTCCACCTGATAGGCGATATCTTTCTCGACGCCCTCGAGTTCATTGCGATTGACCATTCCTTTGAAACTGCCGCCAACATAGATATAGAACTCTTCATAGGTCTCGCACTCGAAGAGTTTCAATACCTGCTCATTGGCATATAATATTTCCTCCGCCGCATCCGCCCGATAGATAAAAAATCCCCCCGGCAGATAATCCGCCTTGGCTGCTAGTTTCTTCCCTAATGCTTCGCTATCCATATAGCTACCCTCTAACTCTTTCCGGCCTATTGTTCATATCATTACCTATATCATTCGCCTCAAACCCATTATTTCCTGCCCCGCCGCTAAATTAGCCGTAACCCTGTAAACCACAATTTGTCTCTGCCATTCGTCTCATGGTATAATGGAGATGTTTGATTTTACAGCAAAGGAGTTTTCGCTTATGGCCAAGCAATATAAGAAATTGCAAAACAAAGTCTATCCCAAGAAAAAAGCTGCCGATAACAAACCGCAGGAAAAAATCGGCAAAGACTATCTGCTGCTCGGCATCATCGCCTTCATGCTTGTCATCACGCTTGCTGGCTGGGAATATCTTACGAGCCTCAACCGCTGGATGTACGTGCTGCTTACCTTCTCGCTGTCCATGACCTACGTCTTCCGTCATGCCAAGATTTCCGAGAACGCCAAGATTTACGTGAACCGTGCCAGCCTTGTCGCGATGGGCCTGGCTATCGCCATGTTCCTGATGGAGCTTTATTATAGGTACGCCAACTGATCCATTCATTGCATCAAAAAAAGAGCTATCTCACGATAGCTCTTTTTTGATGCCTTATTCCTGAAATTCCGTCTTCGTCGCGCGCAAGCGGGCCATAGCACGCTGCATAGCGAGCTGTGCACGCTCGATGTCGATGTTCTTCGACTCCGGCACACCCTGATGGAACTGGTCCAGACGTGCTTTTGCACGAGCCATGGCGTCCTTCGCACGGTTGATATCGATGTCAATCGGCTGCTCAGCAGCAGTCGCAAGTACCGTAATCTTATCCGGCGTGACCTCCATGAAACCACCAGCCACCGCGATGAGCTGCTCATCGCGGTCGGAGCCCAGCCGCACGCGCATCGCATGCGGCACAAGCCCCGTGACCAGAGGGGCATGTTTCGGCAGGATGCCAAGCTCGCCGCCCGTCGAACGGACGATGAGCATGCTGATGTCTGCGGAGTAAACAACTTTATCCGGAGAGACAATCTCTAGCTTGATAGTCGCCATAGATTATTCCT
>Ga0256404_1013882_pt1 | contig 10067 bp, 8 predicted proteins | sample RumenRJG_01DNA_FD_185990 | JGI IMG/M metagenome (GOLD analysis project Ga0256404, IMG submission 185990) | Bovine rumen microbial communities from Lethbridge, Alberta, Canada - RJG_01 | ecosystem: Host-associated > Mammals > Digestive system > Stomach > Rumen | place: Canada: Alberta | collected...
CTTATCCAGTTGTTTGCAGGTTTCTGAAAAGCTCTCGTCCCCCTGAAGGCCGGTGACAAGGATCTGCGCGTCGCTACCGATGGCATAGCGCATTTCCTCTTCTTCGGGGATGATGGAGTCCATATCGATGCGGGTGATGATGACTGTCCGGGGAACGGCATAGCCATACGTCGTGGCGATGGATAATTCGCTCAGCCTGCCGTCTTGGTAGACGGGCAGCAGCACCGGTGTGGGAATCTGCTCTGCGACCAACCGGCTGATGCACTGCTGCTGCTCCTTGTCCAGATGGGTTTCATCCCTGAAATAGGCTTCTCGGGAAGTCGTCCCTTGCTTGGTCACCGTTGTCCCGTCCGCCATCGTGCCGGTCACGGCCAAGTCGAAGGAGATGCTGGAAATGGGGCTGATGCGTTTCTGCAGTTCCTTCAACAGCGCGATGGAGTTGAAATAGAAATGGTTCAGGTCCTTGCTCTCCGCCCAAGCGGAAAGGGCGTCGGAGGAGCGGAAAGATTCCTGGCTCCGCAGGATGGTGGTGAACGAGGTGTCCACATACCGTGCGAGGCTGGCGCTCGCGATACGCTTGGAGGCGATATCGCCCTTGCGCAGCTGTCGCATCAGGCTTCCCACCAGGAGGCCGCAGACCAGGGTGATGACCAGCGCGAGCAGCAGGAACATCGTAGACAGTTTGTGCCGGTAGACTCCTTTCATCCGTATCCTCCGGCCTCTATTGTAGCCGACAAATCGGGGCGGTGGAGGAAAATCGGACGATTCGGGAAATTTGTCGACGATTGGGTTTTTTGCTGATGCCGTTTGGCCCAAATTGAGAGAGTTCGGGAAAATTGCTGATTGCCAGATCCGGAAAGCCATGGGAGAAAAGGGTGTCAACATAAAGGAGTTCGCATGCTTCACCGAAAGGAATCTATCGCTCACCGCGTCTGGAAGGACTGGGACCTCTACTTGCTCCTGATTCCAGGCTTTATCTGGTATCTGCTGTTCTGTTACAAGCCCATGGTCGGGCTTCGTACCGCGTTCTACGATTATAATGTCTTCCGTGGTTTCGCGGGCAGTACCTTCGTCGGGTTCGCGAATTTCCGTGATTTCATCGATAGCCCGGATTTCATCCGGACCATCAAGAACACGTTGCTGATCGCGTTCTGGCAGATGGCGATCTGCTTTCCCGTGCCGATCATCCTTGCCGTCGCCATCACCGAGATGAAGTGCAAGTTCGTCAGCAAGTTGACCCAGACGGCTACCTTCCTGCCGTATTTCATTTCCGTCGTGGTCGTCTGTGGCATGGTGGTCAGTTTCCTTTCTCCCTCCACCGGCATCATCAACCTGCTACGTGGGAAGCTGGGGCTTGAACCAATCTATTTTATGGTCAATCCCCACTGGTTCCGTCCGATCTACACGTTGATGACGCTGTGGCAGACTGCCGGGTTCAACGCGATCGTCTACATCGCCGCCCTGATGGGGATCGACCCCGAGCTCTATGAGGCAGCCATCATCGATGGAGCGGGAAAGTGGAAGCGGATCCTCCACATCACGCTCCCCTCGATCGTCCCGACCATCGTCACCATGTTCGTCATGAATATCGGCAAGATGGTCAAGGTCGGCTATGAGTCGATCCTGCTGCTCTACAACCCGTCCACCTATTCGGTGGCTGACGTCATCAGCACCTACGCCTTCCGTGTCGGCATCGAGAACGGGAACTATGGACTGGCGACCGCCGCCGGCTTGTTCGAGGCCCTCGTCGCTTTGGTGCTGGTCACCTTCGCCAACAAACTCAGCCGCAAGCTGACCGAAAGCAGTCTGTGGTAAGGAGGAATGCCATGCACAAGCAAACAAACAACGCGCGGTACCTGATGGGAAAGGGAGAGCGGTCCTTCAACCTCGTAGTCAACATCATCGGCGTCCTGCTCTCTCTGCTCTGCCTGTACCCTATCATCTATGTGCTTTCCGCCTCGTTCTCCCGGCCGCTGTTCGTCGAGAACGGCACGGTCACGCTGCTACCCGTAGGAACCACGTTGGACAGCTATCGCGAGGCCTTCAAGAAACCAGGCCTTTGGATGAGTTATGCCAACACGATCTTCTACACGGTCGTCGGTGTCGCGGTGAACATGGCCTTTTCCACGACGATGGCCTACGCGCTCTCCAAGAAGCGCTTGGTCTTCCGGAAGTTCTTCACCTTGTTCTGCGTCTTCACGATGTGGTTCTCGGCAGGCATCATTCCACTGTACATGACCTTCCGTGACCTCCACTTGCTTGACACCCGCTTCGCGATCCTGTTCGGATTCTCGATCAACACCTACAACCTGATCATCATGAAAAGCTTCTTCGAACAGGTTCCTTCCTCGTTGGAAGAGGCGGCCTTCATCGATGGAGCGAGCAACCTGCGGATCTTCGCCCAGGTCTATCTGCCGCTCTCCAAGCCGGCCTTGGCCACTGTCGGCCTGTTCTATGCGGTCAACCGCTGGAACAGCTACTTCTGGGCAATGAACCTGCTGACCAGCGACAGCAAGTTGCCCCTGCAGGTGCTGCTGAAAAAGCTGATCGTGGACAAGGTGGCCAACGAGACCGAGGCGGCGATCGTCACCGCCAGCTCGACCTGGAGCCCGACCACGGTGATCTACGCGATCATCATCATAGCGATCGTGCCGATGCTGGTCGCCTATCCGTTCATCCAGAAATATTTCAAGACCGGCCTGACCATCGGTGCCAATAAAGGTTAAAACCCTACAGAGGGAAAAGGAGATATGCATATGAAAAAACGAAGCTGTATGTTGCTGGGAGCCGTGCTCCTGAGCGCGGCGTCTCTCTTCGCAGGCGGAGCGAGCGAAGCCCCCAAGGCGGAATCCGCCCAAAGTGCTGGCGCGGCGAAGGCCGAAGCCACGTATCCGGTTCCGACCAAGGATGGAGCTTTCCCGCTTCCCATCACCTCGAAGCCGACCGAGTTCACCATCTTCCTGAACTTCAACAACATGCCTTTCGACGCTTCCTGGCCGGTTTGGCAGGAGATGGCGAAGCGGACTGGAATCAGCCTGAAGAGCGTGATCAGCAAGTCGAACTCCAACGAGAAGGAGGCGTTCAACCTGATGCTCTCCTCCGGCAAGCTTGCCGATGTGATCGGGTATGTAAGCGCCACCGACCTGGAGAAGCTTGGCCGTGACGGCGGCCTGCTGCCGTTGAACGACCTGATCAGGCAGTACGCCCCGCACATCCAGTGGTACCTGGACAACGACGAGAAGTTCGCCAACACCGCCTATTCGCTGGACGGCAACATCTACTACGTGCCGAAGAACCAGACGTTGAAGTTCTCCGAGTTCTGGTGGATCCGCAAGGACTGGCTGGACAAGCTTGGCCTGCAGATTCCGACGACGGTGGACGAGCTGCACGATGTCCTTTTGGCCTTCCGCAACGGGGACCCCAACGGAAACGGCAAGAAGGATGAGGTTCCGCTGTTCGACCGTGCCGGCAACAAGATGCCGGACGAATACCTGTGGCTGTGGGACTCGAGCACCGAGTTCTACGTGCGTGACGGCAAGGTGGAGTTCGAGCCGCTCGGCGCCAATTTCGAGACTGCGGTGACCAACCTGAGGAAGTGGTATGCGGAAGGCATCCTCGATCCTGAGTTCTTCACCCGCGGTCCGAAGGGCAGGGATATCCTGATGACGGCGAACCAGGGCGGCTGCACCCACGACTGGGTCAGCGCGGGAAACTACAACACCAAGTTGCAGAACGAGTATCCAGGCCTGGAGATGGTCGCGTTCGCGCCTCCTGCCGACCAGCACGGAGTCGTCAAGGAACGGACCGAGCGCTTCCCGGGAGTCGGCTGGGGTATTTCCACCCAGTGCAAGGACCCTGTCACGCTCATCAAGTTCTTTGACTACTGCTTCACTCCCGAAGGGCAGGAGCTGCTCAACTGGGGTATCGAGGGCCTGACCTACACCAAGGATGCCGATGGTACCAAGCGCTTCATGGACAATGTCATGAACAGCGAGCTGACCCCGGTCGGATATCTGCGTAGTCTGGGTTGCCTGTACCGCGTCGGCTGCTGCCAGGACGCCAACTACGAGATTGCCGTCGCTTCTCCCGCCGCGCAGGCCGCAGCGCGCCTGTACGAGTCCCACCCCGAGTGGTATCTCAGCGAGGAGCCGCCGTATGCCGATGGCAGGCTGGACATGAAGCTCAAGCCTGAGGATGACGCGCAGTACAAGAAGATCATGTCGACAATCCGCCCGTACGTGGACGAGAAGTTCCAGTCCTGGATCCTCGGCACCTCCGACTTCAAGAGCGATTATCCCGCCTTCGTCAAGGAGCTGAAGAGCCGTGGCATCGACGATGCCATCGCAATCGTCCAGCGCGGGTACGAGGCGTATACCCATCGCTAATGGTTGATGCTGGTCCGTGAGGAGGGCAAACGTGAAACGAAAGAACCTGCTGTATGTCTTTGCAGACCAGTGGCGTGCATCTGCTTTGGGATTCGCTGGCAAGGACCCTGTCTGCACACCGCATATGGATATGTTTGCAGCTCGCTGTGTTACTGCTTGCGCGGTTTCTTCGTACCCGCTTTGCTCTCCCCACCGGGCCGCTTTGCTTACGGGCAAGCACCCGCTCGCCTGTGGTTTCTGGACCAACTGCAAGGCGCCGATGCCCGACAGCCCCGACCTGAAGGACTCCGAGGTCTGTATCTCCGATGTCCTGAAAGCGGCCGGATGGCAGACTTGCTATGTCGGAAAATGGCACCTGCAGAGAAGCGAGACGAACGACAGCCCCGCACCGGCGAGCGGGGCGCGGAACTGGGATGCCTACACGCCGCCAGGCAAGGGGCGCCATGGATTCGATTTCTGGCATTCCTATGGTGCCTGGGACCAGCATCTCGAGCCCCATTACTGGGAAGACAGCCCTGAGATGATCCAGGTGCGCGAATGGTCTCCGGCCCACGAGACGGATGTGTTGCTCGACTGGCTTTCTGGGGCTGTCGCAAAAAAGGACCCCTTTTGCGCGTTCCTTTCCTGGAATCCGCCGCATCCGCCCTACGACAAACTTCCCGAGGAGTTGCAGGAACGCCACATCAGGCCGTCCTTCGAGCCCAACGTTCCCGAAGCATGGAGAAAGGATTCCCGCTATCTGAAGGCCTATCATGACTATTTTGCCGCGGTGGAGGGTCTGGACGGGCAATGGGGAAGGATCATGTCCTTCCTGGACGAGCACCAGCTGTGGGACGACACCATCATCGTCTTGTCCGCCGACCACGGGGACATGATGGGTTCCCATGGCCTGTACGGAAAGAATGTCTGGTACGAGGAGTCGATTGCCATCCCCTGGTACCTGTACGACGCGTGCCTGGCACCGGGAAGCCGGGATGTCCTCTTGGCCAGCGAGGACCAGGCCCCGACCCTGCTCTCGCTGCTCGGGGTGCCTGTCCCCCCGTGCATGACCGGCCTTGACCAGAGCCCGGCCCTGAGACAGGACCTCAGGGGGAAGCGCGAGGCGGTCTACCTGACGATGATTCCCGGCATGCCGGAGCAAGTGGAACCCTACCGGAAACGGGGGATGGACAACAAACGGTATGGCTGGAGGGGAGTCCGGACAAGGAAATGGCTCTACCTGCACCACAAGGGGACGCAGGTAGGGGAAGCGGAATACCGGCTGCTCTACGACCTGGAACATGACCCGTATGAGATGCGCCCCTGCCAGCCGGACGAGCGTCAAGTCGCCCGGTTCGAGGGATGGATGCGGGGTGAGGCAAAGAAGATAGGAGACCTGTTTTATGAAGGTGAGTGAACTCAATGCATGGAATGGCCTTGACGAGGCAATCGACCGGGCTCTCGCCCAGACAGACAAGGCGCTTTCCTTGATGGGGACCTCGTTCAAGTACTCGGTGAGCGAGCATCTCTGGTATCCGAAAAGTCAGAATGTCGAGTGGACGACCGGTTTCTGGACCGGGGAACTGAACCTTGCCTATGAGTTGTCTGGCAGACAGGGATATCTGGACGCGGTTTCCAGACAGATGCCCTCCTGGCTGGACAGGATCGAGAACCGCATCGACGTCGACCATCACGACATGGGTTTCCTCTATTCCCCTTCCTGTGTCGGCTTCTACCAGTTGACGGGAAGCCATACCGCCCGCAAGGCTGCATTGCTTGCCGCCGACAACCTGGTCTCCCGTTTCCAGGAGAAAGGGCAGTTCATCCAGGCTTGGGGAAAGCTGGGTGATCCGGACAACTATCGGCTGATCATCGATTGCCTGCTCAACCTGCCGTTGCTCTTCTGGGCGACACGGGAGACTGACGAAAAGAACTATCGCGACGTCGCCCTGCGGCACCTGCATACCGCCCTCCCATTGGTCATGCGTCCCGACCATTCGACCGTCCACACCTATTTCTTTGATCCCAAGACCGGAAAGCCCACCCATGGACGGACCGCCCAAGGGTATCGGGACGGGTCGGCCTGGGCGCGAGGGCAGGCTTGGGGGGTCTACGGCAGCGCGCTCGCCTGGCGCGAGACACGTGAACAGATCGCCTATGACGACTTCTACGCGACATTGGATTTCTTCCTTTCCCATCTTCCTTCGTCGGTCATCCCGTTCTGGGATTTCGACTTCTCCGAGGGATCTGGCGAGCCAAGGGACTCCTCTTCGCTTGCCATCGTCATCTGCGGCATGCTGGAAATGGCAGACCATGAAACGCGGGCAAAGGCGGATGAGCTCCGGGACGGGGCGAGGCGCCTGTGCGGGGAGCTCTTCAACCGCTGCGCGGTCAAGAACCCCGAAATCTCCGATGGCCAGTTGCTCCACGGCACCTATGCCCGCAAGAGTCCCTACAACACCGTCCGCAACAGAGGCGTGGACGAGTGCAACGTCTGGGGTGACTATTATTATCTTGAGGCGCTCCGGCGCCTGAAGGGCGGCTGGAAGCCCTATTGGTGAGGATCATGGAACAGCAAAACATCCTGATGGTCGTCGTCGACCAGCTGGCCGCTCGCGCCCTTGAGGGCAAGCGCGAGACTCCGAACTTGGACCGGTTGCGTGAAATGAGCCAGAGCGCCGAGTGCTGCATCACCCAATGTCCGCTCTGCCAGCCCTCCCGCGCCAGCTTCTGGTCCGGCCTTTATCCCCATGAGACCAACGTGCTCTCCAACGGCAGGAAATGGCCGGCAAATCCGGTTCCTTCCTCGGTGGAGACACTGGGGCGGGTGCTCTCCAAGGCAGGATATGAGACCCGCCATTTCGGAAAGCGGCATGACGCGGGAGCCCTTGGGGGGTTCTGGTGCGCCGAAGAAGGACAGACGGTCATTCCCGACGCTCCGTCGCTTCCCTACAACTTCGACACCTACAACGACGTCTTCACCCACAAGCAGGCGCTCGATTTCCTGCGTGCGAGGCAATCGTCCCGGCCGCTCGCCATGGTGGTCGACCTGGTCAACCCCCACAACATCTGCGGGTGGGTCGGGTTGCACAAGGATGGCAGACCCGACGAGGAAACGGAAGGTCTTCCCGAACTGCCACCCAATTTCGAGTTCGACGATATCGCGAACCGGGGTACGCCGGTACAGTATCTCTGCTGTACCCATATCCGGCAGGGCCAGGCCTCTCACTGGAGTCCTCTGCTGTTCCGGCAGTACCTGAAAGCCTATCAAGGCTACTTGGCTTTGGCAGACCGGATGATCGGGGATGTGCTCAATGCGTGGCGGGACAAGGGTCTGGGGGGCTATATCCTCTTCTGGTCCGACCATGGCGATGCGATGGCAAGCAGGCACATGGTGACCAAGGACGTGTGCCTGTACCGGGAGGCGGTGGAGGTCCCGCTCTTCATCAGCGGGCCGGACGTCAAGCCTGGCACCCTGCGGGGGCTGGCCGAGCTTCTTGACATCGCGCCGACAGTCTGTGGCCTGCTGGGCCTGCGCAAGCCGGCTTCCTTCCAGGGCAAGGACCTTTCCGGCCTGCTGCGGGAAGGGGGCGTGGTCGACCGTCCCTACGCGGTCAGCCAGTGGCACACCGAGTGGGGGTACACCGTTTCCCCCTGCCGTTTGGTCCGCACCCCGGGGGCGTCCTACATACGCTATCTCGAGCCAGGAGTGCAGGAAGAATACTACGACCTGGCATCCGATCCTTTCGAGGAGCACAATGCCGCTTCCAGCCATCCCGGGGAGGTCGCCATGATGCGACGTCTTTTCACGGAATACCTCAGGGAAAGCCACGATCCGTTCGAGAGCCTTGCCTGGAACGCGGACAGGCGGTGGAGGAGCCACGAGCTAGGCTTCTGCCACCACGAAGGTCCGACTGCCCCCGAGGCCGGAAAGTGAGGAATCCATGACACCGGAAACACTTCTCGAGAAATTCACGATTCCCGGGACGTTCTTGGCTTCGAAGGCCAACACCCAGGGACACATCAACAGCACCTTCGTCTGCAGCTTCCTCGAGAGCGGAGGCCGGAAACGCTACATCCTCCAGAAGATCAACCGCCTGGTGTTCCATCATCCCGAGGAGGTGATGGAGAACATCCTGCTGGTGACAAACTGGATCCGGCGGCAGCTGAAGGACGATCCAGAGGCCGACCGGAAATCCCTATGCGTCATTCCGTCAAGGGAGGGGAAACCCTATGTGGTGGACGAGGAGGGCGGGTACTGGCGGGTCTATCCCTTCATCGAACGTTCCAAGGCCTATGAGAAGCTGGCCGACGCCCGCAAGGCCTATCAGTTCGGCAGTGCCGTCGGCCGTTTCCACAACCTGCTCAGCACGCTGGATGGACATAGGCTCTCGGAGACGATTCCCTACTTCCACGACATGGGCATGCGCTACCGGCAACTGGAAGCGGCGATGCGGCGGGACCCGAAGGGGCGGCTCGCCACGGTAGGCGACGAGATTGGTTTCCTCATGGAGCGCAGGCGACGCGGATGCGTGCTCTGGGACGGTATGGAACAGGGCGTCCTTCCGCTCCATATCACCCACAACGATACCAAGCTGGACAATGTGCTCTTCGACGAGGACAGCGGAGAGGTGCTTTGCCTGATAGACCTGGATACCGTCATGCCGGGTACCGTCCTCTTCGACACGGGAGACATGCTCCGTACCGCCTCCAACACCGCGGAGGAAGATGAGCGGGACCTGGAGAAGGTGGATTGCGACACCGGGCTCTTCCAGGCGATCCTTGCGGGATACCAGGACGAGGCAACATTCCTGACAGGGTCCGAGCGGAGCCTGCTGGCCGAAAGCGGAATCATCATGACCCAGATCATGGCTGTCCGTTTCCTCTCCGATTATCTTGCCGGGGATGTCTACTACCACATCGACCGTCCCGGGCACAATCTGGATCGGGCACGCTGCCAGATCGCCCTGATCAGGGCGATGGAGGCGAAGCGGTCCTTGCTTCACAGGTGACATGCGGAAGAGGACAGGCCTTCGTCTGAAACGGAACATGTTCCTTTTTGCAAATTCCTCTTGACTGTTTCTGACAGAGACTGTATTGTTTGGGATGAAGGTTAGGAAATCCTAACCGATGGAGGAAGGATGTCAGACGAGAGAGTGGTTCGGCAGTGTTCCCCAACCTTGGCTGGCATCAAGACCGGCAACCTGTTTCCGTGTGACGATGTCCTGGTTTATGCGGATATCCGCAAGATGAACCGGAAGTTGGTGCCCAAAGGCCTTCGGATGATTCCAATCCGCTTCCGAGGGATGTTGCTCGTCTACCTCTACCGGCCGGGACGGTTGGAGAAGGACCTGCAGGTTCCCAGAGCCCGCCAGATCCTGATGGAGCGGGGGTACGCGCCGGAAAGCGAGGGCAGGATGGTGACGCAACTGGTCCGGCGTTTCGGACGTGGTGGCGGGTTTCCCCATGAGGTGGGGCTCTTTCTCGGATATCCGCCCGAGGATGTCGATGCCTTCATCCACCGCCGCCTTGACGCGTGCTGCGTGGGATGCTGGAAGGCGTTTGGGAACGAGGAACAGGCGCGGCGGAAGTTCACGATGTTCAAGAAATGCACACGTACGTACTGCATGCTCTACGAAAAAGGAATACCTGTCGAGAAGCTTGCGGTGAAGGAGAAAGGAAGATGAAAGTCGCGATAGTGTA
>Ga0256404_1013883_pt1 | contig 10066 bp, 13 predicted proteins | sample RumenRJG_01DNA_FD_185990 | JGI IMG/M metagenome (GOLD analysis project Ga0256404, IMG submission 185990) | Bovine rumen microbial communities from Lethbridge, Alberta, Canada - RJG_01 | ecosystem: Host-associated > Mammals > Digestive system > Stomach > Rumen | place: Canada: Alberta | collected...
TAGAGGAAGTACTATTGCAGATAAGGAAGCTGGTGGTATTACTCAACATATTGGAGCTACTGAAATTCCAAATGATACTATAGATGAAATTTGTGGAAGTTTCATTTCAGCATTGACTATTAAAGATTTGATTCCGGGATTATTCTTTATTGATACTCCTGGACATGCTGCATTTACCAGTTTAAGAAAACGTGGTGGAGCATTGGCTGATTTGGCTGTCTTGATTGTTGATGTTAATGATGGATTTAAACCACAAACTTTTGAAGCTTTGAATATTCTTAAAATGTATAAAACTCCATTCATAGTAGTAGCTAATAAGATTGATATGATTTTTGGATGGGAAACTCATGAAGGTCTTTCTTTTAAAGAATCTTTTAATCAACAGGCTCAAAGTGTTAAACAGGCTTTAGACACTAAAGTTTATGAGATTGTTGGTACCCTTCACAAGGAAGGTTTCCAATCCGAAAGATTTGATAGAATCAGTGATTTTGCATCACAGATTTCAATTATTCCAATAAGCGCCAGATCAGGTGAAGGAATAATCGAAGTTTTAGCTATGCTTTTGGGACTTGCTCAAGAATATTTAACAGAACAACTTGAAATAAATGAGGATGCTCCAGCTAAGGGTACTGTTTTGGAAATTAAGGAAGAAACAGGATTAGGCCTAACTGTTGACAGTATCATTTATGACGGTGTTTTAAGAACTAATGATGAGATTGCTTTGATGACTTCTAACAATGAGGTTTTAACCACAAAAATCAGGTCTATTTTAAGGCCACTTCCATTAGAGGAAATGAGAGATTCCAAAAAGAAATTCAAAAAATTTGATGAGGTTGTTGCAGCTGCAGGAATTAAGATAGCTGCTCCTAATTTGGATGATGTTGTTTCAGGCTCTCCTTTGAGAGTTTTAAATGATGAAGAGGATGTGGAAGAGGAAATCTTAAAAGAAATCGAAGATATTACTATCAATACTGATGATGAAGGTATTTTAGTTAAAGCAGACACTCTTGGTTCTCTTGAAGCTATTGTCCAGTTGCTAAAAGAGTTGGATATCCCAATTCGTGAAGCGGATATTGGTGATGTTAACCGCAGAGATATTATTAACTCTTCAATCGCTTTAAATGAAAATGAGGCTCATGGTGCTATTATTGCATTTAATGTGGGTGTTCATCAAAATTCTGAAGAAGATCTTAATAACTCTGATGTCATGCTCTTTAAGGGTGATGTAATCTATCAGATTATTGAAGATTATGAAGAATGGATTAAACAAAGAGAAGAAGCTAAGAAGAAAGCATTTTATGATGCAATTATCAAACCAGCTAAGTTCATGTCACTTCCAAAATTAGTGTTCCGTCAAAGCAAACCTGCCATTATTGGTGTTGAAGCATTGAGCGGAACTGTAAAACAAGGTCAAAAACTAATTAATAAAAATGGTGAAAGTGTTGGAATAATTGCTAGTATGGAAGATAAGGGTGAAACATTACCTGATATTTCCAGAGGTCAAAGGGTTGCTATGGCTATTGATAATGCTATAGTAGGTAAAGATTTCGATGAAGGGGATGAATTATTTATAGATATTCCCGAAAATCATTATAAATTCATAGAAAGAGAGTTTAAGGATAAATTGACTGAAGATGAATTTGAGACTCTATATGAATTTTTAGAAATCAAGCGTAAACAAGATCCTGATTGGGGAAAATTTGGTCTTTTTGAATAATAATTAACGATGATAAAATAAATAATAAGGAGGAATACCATGGCATTCAAAGTAGTTGTTTCTAATAAAGCAGATACTTATCAATTAGAAGTCGATGAAGCTAAAGCTCTCAATGGTTTAGTTATCGGCGATGAATTTGATGGTGGTATTGTTGGTTTAGATGGTTATACTTTACAAATCACTGGTGGTAGTGATAAAAATGGTTTTACCATGAAAAAAGATGTTCCTGGTACTAGAAGAATCAAAAGTTTATTAACCGGTGGTATTGGTTATCACCCTAAAGCAGATGGTGTTAAAAGGAGAAAAACCGTAAGAGGTAACACTATTGCTGATGATATAGTACAAATTAACAGCGTTGTTGTTAAAGAAGGAGCAAAACCAATAGCTGAAATTCTTGGTGCTGGTGAAGAAGAAGAGGAAGAATAGTTTTACTATTTTTCTTATTTTTACTTTTATGTTGAATTTAAATTATTAAAAAAGGTGGTTATCTGTGAATGTACAGTCAGATGTTAACATAGGTTTGGTTGGTCATGTCGACCACGGTAAGACTACTCTTACTAAAGCATTATCCGGAGTATGGACAGATACTCACAGTGAGGAAACCAAAAGAGGTATTTCCATTCGTTTAGGATATGCAGATATAGAATTTAGAAAATGTCCTAAATGTGGGGAGCCTGAATGTTATACTACTGCGGATGTTTGTGAAATTTGTGGTAGTGAAACGGAATTGATTAGAAAGGTTTCTTTCGTTGATGCTCCAGGTCACGAAACTTTGATGGCAACTATGTTATCTGGTGCTGCTATAATGGATGGAGCAGTTTTAGTAATTGCTGCAAATGAACATTGTCCACAACCACAAACTAAAGAGCATCTAATGGCACTTGATGTAATCGGTGTTAAGGATGTTATTGTAGTTCAAAATAAAATTGATATTGTTTCAAAAGAAAGAGCTATTGAAAGTTATAATGAAATCAAGGAGTTTGTTAAAGGTACTTGTGCTGAAGATGCTTTGATAATACCAGTTTCTGCTCAACAAGGTGCAAACATGGATATTTTGATTGAAGCAATGCTTGAAAATATCGAACCTCCTGAAAGGAAGTTGGATGGCAGTGCTTTAATGCATGTTGCAAGATCCTTTGATATCAACAAACCGGGTTCCGGTGCGGATAAAATCAAAGGAGGAGTTATTGGTGGAACTTTAGTTCAAGGAAAATTAAGGCTTGGCGATACTATTGAAATCAGACCAGGCATTAATAACAATAATCGCAGAATTTACTTGACTTCTGAGATTATTGGTCTTGAAGCTAACGGCAAACAGGTTGAGGAAATAGGTCCTGGAGGACTTGTTGGTATTGCAACCAAGTTGGATCCGTCATTAACCAAATCAGATTCTCTTTCAGGTTCTGTGGCAGGTGAAGAAGGTACTTTGCCTGATGTATTGGATAGCTTTACCATGGAATCTCATTTGCTTGATAGGGTAGTCGGTACTAAAGAGGAACGTGATGTTGCTCCAATTAAACTCAAAGAACCTTTAATGATTAATTGTGGTACTACAACTACAATTGGTGTTGTCACATCAACCAAAAAAGGTGTTGTCGATGTTACACTCAAATTGCCAGTCTGTGCAAGTCCTGGTGATAGGGTTGCATTGTCCCGTCGTGTTGGTGCACGTTGGAGATTAATTGGATATGGTATTATTAAATAATGTTTGAGGGCAATAATGAGCATAAAAGAAGTTGTAATTGATACCAATTTTTTTATGGTTCCTTTTCAGTTCAATGTAGACATTATCACTGAACTGGAAAAAGTATTACCTTCTTACAAATTAACTACTCCAAGCTTTGTTATCAATGAATTGAAGGGTTTGAAAAGAAATAACAAAGGTAAAATACGTTTAAATGCTAATTTAGCCTTAAAGTTAGCTAATTCTTCAAAAGTTGAAATAAAGGATATTTCATTGCTTGAAAACGAAACTGTGGATGATGCGTTACTGAGAGTTTCAGAAGTTTTAGCTACAAATGATATTGAATTAAAAAAACGTGCCAAAGCAAAGGGAATTACAATTGTTTATTTAAGGCAAAAAAATTATATAACAGTTGACGGTAAGATATAAAATAGATTATACTTATTAAATTAATTAAAAATTCATAAAAAATAAAAATGAGGGATTGTTTTGTACTACAAGGTCAAAATTGAAGACACAGTGAGAATACCTCCTAGAAGATTTGATGAGCCTCGTGAGCAAGTTGCAATTGAAACTTTAAACGAGACTTATAATGGTCGTCTGGATAAAAATTTAGGTTTGTTCATTTGTGTCAATGAAATTGAAGAACTTGGTGAAGGTAAACTTATTATGGGTGATGGTGCTTCATATCATAGTGTTATTTTCAACTCAATATTCTTTAAACCTGAACAGCAAGAGATTATTGATGGTGAAGTTATTGAAATAGCTGAGTTCGGTGCTTTTGTTAGAATTGGTCCTATGGATGGTTTAGTCCATGTATCACAAGTGACTGATGATTTCATTACTTATGATGCTAAAAGAGGAGCATTACTTGCAAAGGAATCTAATAAAACTTTAGATGAAGGAGATTTGGTTAGAGCAAGAACTGTAGCTATTAGTCTTAAAGACAATTCTGTTAAAGATACTAAAATTGGTCTTACAATGAGACAAAATAATTTAGGTAGATTTGAATGGATTGAAGAGGCTAAACAAAAAAGTAAGAAGGCTTAAAAATGAAAGCGTGTACTGTTTGTAAAATGTTATCAAATAAAGATCGTTGCCCATCATGTGGTAATCCTACTTCCGATAACTGGAGTGGTCTTTTAATTATCACTAATCCTGAAGAATCTGAATTGGCTCGTGAATTAAATATTAAGATTCCTGGTGAATACTGTTTAAGAGTTAGGTAGTGATTAAGTGTTACGTTTAGATGCAGAATTAAATAAAGATATAATCATTGAACTTAAAAAACCGTTAGGTAAATTATATCCTGATTTTGAAGATGCGATTGATGAGATTAAATCTTCTGAGTTTTTAATTTCTGTAGGTGATGCAACTTTCTCTAATCTCATAGATCATGAGATTTATCCTAATCTTGCTATTATTGATAATTTAGTTCAGAGAAAAAATTACAATCATGATGTTATACATACGGAAAACATTTTAAAAGCTAATAATCCTGCTGGAACCATTACTGATGATCTATGGGAAACCATAGGCAAAGCTCTTGAATTATGTAGCAATGGCGAATGCTATGTAATTGATGTAGCTGGGGAAGAAGATCTTGCAGTTCTTCCTTGTATCTTGATGGCTAGTGAGGATACAACCATTTTATATGGTCAACCTAATGAAGGTTTAGTTATTTTAAAAGTTTCTGATACAATAAATAAAGCTCAAACGTTGATTGATGCATTTATTGAAGAATAAATATTAAGTGAGGCTTAATTATGGAAATTGATATTTTTGAAGAAAAAGAAAATAAATTGTTTAATAGAAAAGAAATCAAATTCTATGTTGATTACGATGGAGAAGCTACTCCTAAAGTATTAGACATTAAATCTAAATTAGTTGCTTTATTAAACACTAAAAAAGATTTAATCGTCGTTGACAATGTTCAACCACACTACGGTGAACCTAAAGCAGTAGGTTATGCTAAAATTTATGATACCGTAGAAGATTTAGAATACATTGAAACTAAACATGTAATTGCTAAAAACACTGAAGCTGCTGAACCAGCTGAAGATGAAGAAGAATAGGTGATTTTAATGGTAAGAAAATCTGATCTTTACAAAGTAGATGGAGACAAAATTGAAAGAAAAAACCAAATTTGTCCTCGTTGTGGTGAAGGTGTATTCATGGCAGACCATGGTGACAGAGTAGCTTGTGGTAAATGTGGATACACTGAAATGAAAAAATAAGATTTTTAACTAAATCTTTTTCTTTTTTTTAATTTTTTTAAGTTGTGATTCTTGTGGATAATATAAGAAACGGTAGATTTAAAACAGGAATGACTGATGAAGCGGCTATATACACTTCTTCTTTTGATGCAGATAAGTTACTTTTTGAAGCTGACATTAAAACTAATTTTGCACATACTTCCATGTTAAAACATGAAGGTATAATTGATGAAGATGTTGCAGATAATATTTTATGTGCTCTAGATTCTCTTAAAGAAGAAGGTTTTGATGCTTTAGTATTTGATCCATCAGTTGAAGACGTTCACATGGCTATTGAAAATTATGTAACTTCCAAAATCGGACCTCAAGCAGGTTTCATGCATACCGCAAAATCACGTAACGACCAGGTTGCAACAGATATCCGTTTAGTCTTAAGGGAAAGGATTGTCGGTATACAAATTGGCATTTTGGAGTTTATGGAAGGAATAGTTGAAATGGCTGGCGAGCATTTGAATGATGTATTTATAGGATTCACTCATTTGCAGCATGCTCAGCCAATTACTATTGCACATCATTTGATGGCTCATGTTCAGGCTTTAAAAAGAGATTATGAACGTCTGGAAGATACTTATAAACGTGTTAATTTGAATCCGTTAGGTTCTGCTGCTATGGCAACTACTAGTTTTCCAATTAATCGTGAACTGACTACCAAATTATTGGGCTTTGATGCTTATTTGGAAAATTCAATGGATGGAGTTTCAGCAAGAGATTTCGTTGCTGAGACTGTTTTTGATTTGACTGCTTTATGTACTACATTATCCAAAATCTGTGAAGAACTGATTCTTTGGAGTACATATGAATTTGGAGTCATTGATATGGCTGATGAATATTCATCAACATCTTCTATCATGCCTCAAAAGAAAAATCCTGATGTTGCAGAACTGGCTCGTGGAAAATCAACCATTGTCAACGGTGAACTTGTTACTATTTTAACTATTTTAAAAGCTATTCCATACACTTACAATCGTGATTTGCAGGAAATCACTCCTCATTTATGGAATGCTTTAAAAGTGACTGAAGATACCTTGTCAATTGTTACACGTATGCTGCTTTCTGTTAAGTTCAACACTGAAAGATGTGCTGAGTTAGCAGGCCGTAATTTTGCAACCGCTACTGATTTGGCAGACATTATGGTTCGTGAAAAACAGGTTCCATTCAGAACTGCTCATAAAATTGTTGGCCGTATTGTAAATGAGGCAACTTCCAATAATATGGTTGAAGAAGATATTACTTCTGATTTTATTGATGATATTGCAGTTGATTTAGGATTTGACAAGTTAGGTTTGGCTGATGAGTTAATACAAAAGGCTTTAAATCCAACAGAAAATGTTAAGATTAGAAGTGTGGTCGGTGGACCGGCTCCAGAAATGGTAGAGTTAGCTCGTAATAATATCAAAGTATTTTTAAATGAAGAATTTGAGAAAAATGGAATTTAAATGGTGTGAATTTTTTAATATAAATTCCATCTAATTTTTCTTTTTTTTAAAATACAAAAATTATAATATTTTGGGAAGAAAACAGTCATTATTAATTCAATTTCTCTCCAAAAAATGAAATTAACTTTTTTATAAAAAGGATTAAATTCTTTTTGTATATTTATAATGTATTTCAAGTAATTTTCTAATTTTTTTATATGTGATTTTCAAATTTTATTTTATTTCAGATTCCTAAATATTTTCTAATTGATAAATAAAAATAAATTAAAATTACACATAACCACAAAAAAACGAATAAATTTGATTTAAATGTGTATTTTCCTAATTTATACTCTTTTTTATCAAAAATTACTAAAATTAATAAGAGTACGCCTATCATAAATAAATATGTAATAAATAATTTTTTTTGATTAAAAAAATTTGAATATATTAAAGTTATTGAGGTTAATAAGAAGAATAAAATAAAAATTATTAAACGAAAAATATTGATTTTAGAGTTAAATTTTTGTAAGTAATTAAAAATTTTCATAATACGCACCATTATATAAACCAACTTATGATTAACATTATAAAACCAATTATTAATAAAATAAATGGACTGATATCTGAATTTGCATGATATCTAAAGTATTCGGAAGTGAATAAAGAAGTTAAATATTTAAACATGAAAGCCATTATAAACATGGAAAAGAAACAGCAAACAAAAAAATAAATTGAAAAACCAGATAATAAAAATATAATCAAACAAAAAATAATAGGTAAAATACAACATATAATTAATCTCAATTTAATGTTTTGAATTTTTTCTTTTGAATTCAAATCATGATAATTGCTGAATAATATCTTTTTAAGTTTATCAATATCCATAAAATTTCCCCTTATACTTAAAAATAAAATTTAATAATTCAAAATATTTATCTAAAAAATAATCAACACAAGTATTGATTAATAAATTTTTTCCAAAATTTGTCGTACGATTATAAAAAACACCATTTATATTAAAAGTAACTGTTGTATTAACTAAAGGAGCACCATTTGCTGAGAAGAAAAGAGAATAATACTGTGAAGAGTTACGAAAATATTTAATTAAATCATCAGCAAAAATCGTAGAATTTACAAAAATCCAATTACTACAATTACAAGGCTTATAATACGTATCTCCATTAAAAAGACAAGAAATAGAATAATTACCAGAATTTAAATTAATACCCATCGATGCATAACCATAATCATTAGTAATACGTTTATATGTCATACCATTTAGAATAAAACTAACATTCATATTTGATAAAGCATTTCCACCATCATCGAATAAATAAACGCCGTAACGTTCAGGTCCATGATAATATTTAACCACATCGGAAGAATTTAAATAAGTATTTATTCGAGTATCGTTTATATTTGTGATATTTTCACATAGAGGTTCACAGATATAATCTTCTTGCAATAAATCTGTTGAATTATTTTTTTTAAATGCATAAACATTTGATAAACTTAAAAGACAAAAAATAGAAACAATAATAAAAAAATGAATATATTGAATATTTTTTTTCATAATAAGTTTTCTCATGTGTTTAATTTTATTAAAAATGGTATATAAAATTTCACAGACCATTTTTTAGGTTTACCTAAACTTTATATATTCCTTTTTATAAACATAGTATTGTTATAAGTAATTTATAACATGGTTATCTAGATAATATTTGGCTGTTTATGGAATACATTGTATAAAATTCATGTAAGCTCAGCTTTCATTGATGGCTGAATATTTCTTTTTAATCATCTTAATTTTTTGTTTTATAGAAACTCCATATTAAATCTAAAGCCTCACCAGGTTCAAGAGCTGATGATCTTGTCTCTCTAAGTATTCTTTGGATGGAATATTTTTTCATGTGGGGATATTTTCTGTGAACTTCATAAAGAAGAGGACAGCCGAATCCTTTAAACTCCTTTAAATTATAGTTTCTGATTAAGGATTTTATCTCTTGCTTGCCAGTTGATAAACTTGCTGGGAGGTTTAGTCTATATAATGAATCGTCCTGTTTATTTATGCATTGTGTACCTGTTGCAAGCATATCACCAAAGATAATTATTGGAATTTCATTATCTTTTGCATATTGCTTTGCAATTTCACCGGTATTTTTTGAACATCTTCCGCAGGGATGAAGTTTGCCTGTTAAAGACTCTTCAATAACATCCTGATAATTAGCTTTTAAGTATTCATGTGTAACATTTAATTTTTCTGTAAGCATTTTAATATTCTGTTTGTATTGGTTCGGCAGGATTATTGTTCCTGGATCTACTGTGATGGCTACAGGATTAAAACCTAAAGCTTTGGCTAAAATTAATGAAAAGCTGCTGTCAACACCTCCTGAAAGAGCAACTACTGCCTCGGTATTTTGTGATTCATCAAATTCATTATTGTTCAGATAATTCTCATAATTGAAGCTATAAATATTGTCCAGTTTATCATTGATTACTTTTTTCAGGTTATCAATACCAACCAAATCCAAATCCAGATTTTCAACAGTCCTTTTTGATAATTTTAATTTATATTCCTTTTGCAGGAAATCTCCGTAGCTTTCAACATGAATGCTTTCAAGGTTAAGTTTTTCCCTGAGTTTTCCGACAACCCATCCTCCTTTTCCGATGATGGCGGATTTGTCAGGTCTGTCTTCAGTTATAATCCATAACTCATTGGTATCCTTGTTGAAATATATCTCTTCGATATATATGTTGACCTCATCATGGCCAATTTCACGTCTTATGGAGTTAACTTCATCTAGAATGAACTTTTCATCGTACACAATTTCACCTAATATTAAGTTTTAGCACTATACTATTTAAATTATAAAATTAATATATTATATGAGGTTTTATTTTGATTAATGTTGATATTTTTAATTATATAAATCATAATCTGCAAAATCCATTTTTTGATGCTTTAATGCCT
>Ga0256404_1013885_pt1 | contig 10066 bp, 11 predicted proteins | sample RumenRJG_01DNA_FD_185990 | JGI IMG/M metagenome (GOLD analysis project Ga0256404, IMG submission 185990) | Bovine rumen microbial communities from Lethbridge, Alberta, Canada - RJG_01 | ecosystem: Host-associated > Mammals > Digestive system > Stomach > Rumen | place: Canada: Alberta | collected...
AACGGACCTGGGCAGGCCTTCTTTCTTGTTTTCAATGTTGGAGCCGTACCACTTGACCCCGGCCATCTGGTACTTCCCGCCCAGGTAGGCAGGCATGGCCATGAAACGGCGGTCAGTCGCATTTTTCGGCATACCCGGAAATTTCGGGTCATCGGGAAAGAGAATCATGCAGCCGTGGGAATTGTGGTTCTCCCCGCCCATCATGTAGTCCCCCTTCTGAAGCAGTACCAGCATGTCCTCCATTGTATCGACGCAGGCCTTCATGTCCTTGACGCCGGCCCTGATCATGTCCGGCTCACTCAAATACAGAAAATCGACTCTCGAACTCATAGATACCTCCTTATAGTCTTTTGCAGCACCCCAATGGGACGGGGTATTTTTGTTTTACATTATTCTAATATAAAACCCTTACTTCGTTTCAATCAAACACATGCTTTGAAGCGGTCGTAACGGAGGGCCGAGATATCGAGCATGGTCTCCTCATCGCAGGCAAGCTGACTAAGAAGCTGGCCGACGACCGGGCTGATACCGAAGCCGTGGCCCGTGAAGGCACAGGCTACGATCAGGCCGGGCACTTCCGGGATTGCGTCGATGACCGGCACTCCGTCCGCGCAGACATCCTCGTAACCGGACCAGGTGCGGACGATCTTGGCGCTCTTCAGACGGGGAATCCACTTGAGGATGCCCCGGCAGATAGCCGGTGCCGTCATGCTATGCGTCGTCATGCAGCCGAAGTCCAGGTTCTGGGTCTCATACCCGGATGCCCCGCCGAAGACGAAAGAGCCATGGTCGGTCTGGTGACCGTAGAAGTCCGCGTCCGCCGTTCCCAGCATCTGGGGAAACATGGGGGGCTCTGCCTCGGTGACCAGGCACTCGATTAAGTCCTTCGTCATCGGAACGTCAATGCCGACGGTCTGCAGGATGGCCCGGCTCTCATAGCCTGCTGCCACAATGACCTTTTCTGCGCTATAGGTGTCGTGGTCGGTCACCACGTAGCGGAGGAGGCCCTTCTTTTTCTTCAGAGCCAGGACCTTTTCACCCGAGTAGAAGGTGACGCCCAGGCGGCGGGCCGCCTTGAAGAAGGCCAGGGTCGCCTTCAGGGGATTGGCATGGCCGTCCGTCGGGCACCAGGAGGCACAGGTGACGTCAGGAGCCAGCCAGGGATTGATGGCGCGTACCTCGTCCCCGCTGATCATCTTCACATCCAGGCCGACTGCCACAGCCCGGTCCGTCAGGCCCTCGAGGATCTTCTGATGCCGCTCATTCCGGCCCAGACGGAGGTTTCCGTCCTGGTGGTACTCCACGTCCACTCCAAGCTCTTCGGAGAGGGTGGGCCAGATATTTTTGACCCCATACATGGCCAGGGGAAGCTCTCTGGGATCCCGGCCGGACTGGCGGACACCGCCGCCGTTTCGGGAAGAGCCGCCGTTTCCGATGATTTCATCCGCGTCGATGACGATGACCGACTTTCCCTTCTTTGCCGTATAGTAGGCGGCAGCGCAGCCGATGATGCCTGCCCCGACAATAACAACGTCTGCTGTCTTCATTCGGCACCTCCTTCCTTCTCCTCGGCCCAGGTGGCCATCTCAATGGGCCGCATGGGGCTTCTCGAGGAGGCCGGGGCGATTTCAGAAACCGGAACGCCGAGCTCGGAGGCCATGATTCTTGCCACCAGCTTGCCGCAGGTCTGGCCCTGGCAGAGTCCCATCCCGCAGCGGAGATAGCGCCGTACCTCCGCCAGGGTGAACAGCCCATCGTGCACTGCCTGACGGATTTCCCCCTGGGTAACTTCCTCACACCGGCAGATAATCCGGTCGTCTCCCTCCTTGGGAAGGCAGGGGCCCAAATCTTTGCTTCGATCGATTCTCATATTATTCTTCCTCCTCGGGTACGCCTCGCACGCCCGCACGTCTCCTGTAATCTGTTACCTCTGCCATCAGACTGCTTTATAAAAACGGGCCTTCATCGCCATATCCTGCGGAACTTCAATCGTGACAAGGGCCGTATGGTCGAAGGCTTTCGAAGTCCGGACCCGGACCACCTTGGCGTCGCAGATAATCTGGCCGCTCCGGGAAAGTCCTTTTCCGGTGTCCCCCTCTTTCGGAAGGGGCAGGAACTCGTAGGGAATGGTCACTTCCGCATGGCCGTTTCCGGTGTCCTCATCGACCAGGAAGATGGCCTGGCCGGAGCAGGAGGCCACGCACATCCCGCAGTTGATACAGTCCTTATCCGCCTCCACTGCAGGAAGCGCCGTGATGTGGGACCCGATATGAATGCAATGCTTACTGCAGGCGTCCTGGCAGGGGTTGCAGGGAATGTTCTGGGTGCATTCCATGACGGGATGGATACCGACCTTGTGGGTGACTCCGGGAAAGCGCTCAATCTCGTCGTCCGCGACAAAACCGTGTTTTAAGAGGTTCTCCGAAATCGGAATTCCCTCTTCGGTCTTTTCAATGACCTTGCCCCTGTTCGAGGGAGCAAACATGCCCTGGCGGAGTTCATCAAGGGCTTTGACCTCTTTGTCAAATTCCTCGTCCCCGGTCTTCACCTCTTCAAACCCTAAGTATTCCGCGGCTTTAATGCCGGCCATCCGGCCCTCGATCATGGCGGAGGAAGCCTCTTCGATTCCTGCCACGTCACCGACCGCATAGATTCCCGGAACGCTTGTCGCCCCGCTCTCATCGACGACGGGGATCTGGCCGCCGCCCTTGCCGGAATTATCCATCTGGCAGCCGGCCATCTTGAGAAGCTGGGACATGGGAGAAAGTCCGACCGCCAGGCAGATGGTGTCGACGTCGAAGTGCTTCTCCGTCCCGGGAATGAACTGGAAGTGGCTGTCCACCTCGGCAATCGTAACCCCGGTCACGTGATTTGTTCCTTCCGCCTTCACAATCGTGTGGGAGAGGTAGAAGGGAACCCCGGTCCGGGCCACCTTTGCCGCATGGACCCCGTAGCCGCCGACCCGCGGAGCCGCATCGACCAATGCCACAACCTCGCAGCCGGCCTGCATGAGCTGGAAGGAAACGACGAGGCCGACATTTCCGGATCCCAGCATCAGGACCCGTTTCCCTGGCTTGACTCCGTGCAGGTTCATCATGGTCTGGGCGGCCCCTGCCCCGATGACCCCAGGAAGGGTCCACCCGTCGAAGGTGACCATATTTTCCGCTGCCCCGGTCGCCACGATGATGGCGTCGCCCTTGTAGTGTTCAACGCCATCGCCGATCTTTACGACGACCTCCCGGTCGGGATAGATGCCGACGACCGTTGCTGAAAGCTTTACCTCCACGCCGGCTTTCGACGCCTCGTCAAGAAGCTGCTGACCGATTACGAAGCCCCGGATCTTTGCCTTGTGCTCTTTGCTTCCGAAAAACTTATGAATCTGCTTGAAAAGCTGGCCGCCGGGCCGCTCGTTTTCATCGAAGACGATGACGGACATGCCCCGCTTTCCGGCCTCAATGGCTGCGGAAAGACCGGAAGGACCGGCACCGATGATTATGAGATCATATCTTTTCATCCCAGGGCCTCCTTCTTCGTCGTCACTCCGTACTGGGTTTCCACCACCATGCCCTCTTTCAGGGGCGTCATGCAGGTCCGCACATTCGGAACCCCGTCCACGACCATGACACAGTCCGTGCAGCGGCCGATGGCGCAGAAGATGCCGCGGGGGGTGTGCTTCTTTGCCGTGTACCGGTGTACCATGACGCCATTGGCATGCAGGGCCATGGCGATGGGTTCTCCCTCGTACCCCTGCATTTCCTTTCCGTCGTAAGTGAAGGTCACGAGCCGCCCCTTGTCGTAGGTTCCGAGAATCGGGTGCTCGGTGATTCTTTCTTCATCCATATGCTGCGCTCTCCTTCCTGCATATATGAAAAAAGGGACTGCACCCGTCAAGGTACAGCCCCATTGCTCTTACCAATGAGAATAATAAAAAAACAGGGGTAGTCCTTCAAGACCACTCCTGTTCCATTTTTCTGGTACTGCGGGGTGAGCTGCAGATGATGCAGACCGCAGCAAAGTACCGGTTTTATATTATTCTAGAATTCCTTCTCCCGTATGGCCTTGAAGAGGCCGATCCGGTCCCGGACCCCGATTTTCCGGTAGATGGAAAGAATGTGCTTTTTCAGGGTGTTGACGGAGATGGAGAGCTTTTCCGCGATTTCTCCGTTTTCGAGCCCATCCATCATGAGGCGGAGGACCGTCTCCTCCCGGGCCGTAAGCCGGTAGCGCTCGGCCGCCACGGAAACCGGAGGCTTCTTCTCCGTTTCCTTCTTCTGCTTCTCGGCCTCGGCTTCCGCCAGCCGGTCCCGCCAGAGCCGCAGGGAAATATGGTCCTTCAGGGAATCAAGAAGGAAGACGTCGTCATAGGAAAAGTCCTCCCGCCCCTGCAGGCGGTAGAAGGTGGCGGCCCCCAATGGATGCCCTTCGTAGGCAAAAACCATCTGCAGGGAATAGTGCCAGCGGTTGGGCTCGTAGACCCGGCGGAAATACTCGGTCCGAACCCGCTCCTCGTCCTCCAGCACGTCCGTATCCCGGTAGACCACCGCCTTTCCGCTGTAGACAATGCCCCGGCTGTAGTCGATGGCGTCGTATTCTTCAGAAAGATTCTGATCGCAGTTGTAGAAAACCGGACGGTACAGGCGGCCTACCGGCCGGTCTTCCGGAGATACGCCCCGGTTCCAGCCCTGCAGGACGTTCTTCTCTCCCCTGGTCTCCTTGATGAGATAAAAGTCCGCGCAGTCATAGTCGACAATATTGGCCAGGCGGGAAAGGAGCTCCCTCCGCATGACCTCTTCATCCGCCGTTTCCTCAATCCGGAAAATAAGGCTCGAAAGAAAGACCCACTCATTGGCTTCGAGAGAGCGCATATCTATGCCTCCAACGTCAGCCAGTCGTTCTTCTGGAAAGTAATGGAGTTATCCGTCATGGAATCCACGATGGCCAGGGACTGCAGGTCATAGCCCCGACTCCGGATCTTCTGCCCGCCGGGCTGAAAGGCCTTTTCAACAGCGACCCCGATTCCGCAGATTTCTGCCCCGGCCTCTTCCGCAATGGAAATCAGGGCCTCCAGGGCACAGCCGTTGGCCAGGAAATCATCGATCAATAATATCTGGTCCCCCTCGTGCAGAAACTTCTTCGGCACGATGATCGTATTCACATTCTTGTGGGTGAAAGAAGCGGCAGTAGCCTTATAGAGTTCCCCGTCGAGATTGATGGACTGGGACTTTTTGGCAAAGAGGCAGGGCAGGTGGAAGACCTGGGCCGCCACGATGGCAAGGCCGATGCCGGAGGCCTCTACCGTCAGAATCTTGTCGATGTGCCGGTCTCCGAACCGGGCTTTCCACTCCTTCGCCATCAGGACGAAGAGATCGGGGTCCATCTGCTGGTTCAAAAAGCTGTCTACAATCAGGATGTCACCGGAACGGAGAATGCCGTCCTTTCGAATCCGGTCTTCAAGAAGGTTCATACGTCTGCTCCTTTCTGCGAAGAGAAATAAAAGTCCCCGCTGCAGCCCCCATGCTTTTCTACCAAGTGAATATCCGTGATTGTCATGCGTTTGTCAAGGGCCTTACACATGTCGTATACAGTGAGGAGGGCCGTCGACACACCTGTCAGGGCCTCCATTTCTACGCCGGTCTTTCCGGAAGTTTTTACGGTGCATTCAGCGTGAATAGAATTATTGTTCCTGTCGATTTCAAAGCGGACGTCCGCCCCGGTCAGATTTAAGAGGTGACACATGGGAATGAGGTCCGCTGTTCTCTTCGTTCCCATGATTCCGGCCACCTGGGCGACCGTCAGCACATCCCCCTTCTCCACCTTTTTCCCGTCGATGGCGGCGATGACGTCCGAGCTCACCAGAATACTGCCAACCGCTGTCGCCGTCCGCTCTGTCACATTCTTTTCCGAAACGTCCACCATGCGGGCGTTCCCGGCATCGTCAAAGTGGGTGAATTCAGCATTCATTTCATTCCTCCTGCAAAAACAGCACTTTCTCCGGGGCAATGCAGAGCTTCACCGGCATGCCCTCGCGCTCGATTTTTGCCATCAGGTCCCGCTGGACGCTCCAGGTGACCAGGGATCCGTCCGGAGCATCGATATAGATCTGCCGCTCGAACTCGGTCTCTGAAATCCGGTGAACCTTCACGGGAAGGCCGGGCCGCGGGTCTGCTGCGTCCCAGACAGGCAGGAAGTCATGGGCCCGATAGCCGACCATATCGAAATCCTTCTTCTGCCCGTCCAAAGGAATCTCAATATTCCAGTCCGTCAGGATACAGGTATTCCCGCTCACCCTTGCTTTGGAATAGTTCTTGCAGCCCGAAAGCCTCGCCGCCGCCACTGTAATGGGATGAGCAAATACTTCGTCCCGGTCGCCGCAGGCTGCGACCCGGCCCCGGTCGATGACGGCAACCTCATGCGCCAGGCGGAAGGCCTCATCCCGGTTGTGGGTCACGAGAATGAGAAGGCCCGGATAGGTCTCGAGAAAGTCCTCCATTTCCCGCTCCACCGTATCGCGGACCGAGGAATCCAGAGCCGAAAAGGACTCATCCAAAAGTAATATATCCGGCCGACTGGCTACAATCCGTGCCAGGGCCACCCGCTGCTGCTGGCCACCGGAGAGTTCCTTCGGCTTCCTTCCGGCCAAAGAGGAAAGGTCAAAGCGGTCCATGAGTTCCGGCACAAGGGTCTTCTTTTCCTCCCGGTTCCGGACCCCGCAGGCGATATTTTCCGCCACAGTCATTGTAGGAAAGAGGGCATAGGACTGAAACATATAGCCCACATGCCGGTCTCTGGGCTTTATATTAATCTTCTTTTCGGAGTCGTAGAGGACCCGCTCAGCATACGAAATTCGTCCTGCATCCGGTGTCAGAATACCCGCAACGGACCGCAGGGTCATGGTCTTCCCGGAGCCGGAAGCCCCCAGAATGGCCGCCCGATTCCCTTTAAAGGAAAACTCCGCATCCAGGTCGAAGCCCTTATACTTTTTCAGGATGTGTGCATTAAAATTCATATGTCATTTGCAGAAAAGCCCGTCTTTTTATCCCCACAGAATTTATAGTGGGATGCCATTTGCTTCAATCTTCGATTTTTTGCCTTCGCAGACTTGAAAAAGGGATGTCATTTGCTAAAACCCGTACTCCTTTGCCTCCACACACATCCCAAAGGGATGTCATTTGCTGAAAAAGCCAAAATTTTCACCAATGTCCCCGCCTTCCGCTCACTTGATTGTATACAGTGCCGACCAGCCACATGAGAAGGAGACCTGTCAAAAGGACGATGACCACCCAGATGCCCGCCGTCATATAGTCCGCGTTCTGAATTACCATGGCGATGCGCTGGGCGATGGTAGCCGTACGGCCCGGGATATTGCCGGCCAGCATGGAGGTGGCCCCGTACTCGCCCATGGAACGGGCAAAGGTCAGAATCATGCCGGAAAAGATGCCGGGGCCAGCTGAGGGCAGGATGATCCGACGGAAAATTTCCCCCTCCTTCATACCGAGCGTCCGCCCGGCCAGAATCAGGTCCGGATCGATCTGCTCGAAAGAAGCCATGGCGTTCCGGTACATGAGGGGGAAGGCGATGACACTTGCCGCAATTACACAGGCGGCCGGAGTCTGCACGATGGTGATGCCGAAGCGCTCATAGAGAAACTCCCCCAGGGTCCGCCTTCTGGAAAATAATAATAAAAGCAGGAACCCCATGGCTGTCGGAGGCAATATCATCGGCAGGGTGAAAAGGCTGTCGAGAACAGCCGCCGCCCGGCCGTCAAGCCGCATGACTCCGTTTGCCGCGATGACGCCCAGGAAGAAGCAGACAAGGGTTGCAAAGAAACCCGTCCGCAGGGTGATGAATAGGGGACTCCAGTCCAGGGAACCCAGTGTTTCCAGCAATTCATTCATAAGTCACATTTTCTGCATGCAGTCAAGGCATTCCCGCCGCTTTGCCGCCCGAACAAAATGAGAAAGCAGCCCCAAAGGACTGCCTTATTATTGTTTTAAATTACTAAAACTTCCCATACCCCGAATGGGGTCTGTACCTTGAAAATTCAATAACTCAGGCAATCAGATAAGTGCTTACACCTCGTAGCAGCATCTCCTCAACGTAAGCCGGATGTACCCCGGAATGTTATCCACAAAATCTACAATGAATGCGTGCATTTGTTCATCAGTCGGCTGGAAAACCTTCTCTATACTTGTAAACAGCGCTTTCAGTATGACCGCAGCGGATTCTATGAAAGTGATATCCGCCAGTTCATCAGTCAGAAAGTAGAATATCTGGCCAAGTGTCCGCAGATCCTTATCCCGGCGCTGCTCCAGAGCGATCATCAGATATCGGGCAAACACGATGGCTACATGCGCTGTAAGCGCATCATAGGACAGGCTGTGACATTCCGTTGTCAGCTGAAGATAGGATTTGCTGGCCTTGAAGAACACTTCGATCTGCCAGCGCTTACCGTAGATACGGATGATCTCATCTTCTGAAAGGTCGGGATCTGTGCTGATGAAAGAGACCCACTTTTTCCGGTTACTGCGGTTTCTGAGACAGACGATCTTTGCCGGGATCTTCTTTCCGCCGCTGGTCACGCTCACATTTACTGAAAGCAGGTATCTGCTGCGGCCTCTGCGCTTTTTGCATTGATTGAAGATCTCGTCAATAGAAAGGCTCTGTCCCTTGTACCAGTAATGGATGTTGGCGTTGCGCTTGATCATGGCGATCGCATCCAGGCCTAGTGCTTTGATGGCCATCAGCTGGGCAGGACTGGAGAACCAGGTATCAAAAAGGACATAATCCGCATGATGGCCGGCTGTCATCGCGGTCTGGAGAAGCTCGAGCATCACTGTGGTACCCTTTGTCTGCGCAAGTTTCCTGCGTTTTGCGGCAAGCGAACGTCCGTCAAAAGTCCTTCCGGCACAGTAAAGATTCTTCTCCTCAGAGGAAGCTAGCAGGCAGCTGTTGATCGGAAGGAAAGTATTTCCATCCGTCCAGCCACAGGTCATCATCCGATAGCCTTTTTTATATTGCATCACAGTATGATCGAATACCCGGGACCCAAGTTCCGTACTGCCACAGCTGGTGCGTTCAAAGAGGCTGTCATCTATGACAAAAGCGTTGATCCGCCCGGCATCAGTCAACGGCTCGATCGTATCGGCGACTTCTTTGGAAAGCAGGGTTGTAAACCTCATCCAATTGATCCGGCTGTCGTTCAGGAACCGGTAGTATGTATTCTTGGAAAAACGTTCCCTGAAGGCTCCGGTCTTCTGCTGCATGTACATGCTGCTCTTCTGAAAAGCATTGCAGAACTTGTACTTGAAGAGTTCTGTGACTGAGAATCCTTTTTCTTTGGCTGCATTGCATTTGCGAAGGAGTCTTCCAATGTGAAACTGCAGAAAAAATGAAGAAATCGAATTATCCAGTTCCTGTCCCTGGGTGTCCTGTGTTACAATTGAATCCGGCATAGATGCGCTCCTTTATATATTTGTTTTTTAGCCGATTCAATTATAGCAAAGGGCACGGCATCTGTGCCTTTTTATTGCCTGAAATATTGAGTTTTCAAGGTTCAGCACACCTTTTAGGTGTGGGAAGTTTTAGTTACTTAACCGCTCACTTCAACTCTCCATCAGGGTTTTCCTGAAATTCCTGAATGAGTCTGTCCAAGTATACCTTGTCTTGCACAGCCTTCTGCAGATCATCGGTCCGACCGGCCTCCAAAAGTTTTCCAAAAACGAAAGTTACTTCTTCCCGGTCTTCTTCGCGGCCTTCTTCGCGCCCCTCTTCTTTTCCGGCGTTAAAAATCTTCTTCGTAGGATAGTCTTCAATTACATGTCCGCCCATGACAGTTTCAACTCCCTATACACATGAAGGCGGACCCCGCAGGGAATCCGCCTAAATCATCAATGTTCACTTCAACTCTCCATCAGGGTTTTCCTGAAATTCCTGAATGAGTCTGTCCAAGTACACCTTGTCTTGCACAGCCTTCTGCAGATCATCGGTCCGACCGGCCTCCAAAAGTTTTCCAAAAACGAAAGTTACTTCTTCCCGGTCTTCTTCGCGCCCCTCTTCTTTTCCGGCG
>Ga0256404_1013887_pt1 | contig 10065 bp, 7 predicted proteins | sample RumenRJG_01DNA_FD_185990 | JGI IMG/M metagenome (GOLD analysis project Ga0256404, IMG submission 185990) | Bovine rumen microbial communities from Lethbridge, Alberta, Canada - RJG_01 | ecosystem: Host-associated > Mammals > Digestive system > Stomach > Rumen | place: Canada: Alberta | collected...
CCCGGGAGCGGGTTCTCCCCCCGTCGAGATAGAGGACCTCGCCCGTCAGGTAGTTGACAAGGGTCAGGCCCAGGAGCAGGAGCACAAAAACCGGCTCCCCCACGGCGTAGAACACGACGCTCTCCAAAAAGAGCGTCATGTTCCGGTACTTTGCCGGCGTCAGAACATACGCCAGCAGGCAGACCGGAAGGAACCGGAAGATAAATTGAATGCTGGAGAGAATTACGATATTGTTCATAGTCTGAAAAGGAATGGCTTACTGTCCGGCAGCAGCATCCGCATTTGCGGCTGCAGCATCCGCATTTGCGGATGCCGGATCCACCACCGTCACGTTTGCAGCATCCGCATTCGCGTTTGCATCAGCATTACCATTCGTATTGGATGCTGCCGTGCTCTGCGCTGCAGGCGCGGCCGTTCCGCCGGTCTGCGTCTGGCTGGAGCCGGCAGTGGAACTCCCCTGGGAGGTGGACGATGCAGAAGAAGCTGCTGAGGAAGCCGGGGAAGCACTTCCTGCTGCCGCCGCTGTGGACGCCGCGCTGCTGCTGTCTGTCGTCAGGTTTGCATTGGTTGCGATGTCGAGCAGCCTCGACTCGCACTTGGAGGCGTACTCGGAGTCCGCATAGTTCGTCGTCACGGTCTCAAGGCAGGTTCTCGCCCTGGTCAGGTAGTCCGCATAGGCCCCTGCCTTGTCCTCGTCGCTTGCCGCCATGTAGACCCGGTAGTAGGAATCCCCGAGGTACCAGAGCCGCTCCACGTAGGTCATGGACAGGTTGTTCGTGTCCTCAAAGCGGTTTGCGATCTCAAGGTCCGTGACAACCGTCTCATAGTCGGGCTTGTCGCTCTCGTACTCGTTGATGCCGTCCCAGGCAAAGCGCTCGAGCATCGGCGACTGGAGCTTTGCGTACAGGCTGTCATAGAGCGTGCCGAAGGCGGTCGACTGTCCGTCCTTTGCCGTCGAGGGATCAAGCGCAGAGAAGCTGTCCGTGAGTGCCTTCGTGTCGGCAGAATCGGAGAGATCCGTCACAGCGACCCACTGGTTGGCACTCGCAAGGAGGGCATCCTGCACGTCAGCCGCACTCTCTGTCGACTCCTCTGTGCTCTCTGTCGTCGCCTCCGTGCTCTCTGTGGACGCCGCTGTCCCCAGCTGGCTCTGCAGCGAATCGATCTGATCCTGCTGCGTGCCGACCTGCTCGGAGAGGGTCCGCACCTGCTCTGCCGCGGCGCTCCGAACGCTCTGCACCCGGCTCGGCATCACGAGGAACGCGACCGCCGCGGCACCTGCGATCACACCGATCACAAGGCCGTACACCCAGCCCGGGATCCGGAACCCGTCGATGCCGGGCATGCCGCCGCCGACAGGCTGGATGATGGTTTCGTTGTCCGCCTTGTACTTGATGACACCGGCCTGCTGCTGGGCCTTTGCGCCGGCGCTCCCCCGCTTTCCGGAGGACTTTTTCGTCTCCTTTGCGGGGGCCGTGCGCTTCCTGAGCGGTTCCCCCTCCTGGCTCTGCTGGAGCCGATGCTCCACTTCCTTTAAGTACCGGAGGGTGTCCGTGTTGTTGATGTCGAGCCGCAGGCACTTCTGCAGCTCCCGCTCCGCCTTCCGCCAGTCCTGCTGCTCGATGAGCAGGAGGGAGAGGAGCTGTCTTGCCCGCAGGTAGTGGGGGTTGACGCTGATCACCTTGCGCAGCTGGAGCATGGCAACGTCCAGGTTGTCGGAGTAGCAGCACTCCAAGGCATGGTTGTAGCGCTGGATCGATGAGGAGATGTTCTCCATCACCTGCCGGTCATTCTGCACCTGGTTCAGGTAGCTCTCCGCCAGGTTGTGCCTGATATGGAGCCTGGAGTCATTCAGATTTTTCGAGATCACCCACTCGGAGATCGCAGCGACCGTCTCGCCGATCTCAAAGTACACGAGGCCCAGAAGGTTTCTGGCGTCGAGGTTGTCCTTGTTGTAGACCAGCGCCTGCTTCAGGCACAGGATTGCCCCGGACAGATCCCGGACCCCCGCCTTCTCGAGGCCCTGATTGTACAGGTAGTTCGACGTGTAGATGATCTGCTTGTATTGCCGCACATCCGCCCCGCAGTTCGGGCAGGTGTCGGAGTCGGTCAGTTCACAGCCGCATTTATAACAGTACATAAACTACCTCTGGTCAGTTCTTCTCCTTTGCAGGGGAGCCCTCTGCCCCCGACATGCCCTCTTTGGTGACGCGCAGCATCACGTCGACCATGTCCTGCATGTCCTGGTTGTAGATGGCATCCTCCACGTCTTCGACTTCCAGACTGGGGTGGAACTTGCGCAGTTCCTCATCGAAATTGATCATGCTGTACTACCTCTTTGATCTCCCCGACAAGGTACAAAGACCCTGCGGCGAGAACCAGCGAATTTGTGTATTTTTTGAGATACCGCTCTGCGATCCGGACGGCCTCCTTTGCCCCCTCGTCCTTCGAGAGGACGGTGACAGGACAGGAGAACAGGCCCGATGCGCTCTCCCGGAGGACTTCGGGGTCCTCTCCGCGGGATACCGCAAGGGGCACAAAGACCACCCAGTCGGCGACCTTTGATGCTGCGATTTCCCGGAGCTCGTTCTGGTAGTCCTTGTCCTTCATCGCGGCGTAGAGGAGCATCGTGTGGCGGTTTCTGGCAAGGGGCACCGCGCTCTCGAGGAAGGCTCTGCACCCGTCCCCGTTGTGGGCGCCGTCGACATAGAAGTTCTTCTCGACTTCCTCCATCCGTCCCTCCCAGCGCATCGCCGCAAGGCCTCCCTCGAGTGCCGCATCCGGAATGGCAGTGCCAAGGTCCCGGAGGGCCTGTATCGCCACCGCGCAGAGGGCTGCGTTCTCCCCCTGATAGAGCGCCGGGGAGAAAAGCCTTGCCCTTACGGGAGCGGGGCGCTTTTCTTTTGCTCCGCTCCCCCCAAGGTCCGGATTATCATATGCAAAATCATAGGAAAAATCAACGCTTCCCTCCCCCGTGGGACGGGCCGAAATGCCCTCCGTGCGGACGACATAGAGGGGAGCGCCGAGGGTTTTTGCCCTGGTTTCAAAGACCTCCAGCGCCTCCTTCGGGGCGTCCAGGCAGACGGCAGGGACGCTTGGCCTGAGAATCCCTGCCTTCTCCCCCGCGATCTTCTCCAGCGAATCCCCCAGGATCTGCATGTGGTCCATGCCGATCCTTGTGAGGACGCAGAGATCCTTTTTCCGCGCGCTGTTGGTTGCATCGAGCCGTCCGCCAAGGCCCGTCTCCAGGATCAGAAAGTCCGGGTGCTTTTCTGCCGCCCAGACCTCCATCATGAGGAACAGGTGCTCAAAGAAGGTGGGGGAGGGAAAGCCGCCGTCTTTCGAGAGCGCAAGAACCCTCTCGTGGATCCGGACAAAGTCCTCCTTCGGGATCATCTCCCCGTTGTACCGCATCCGCTCCCGCATCGTGACGAGGTGGGGCGAGAGGAACACCGCCGTAGAAAAGCCCGCCTCCCGCAAACAATGGGAAAGGTAGCAACAGGTGCTGCCTTTCCCATTTGTTCCCGCCACGTGGATCACCCGGCTTCCGGACAGGTCCGGGGCGCCAAGGGCATCCAGATATGCGGTCAGTGTGTTCTCGTCGTGCTTTTTCGTAAAGCGGGGGATGCGGTTGATAAACTCTTCCGCTTCCTCGTAGGTCATGCCTTCAGTGCCTTCATCTGGGCGAGCTCTTTCTCTACGCCCTCCATCTGTGCCTGATAGTTCTTCTGCTTTTCCTTCTCCTCGTCGATCTTTGCCTGCGGGGCCTTGGCGAGGAACCGCTCATTCGAGAGCATCTTTTCGGAGCGGGCAAGCTCGCCCTGAAGGCGCTTTACCTCCTTCTCGAGGCGCTCGGTCTCTGCCGCAACGTCCACAAGGTCCGCAAGGGGCAGATACAGCACCGCATCCGGCAGGACGACGGAGATGGCGCCCTCCGGGACGGAAGAGGGATCCTCTGCCACATCGATCTCCGAGGCATTGGCAAGCTTTGCAAACAAAAGCGTCCCGTCCTCAAAGACCTTTCTCGTGTTCGCATCCTTCGAGTTCACGATGACCTTTGCCTTGCGGGAAGGAGCAACGCCGTGGTCGGTCCTTGCGGTGCGGATGCCGCGAACGGCCTCCATGATCTTCTCGACCTCCTTCTCCTCCTCGGGGAAGTGGTACGCATCCTGGTATACCGGCCAGGAGGAGGTCATGATGGTCTCCTCTTTGGACTGGATCGTCGTATAGATCTCCTCGGTGATAAACGGCATGTAGGGGTGCAGGAGCTTTAAGGCGCCCTTCAGCACCGTCTGCAGCGTCCAGAGGGCGGCTTCCTTGGAGGCGGCATCCTCGGTCTCATAGAGTCTGGGCTTTACCATCTCGATGTACCAGTCGCAGAACGAACCCCAGATGAAGTCGTAGACCTTCGAGACGGCAATGCCGAGCTCGTACTTCTCCATGTTTTCCGTGACCTCGCGGACCGTGTCATTGTAGAGGGACAGGATCCACTTATCCTCTGCCTGGAGGTTCTCCGGCATCACGGAGGAGTCTGCCTCGATGAAGTTCCCGTCTGCATCCGCCGGCATGTTCATCATGATAAAGCGGGAGGCATTCCAGACCTTGTTGGCAAAGTTCCGGTTCGCCTCCACGCGCTCCCAGTAGAAGCGCATATCATTTCCGGGGGCGTTTCCGGTGATCAGCGTCATCCGCAGCGCATCCGCGCCGTACTTGTCGATGACCTCCAGCGGATCGATGCCGTTTCCGAGGGACTTTGACATCTTTCTGCCCTGATCGTCGCGGACGAGGCCGTGGAAGAGGACGGTCTTGAAGGGCCGCTCTCCCATCTGCTCATAGCCGGAGAAGATCATGCGGATGACCCAGAAGAAGATGATGTCGTAGCCGGTGACGAGGACATCCGTCGGATAGAAGTACTTGAGGTCTTCTGTCTCATCCGGCCAGCCCAGGGTCTCAAACGGCCAGAGGGCGGAGGAGAACCAGGTGTCCAGCGTGTCGGGATCCTGGTGCAGGTGCGTGCTGCCGCACTTCGGGCACTTCTCCGGCGCGGTCCTTGCGACGATCGTCTCGCCGCAGTCGTCGCAGTACCAGGCGGGGATTCTGTGGCCCCACCAGAGCTGTCTCGAGATGCACCAGTCCTTGATGTTGTTCGTCCAGTTGAAGTAGGTCTTCTTCATGGAGTCGGGGACGAGTTTGATGTCTCCTGTCTCCACGGCCCTGATGGCAGGCTTGATGAGTTCGTCCATGCGGACGAACCATTGCTCCTTCACCATGGGCTCCACGGTGGTGCCGCACCGGTCATGGGTGCCGACGTTGTGGGTCAGATCCTCGATGCCGACAAGAAGGCCCATGGAATCGAGTTCCTTCACGATGGCATCTCTTGCCGCATACCGGTCCATGCCCTGGTACTTGCCGCCGTTCCCGTTGATCGTCGCATCGTCGTTCAGGATGTTGATGACAGGGAGGTTGTGGCGCTTTCCGACCTCAAAGTCGTTGGGGTCGTGGGCAGGGGTGATCTTCACGACGCCGGTTCCCTCCTCGGGGTCTGCGTGCTCATCGGCGACGATCGGGATCTTCCGGTCCATGATGGGAAGCCATGCGTACTTTCCGATAAGATCCTTGTATCTCTTGTCATCCGGGTTCACGGCAAGGGCCGTATCGCCCAGCATGGTCTCGGGACGGGTGGTTGCAAACTCGAGGAACCTGGTCTTCGAGATGCTGCCGTCGTCCTCGACGAGCGGATACTTGATGTGCCAGAAGTGGGACTTCTGCTCCTTATATTCCACCTCCGCGTCGGAGATGGAGGTCTGGCACTTCGGGCACCAGTTCACAATGCGGTTGCCCTTGTAGATGTAGCCCTTCTCATACATGCGCACGAACGTCTCGGTGACCGCCCTGCTGCAGCCCTCGTCCATCGTAAAGCGCTCCCGGTCCCAGTCGCAGGAGGCGCCGAGCTTCTTCAGCTGGTTGACGATGCGGTGGCCGTACTCGTCGCGCCATGCCCAGCACTTTTCCAGAAAGCCCTCGCGGCCAAGATCCTGCTTTGTGATGCCCTGCTTTTTCAGCTCGTTGATGACCTTGACCTCGGTGGCGATGGAGGCATGATCGGTTCCGGGCTGCCAGAGGGTCTCATATCCCTGCATCCTCTTGAAGCGGATGATGATGTCCTGCATGGTCTCATCCAGGGCATGGCCCATGTGGAGCTGGCCGGTGATGTTCGGCGGCGGAATGACAATGGTAAAGGGCTGCTTGGAGTGATCCACGACGGCGTGGAAGTACTTCTTCTCCTCCCACTTCTTGTAGATCCTGTCCTCGATGCCCTTGGGATCGTAGGTCTTGGCAAGTTCTCTCTTCATGATAAATTCCTCTTCGATCTGGTTTGATGCCTGCGCGTTGCTGAAGGTAAGACCCGCAGTTTCAGAACAACATTATATACCACTTTGCAAGGCGCAAGAAACGGCAATGCGGAAGATCCGGCACTTTTCGGCACTTTGCCTGCACGCACAGGGCTCTCTGTATGATAGCGGGGCATGGAAAATCCATCAAGGGAAAAAAACAGGGGCGGTGCTGAGCACTTCTGTACTCTGCACCGCTCCCATCTTCTTCAGTCCTTTTTCTTTTTGTTCTTATTCTTGTCCTTTTCTTCCTTCTTATCGGATTTGTTCTTTGGTGCCGGGCCTCTTCCGCCGTTTTCCGCGACGAGCTCCTCCCGGCAGGTCTGAAGCCGCTCCCTCTGGTCCCCGGGAAGCTCCGGATATTCAGGCTTTGTCTTCTCGATGACATCGATCAGGATCTCGGAGAGGAGGTACCTCGTGTACCACTTGTCGTCCGCGGGGATCGCATACCAGGGACTCTCCTTCGTCGCCGTTTGGTCGATCGTGTCCTCGAAGGCCTTCATGAAGGTGTCAAAGAGCTTCCGGTCTGTTAAGTCATCCGCGTTGAACTTCCAGTTCTTCTCCTTTCGGTCGATCCGCTCGAGGAAGCGCTTCTTCTGCTCCTGCTTGGACACATGCAGGAAGACCTTCACCACCCGGTAGCTGTTCTCGTAGAGATAGGACTCGTAGTTCTTCACCTGCTTCATCCGCTTCCCGATGAACTCGTCCTCACTCTGCCGCGTGATTCGCTCCGCCATGTGGTAGCTGTCCTTCAGATGATGGACCTTCGCGGTGACTACGTCCTCGTAGTAGGAGCGGTTGAAGATCGCAATCTCCCCTCTTGCGGGGAGCGCCTGGTTGATGCGCCAGAGGTAGTCGTGGGAGAGCTCCTCCTCGGAGGGCTTTTTAAAGCACGCGACATGCACGCCCTGGGGGTTGAGGCCGGTTGCGACCTTCCGGATCAGGGAGTCCTTTCCCGCAGCATCGAGCGCCTGCAGCACGACGACAATTCCCTCCCGCCGGTCCGCGTAGAACACGTTCTGGAGGGCATCGAGCTTTTTGAGGTTCTTCTCAAAGGCCTCTGTGATCTCCTCCCGGGAGACGCCATCCTCCCTTGAATCCGTTGGGAGCCTGGAGAGATCGCACTTTTTGCTCCCGTCAAACCGATATCTGTCCGCCTTCATGGTCCTGACTCCTTTCCCCCTGATTTGCTCCTTTTCCCGTCAGTATACTCCATTTTTCCGCGTTTTCGTCAGACAACAGGCGTGATTTGTCATTTTGACGGATTTTCGGGCGCGTTTTCGGTTCCCACGTTACGGATTTCTGTGGTACACTGAGAAAGATTTCTCCACAACGGGAGGTTCTTATGCTGAGCAGAAAGAAGCTGCGCATGGCGCAGCAGTACTTTTATCTTTCCTTCGTCATCTATCTGAGTGCCGTAGTGTACCTTCTGTTCTTCTCCCGCATGGACACCCCGATCTCCCTCTGGAACATGGTCGGCAGGCTCGACCCGGACAGCATCCCGAACGTGAACCTCGTTCCCTTCGGGACGATTCTCTGCTATCTCTCCTGCCTAATCCCCGGCAACGCCTATGCGCAGGTTGCGCTCTGCAACCTCTTCGGGAACTTTCTGATCTTCCTGCCGATGGGCTTTTACCTGCCGCTCCTTACAAGGCACAGCAGGAGCGCCGGGAACTTTGCCCTTCGCATGTTTCTCGTCACGTTTTCCGTCGAGTTCATCCAGCTCCTCACCGGTCTTGGCACCTTCGATGTGGATGACATGATCCTGAACATGGCGGGCGGCCTCCTTGGATACTTCTCCTGTGCGGATATGGCGGCAGCCTTCCAGAACCTGCTCGCACCGGGACTTGCCTCCTGATTTCTTCTGGTACAACGACAGCGCCCCTCCGGAATCCATCCGGAGGGGCGTTTTTGTGCTGCGTGTTCTTTGCGGATCTTCCCGCTCTCTTTTTTCGTCTTCTTTACTGCCGCTTTTCCTTCGCAAAGCCCAGCATTGGAAGGAGCATGCTGTTCTCCTGGATGCGGCGTTTCCCATAGGCGGTGACGGCAGTCCGGACGGATTTCATCTTCTCCCGGGTGTCCGGGTTGCGGCTCTCAAAGGCGAGGAGTTTTTCCAGATATCCCTGCTCTTGCGCGATCCGGAGCGTCTCCGGGTACACCATGCCGAAGACGAAGGCGATGTGGCCCAGGATGAAGTCGATGCCGGTCTTCGAGTACTTTCTGTCGACGTTCACCCCTGTGAGGATGCTCTCAAACACCTCATCCGTCATCGCAGACTCCGTAAAGGCCTCCTCCGGCAGGTCGTAGATCTCAGTCCTCGGCGTCTCACAGTTGACGCGGAGGATATCCGCCTTGTCCGCATCGCGCAGAATTGCGCAGAAGGTATACTCCCGCCATGTCAGGACAGGGAGGCGGAAGACATTGTGGAGGCGAACCGCCTTCTCGATCAGGGCATCCTCGCTTCTATCCTCCCGGAACCTCTCGATCAGGCCCTCGTGGAACAGGATGTCTGCGGACAGGGCCGCATGGTTCACCGAGACCCTGTCCTGAAAGGTTCCGCAGCGCCGGAGCTGCTCAAAGCGGCCGATGTCGTGGAGGATTCCGAGGAGCCAGGCAAGGTCCGTATCCTCCGGGGAGAGGGAGAGGCTCCCTGCAATCCGCTCCGCATTCTCCGCCACCCGGAAGGTGTGGTCGTATTTCAGGCGGATCTTCACATCCTCCAGGTTGTACTCCTTTGCATAGCTCTCAAAAGCCGCAAGGACCTTATTTCTGTCAATCTTCATCCGGTTTTCTCCCCGCGCTCCCTCTCCTCCTGCGTCATGGCATCGAGATAGCGCTTTTTCATTGTAAAGCCGCGGCCGGAGACCTCGGCAACCCGGCTGATGACCACAAAGGCCTCCGGGTCCACCGCGCGGATGATCTTCTCGACCGCAGGGAGCTCCCGGTTCGAGATGACAGAGAGAAGTAGGGTCTCCTCCTCCCCGGTAAAGCCGCCGGCGCCTGCAAGCACCGTGACACCCCGGTCCACCTCTGTCAGGATCTCCTTTCGGATCTCGTCCGCATGGCGGCTCACGATCCGCACCTCGGTCTTCTGGGCGCCGGAGAGCAGGATTCTGTCCATCGTCAGGCTGTAGAGGAGGATCACGAGAAAGCCGTACAGGATCTTCTCCGGGGGATTGGAGAAGGCCTGCAGGAGCAGGATCCCGTAATCCATGCCGGAGAGGATGCCGGAGACGGAGATCCCGGTCTTTTTGTGCAGGATGAGCGGTGGGATGTCGCAGCCCCCGGTGCTCGCCCCCTCCCGGATCACAACGCCAAGGGAGGCGCCGATGCCAAGGCCGGAGAAGATCGTGTTCAGCATGACGTTGTCGGTCAGGGCAACGCCGGACAGGAGCCTCTCCAGAACGGCGAGGGAGACCGGGTAGACAAGGCTTGAGAGGACGGTGGCAAAGAAGAACTTCCTGCCAAGGACCCGCCACCCCCATAGGAGCATGGCGGTGTTGAACAGAAGGACAAAGGCCGAGATGGGGATTCCGGTGAAAGCGCGGACGAACAGGGCGATACCCGTCGTTCCTCCCGTCGGAAGTCCTGCCGGTTCCAAAAACAGCTGGACCGTCAGGGCATAGAGGATGTTTCCCAGAATGACAGCGATGACGGTTCGGACTCCTGCTCT
>Ga0256404_1013888_pt1 | contig 10065 bp, 13 predicted proteins | sample RumenRJG_01DNA_FD_185990 | JGI IMG/M metagenome (GOLD analysis project Ga0256404, IMG submission 185990) | Bovine rumen microbial communities from Lethbridge, Alberta, Canada - RJG_01 | ecosystem: Host-associated > Mammals > Digestive system > Stomach > Rumen | place: Canada: Alberta | collected...
AAGATACATGGATCCTTCAACCGGAACCTTTACTTCCATGGATACCTATGGAGGTTCCTTGTCTGATCCTATGAGCTTACATAAGTATCTGTTTGCGAACAGCAATCCGGTTATGTATTCGGATCCGAGCGGGCATTTCTCAATGTCTGAACAAGTGCTTGTTTGTGGGTTGATTGGAGAAATAGCTAGTTCAACAATCTATCTTGTTGAATTATTTACTACAGATAATATTCAATATAATACGTGGTATGAAGCCGGATATGGAGCCTTAAGAGCTGTTATTTCAGGATTTGCCGCAGGCGTAGTAATGTGGGCTCTGCACACAGTATTTGCTGCAATAATCGGAACAGCTATTGCCGCCATAGTATTTGGCTCATTTGGCGTAGCAATGAGTATATTGGGCTTATTAGATGGCGCCCTTGACTGGAAAAACGGAGATAATAAACTTGGTACTGTTAAAGTATTAATAAGTATAATAACACTTGTTTTTTGTCTTGACTCTTTGTCGAAAGGAGTTACAGACGCATCATTCCCAACTACAACTGATGTATATGCTTTTCAGGGTAGGAATAAACCAGGAAGACCAGGTGGTGCGAGACCACGTGACTTCGGTGTAGATGATACATCTTCGTCCGTACCAATGTATCCAACTGATTCCGATGGAAAGCTTCAGGGTGCTTCGACAGTCCTTGATCCTGACAAAGCGCGACTAAGCGGTGAATATTATAAGCTCCCTAAGGGAACAATCTTACCTGATGGAATGGGGTGGCATCAGGATAGTTCAAATCATGGCGTATTATACCCTACAAAGGATACGACAGTTGATGGTTTTAATGATATGTATTACTCTTTGCCTTGGAGATATGTGAAAACCAAATGATCATTTTAACCATTGTAGTTAAGTTTATAGTAAAGGATTGCGATATATGGAGAAAAATATAACAATTATGTTTGAAGGCGTTAGCTACCTTTGCCATTTGATCGAATCGTTAGGTGGCTACTTTATAGAGCCTGTTAAATGTGAGAAAGATATCTTATACATTCCTAATCGAGTAGATGACATTATAGTTAAGGGCATATATAGAGGCAATTTAGATACATATTCTACTATAGTTTTAGAAGATAATAATACCGAGTTTAAAACTATTGACGGCGTTTTGTTTTCAATTGATGGTTCTGCGATTATCTTGTATCCTCCACAGAAGAAGGATCTTGTATATGAGATTCCATCTGGCGTGCAATATGTCTATGAAGAATCTATTACAAATCATTTTGTTGAAAAGATAGTGTTCCCAGAAGGAGTGACTGAAATAGAACAGTATTCGGTTTATGGGCATAATCTAAAAACTGTTGTTTTGCCATCGACGCTCAAATGTATACAGTGTTCAGCATTCAAACAAAATAAAAAAATAAAAGATGTATATTATTCTGGTACAGAAGAAGATTGGAAAAGTGTCGGACTTGGTGACGAAAATGATGATATCCTGTCTGCAAATATTCATTTCATGGTAAGGAGAAAAGATGAAAAACTATAAAATAGATTCTATAGATTATGTTGACGGATACGAAAGAATCGCAACAATCGAAGACATTGTCACTAATAATAGAATTACTGTGCATTTTCTTGAATTTGATGAGTATTTAAACTGTGGCGAAGTATCTGAGGTCAAAAAAGTTGGTGATATTGTTAAAGGAAACATTTCAATTGACTTAATCACATCAAGTCAATTTACAGATGACGATATCAATCACTATTATCCTGATATAATAGGCTCTTCTTGGGTGAATGCCATAGTGAAAGTTACTCGTATGGTTGACGGTTATTCTTTATACGCAATTTCATCTATTATTGATGAAGAAATATTGGTAGAGTTCGAAACAATAGTAAATTATCATATAGGAGATAAAATCCTTATTAAAGGTTCTTTGGAATTTGAAGAATCATAAATGGATTATAGACAGAGATGAGTATTAATATAATGCAAAACTGTTATACAAGAATGGAATCACAATCTGTCCGATTGCCAGTTGGAATGAATATGAACTGACCAATGAGACAGAAGGTTCTAAATAATTTGATTAACTTGGGGAGAGGTAATTGTAATGATAGCAGACGACTTTAGAAAAGAACTTATATCTGAATTGATAAATGGTGGGACTATAAAACTAGAAACACTACGAAAGTATAAGAAGTTGGGCATGGATAGAGATTCCATGTATAAGGTGCTTGAAGCGTTATTACTTGAAATACGTGAGAAGGGTGATGAAAAATCGGAGGATGACATATTGGATGCTGCGGATGTCGTTTGGGGATTCTGTAGCCCTCAATTGAAGCTGTTTCCTGAGCAAGATTTGATTGAATTGCGAAATAGTTATGTTAACGGAGGGGATGATATTAATGGCGCGTCAAGGATGCTGTCATATATTATTACCCCATTGTTGTGCGACGACGTAATTCGACAATTTGAAAGTCAATTAGAATGTATAAGGCGTGTGAGAGATGAGAAGGATCAAAAAGAAAGCTTTCTGGCGTTAATTGATGAAGCTATAATGAAATTAAGAAATCGTTAATTGATCCAAGCTGGTGAGAGTAGTTATTTTGATTTACCTAAAGGCTCACAATCAGTGGTATATATGCCAGACGGAACTGTACAACCTGCATCTCGAATGTGGATAAGGAACAATGAAACCGGTACTTGGCATGGTTATCCGATGCAGTAAAAAGGAGAGAAATATGAAATATGAAATTTGCAATTCAAGCGGGTAATCCCCAACCAAACGAACCAAATATTTTTGAAAGCAGTTTATCAGAAGCCATCGAAACTGTTTTTCCCCTTTATACTGAAAATGCGTTCCTTTGTTGGAATCATATATATATACCGTTATCTTATAAATATGATTTGAGTTATATGATTAATGATATCTTGATAATGCTAGACAAGATCATGTCTGATGAAACAGGCTGTTTAACAATTCATTGGCTCCCTGATACTTTTCGTTGTGATTGGCAAGTTAAGTGGAACTCAAATGAATTAGTTGTTGAGTCCAACTGGGAGTGTACTGTCGGCGATTTGGAGAAGTTATTGAATGAGTCTGGTTCTATTACTCTTCCTAAAGATGTGTTCATCAACGAATGGAAACGCGTATTAGAAAATTTAATTAGTGGACTAAAGGCACATGGATATACTCCTAATATTTTACCTGAAATGAATTATCTGATATCTATTAAGAATTTGATTAAAGGGCCAGGCATCTATTATCAGTCGTAATAGATACATTACAAATGATCCAATACCAGAAATTCATGTGGGGGTATCAGGATGATTATAGTGTCTAAATATGATTTACAAGAGACAATTGCGAGATTGCAAAACAGTATTTGTTTTGCAGAACAGTACAAGCCATTTATGAATTCTGATCTGTTCCAGGATTATTGGGGAACTGTATCAGATGATAGATTCCGATTGCAAAAAGGGCTTGGGACAAAGCATTTGACTATAAGCGGACGTGTATATGAAAAAGAGAGCAAGACTTATATTATGTTTTGGCCAGTTCCAAATATTAATCATATAATTATTTTGATAATATTTGCTGTGCTTACTGTATCGCCTTGAATGTAACTGCAGAGATACGCGCAAAACGGAATAAATTGATTCTATAGCGTCACTCCGTGCCGCGTGAAGCGGAACAGCATGCCGTTCTATCGGAATCGGCATGCTGTTTTAGCGGAATTTGAAATCAGTTGACCAACTTTTTCAATTTATTACGATTTTCACACTCGACCGACTTTTATTCGAGGTACCGATGGTTTATCGTTTACTAATTACAAAAAGATTTGTAATAAAAAAGGGCTTCTATGTTTGAAGCCCTTCGCGAAATTTAATCACAGTAAACAACTTAAGCAGAGTAAAAATCAACTAATATTTTTTTTGGGAACAAACTCAATTTTTAATGTAGAGTCCATTGCATCAGCTAAACGTTTTAAAAGAGCAAGGCTAGGATTACGAGTTCCCTTTTCAAGTCTGCTGATATCAGCCTGGCTGATTCCGGATTTTGCAGATAACTGAGATTGAGTTAATCCAGCTTGAATTCTAGCTTCAAGTATAGCTCTAGTAATATCTATTTCAGGCTGAATTAATTCATATTCATTTTTGAACTCTTTATCTTTCATCAATTCTTGTGTTAATTCTTGTAAATCACTCATATGTTCCAGCCTCTTTTCTCGCAAAATAATCTTTTCTTCTCGCCTTTGCTAGATCCTTTTCATTTCTAGATATCTTATCTTGCTTCTTTATAAAACCGTTAGTTGCAATTATTATTTTATCGTTGTCAAAGAAATAAATGATTCGTACTATATTTCCACTTTCAATTGTTCTTAATTCAAATAATCCATCTTCTAACGGCTTAGTTAATGGCTCACGCGCTAAATTACCAAATTCTTCAAGCAAGTGGAGATTAGCAACTACTTTAGCTTTCATCCTTGTATCTAAAGATTTAATAAAACTACCAAGTGGCTTGCTACCGTCACTTTCACGATAAAAGTTCACTACAAACTTTGACAAACTATCGCCTCCTTTATGCTATATATAACATACACAATAATAATTTGTCAATATAACATGTTAAGAAAACAAACTGCACACGACTATTTAACAGTTGCCTCAATTCTTTTCTTTAGTTTTTCCAACAAATCTTTTTCATCTTTCCAGACAACAAGTGATTTTTGCAAAATATCAAAATGTGGTCTTTTGTTGGGATTATCAAATTCTTCTTTTCTACAAGATATGATAACCTCTTTTCCTTTCCCCAATGCATAGCCAGCTTCGTAATATGCACCATAATTCGGTAAGGTTACATCCATTACAAGAAACTTACTTCGTTCTATTTCATACAATATCTCAGGAACTATTTGATGATTGTGTTCTTTATCTTTTATCATCAATGGACTATAACCACTTTCTTTTATAGCGCATTTAATTGATTCTCCTATAGTTTCTACCTCAGGAGAAAAACTCATTGCAATAAAACCCTGCTTAAATGAATTATCTCCTCTATTAAGTATTTCAATCCGTTGCCATCCTTGAGCGTTAATAGAAAAAATGCCGTTTTTATCTTCTCTCAAATATCCGATATCATCTAAAACCGAAAGAAAGCCTTTTTGTTCTTCCTCTTGATCAGATTCTGGAAACACTGCTCTATCAGGAACCATCGGAGCTATAAATGTATCTGAATACTCCGGATACAATAGTGACAAATTTATTAGAACTCTATCTGCCTTTTCAGAAATAGAAGTCGGATATTGAATGTCCGAAAGATTAATATAACATTCAGGATCATATTCCGTTGTTTTGTATGAGACGTCATAAAAAAATCTCCATGGAACACTCTTACAAAATGGTTTTCGCATAACATATTCAAAGACCAGATTTAATAACTTTCTTTTAGTTCCAGCACATTGGACATTAATCGTATTGCCAAGTATGACAGTTCTGTCGCACTCTTCGCAACGATATGATGTAAACATCGAATCAAGGACAGTACTGCTACATTTATCTCCACCACATAGCGGACAAGCATTCTCAATCATAATCAAATAACCCTCTCACAAATAAATAGAAACAATCCAACCTCAAATTAACACAAGTTCATCTCCAAGCTTTCTCAAAACATCAAGCAAAGCGTAAGCATCATTATCTTTGACTACTATTCTTTGACCAACAGAATAACTTGTATCATTTGAATTATCTATATACTTCTGATCAACCATTCCATTATTGTGTTCAAGCAAATGCCTTTTCTGAAACATAACCTTCAAAAAATATATCTCATCTGTATTTAGCCAATCGCTATATTTTTTCCCAGTCGCATTTTCAAACAACTGACTTCCTTTATCAATTATCTGGAAATCATTAACACGAGACGGTAATCCACTGACTTCCTCGTATTTACAACTAGCAAACTTCTGAAATGCTGATACCATGTCCCCGATGCTGCTTTCGATAAGACTTCTGCACATTGTTTCTGCTGTATACAAGTCATATTTCTCTAAGAACATTGATTTCATTTCTTTAATCGAATCAAGCATTTTCTTTATACTATTAAGCGATTCATTAAAAGATCTGAGTGCAGAATTATGACCACAACAAGGGCAAAAATACGCGGCTCCTATAACACTATAATGCACTCCACATTTTTCACAACATATTTCCGTTTCCCATTCTTCACTTTGTCCAATTGGATTGTTAATGAAAGTAACTCTTTTACCTGGCTTATAAGCAATTCGAACATATTTATTATGACGTGTTGAATTATTAAGTTTTTTGCATGTTTTTTCCAATCGCTCCTGAATTTGATTTATGGCCCAACCAGTAGCGATTTCTTGTATGCTTTTCAGTTGTTCTTTTGTCCACCATTTGTCAGAAGTATCCATATATCCACAAATTGGACAATGAACTTCATCATCGGAAACCTTTTCTTTCCAATCATTCATTAGCACTTTAAATGTATACAAACACGCTTCATTAGGGCATTCTCTATCAAAATAGCCCTTTTCATCGGATTGAATTGTTATAGGAATCATAGTCACAACACCACCAACAGCATTTTTTTACTATTTTATGCTAATCACTTAACGAACATGCGGACAATTTGAAAATTCAAAAAGCTGTATTTAAAATATCAATCATTTATTAATTGTATTGTTCCCCAATTTATTGAAGAAGATTTATCATACAAGGGATATTGTTCCATCATCTTTCTATAACCATAGTCAAAATATGCTGAAGGGAACAAATTTCCAACAGACAATAATTTATTATTTCCTATCCAATCTAATCCAATATGAACTGGTATTTTAGCTATACCAACAATCAAATCACTGTAATCAACATCATTTTCAGTTATATTTTTAAGATCTTGTTCCTTCTTTTTAATCATTAATGCATGTTGCGCATGTGTTCGTACAAAATAGGATGGAACAGCCTTTCTTAAATCGACTAAACGTGTTTTCTCTCCATAATAGATACCTCTTTCTTTTTCATATAAGGCATCTGTAGCCATCATTATTAGATAAGCATATCTTTTATCACTGACAGAATAATAAACATTTTCTCGTCCACCGGTAATCACTGATTTTGCTGTATGTAAGCCAAACCATAAAGCAACCCAAACATTATCTACTAAATCTATATTAGTAGTTTTAATACCGTAATGCTGTATCATCGGTTCAACAATACGCTTATCATAATTCTTAAGAATTTGAAGTTGTTTAATAGACTGATTTAACCTTTTTCTAAATTCACTTCCGGTTTTGGTTAAGTTTGTTTTATCCCTATATAACGTTGGTATCATTTTCCCTTTATATAAATCATTTTGACCTCTCATAAAAACATTGTAACCATCAGCATTTGTATATTTACAGTAACCAACAAATTGAATCAGATCTCGCATATCTTTAATGGTAAAAATCGGCACTTCATTGCCGCATGCAACAGTAAAATTAGTAACTTTTATTTTACTAGCAGTACGCTCATTAAAATCCGTTACAATTCGCATGGGTTTTTTTATACAATTTATAATACTGTTTAACTCATCTTTATATGCTTGATTAATATCACTTGATAATATTGCTTTAATACACTTTTGTGTTTCTTCATCTTTATATTTGCATGTGCTCTTAGCAAGTTCAAAAACGAGCTTTTCGATATCATAACTATTCATACACCAAAAACTCCTTGATACAATTTTAATTGTTTTTGTAAATCATCTCCCACAAACAAATAGAATTTTACAACTGTTATTACACATTGCAAATCATACAAATTCATAAATCCAATATCATAATCGAGCAATCACCTCCTTCATATTGCATTTACGCTTTCAGCGCATAAACACAGTATAAGGTGGCTCAATTTGAAGCGGAATGCTGGCTCTATATCACCGGACCAGTGGCTCTGTTTAGAACGGAATGGTGGCTCTCATTCGCCGGACATCTGGCTCAACAGAGCGCAGAATAATCAATTTACAGTGTTCCTGGATAGTCCAAGGAAATCAGCAATAGCTCTGTTCGATTGCCCGGCCGCTTTTAGCCGTGCTATCTCTTTGTAGTTTGGCATATGTGCCACCTCCGTATATTATTCGTTCAATTAGAACGTGCAGATATCATATCTGCCGGAGGTATGGCACAGGGTTTCCGACGGGGTGGCTCAGTAATAACCGATTTTGGTGGCGCAAGAATTAGCGACGAGCTGGCGCTAAAGAAGCGCCGTATTCAGTTTAGGACCATGAATCCATATAAAGATCCATCGTCTTGATTAAATCCTTCTAGAGAATAACTCTTTAACTCATCGCGATTAATCTTCCAATTTATATATTTCATAATGAAACCTCAATGTAGATTTAACAAATCATTCAAGCCATAGTTATAATTACCATAAGCTATTTTAAACTGTCCATTATCCATATAAACTGTATCCATGTCACCATTATAATTTACAGAGTAGTGTCCTTTAGTTAGGGACCTAGTTCCCATCGCTTTTTGCAAGAGATTTTTCCAGATGTTCGGCTAGTGGCAATATATCTTCTAAAGCGGCTTCCCATGCTTCTATACCGTTAGACCTTTTGTACATTTCGGGATAATTTCTTTCCCTAATTGTTAAAAAGAATAGATTTCTGTTTTTAGAAAACAACTTTTGGTGAAGATACCACTTACAATTACCTCTAAAGCATTTGAGAACTCCATTTAATCGCTTAGCATCACACTTAGAACACTTTTCATCAAATACGATTGGTAAAAAAGGTAACCTTCGCCACTTGAACTCAGGATTTGCTATATTAGTTCCGATGCTAACTATCGCAAAATGCGTTTTGATTATTTGAGGTATTAGTTCTAAATGCAAATTTGCTTCCGTTCCATCTAATATGTTATCTAGTTTAATAACTAATTGCTTTGCTTCTTCAACTGATTCTCCATCAATAAAAACATCAAGAAGGTTAGGGCTTTCTAATAAGAACTTGTGTGCTATGGAACTTATCTCCACAAAGTCTTTTTGATAGACATAAATGTATGATTTTTGTTCGTATAGAAACCCATCCAGTAATTCTCCAGCATATAAACTTCCAATAAAGGGTTTTTCCTTTAATATTCTAATGCCAATGTGAACTGCTCGCTCAACAAAGCAATCCTGGCGAAGCATACGGCATATATCCTCTACAGAATAATCTTTTTCATCTTTTGATACTATTTCAGAATACCACTTCTCAATGGAGGACTGATGCTGTTTTCTTGTCTTGATTATCTTTTTATCCATTAACCAACCTCACAACATAATTATATCCGAAATTAATTAACCGAATCTTTCTGTTATTTTATTAAAGAATTCAACGTATTGTGTGCATACAGATTGAGTATACGTCAAAAACTCTCTTGCTTCTGTAGACAAATTAGGGTTATTTAACATTTTGCTTATTGATGAAACTGCTTGCATTACAGGTTGAATTCCTTTGGTGACTTCGTCTAAATGATTCCAAACCTTACCACTTTGAGATACTGCAGGATGTCCCATCAAGTCTCTTATGGCTCCGGTAAAATCTGAGAATGTCAGATGATCTTGAATCGCATTGGCTGCATGATGAACTCGAGCATACTGTGAAGTAGACAAAGTAATATTCCCTTTATCTAATTGTTGTCTAAGCAGTTCAGATCCAGGAAGCAAATATGCTAATAGTATATAATACATAAATACTAGTGCGTATACAATTAGACAAATTAAAGCTGCGGTAATTGCTCCTATAAATGCATAAAGCAAGTATCCGCCTAAAGTTTTCGGTGAGCTTTCATCTCTAAATAATCCAATATCGTATAAAAAAGCTCCACTTAATGCTCCGATAATAGCACATACACCTACTGCTTCAGTTAAAGTTAGACTGCTATGTCCGCTCGGATCACAATAAGCCACCGGATTACTGTTAGCAAACAGATACTTGTGCAGACTCATCGGATCTGTCAGGGAACCGCCATAGGTGTCCATGGAAGTAAAGGTTCCTGTCGAAGGATCCATGTATCTG
>Ga0256404_1013889_pt1 | contig 10065 bp, 5 predicted proteins | sample RumenRJG_01DNA_FD_185990 | JGI IMG/M metagenome (GOLD analysis project Ga0256404, IMG submission 185990) | Bovine rumen microbial communities from Lethbridge, Alberta, Canada - RJG_01 | ecosystem: Host-associated > Mammals > Digestive system > Stomach > Rumen | place: Canada: Alberta | collected...
TCTATATTTTCGATTTAATTTCTTAAATCTACATATAAATCTTTTTTAGAGTTTTAGCTCTTGATAATGCTTTTCGCATTCTTTGATTTCTTGTTTTGGTAGTACTTTTATACTACCGCTTGGTTTCCTCAAATATTGTTTATTGTTTACTTTTCAATGTACTTTTTTTGTTTTGCCTCGTTGTGTAACATTCGTTATTGTACTACTTTTAAAAATATATGTCAATACTTTTTTTAAAAGTTTTTTAAAAACTTTTTTAGGTACTCATTTTCCCTTTTAAAGGGCAAAATAATAAACTAGTAATCTTCATTTTGTTTATACTTTTTTCGAGCTCTTGTTACTAATTTAATACATATATTTTTCTTATGTTATTCAGTACACAATTATAATAACACACAGCTTTTACAAAGTCAATAGTTTTTTTAAAATTTTTGTAAATTTTTTATGTTTTTTGTTTTATGTAGCTTTTTTATGATGTTTTTTGTCGTTTTATGTCTGCTACATTATTATATTAACATAAATTTATATTTAAAGTCAATACTATTTTTCTGCCAATTTCTACCTATCTATTTCAACTAGAATAACATCATCTCCTATACATTTAACTTGCTGCCATGGTATTACTATATCATTTGCTCCAGCAAATACACTGAATATTTTGTTACTACCCGGCACTATTATAGATGTAATGTTTCCTGTTGTTAGATCTGCACATACATCCTGAACAAAACCGAAGTCTTCTTCCATCTTTAATATTAATTACTTCCTTATGTTTAAAATCTAATCCTTTTTGCCCCATAAAAATTCTCCTCTTAAATTATTATATTATAGAGATATTAAAAAGTTGATTATTTTTACAAAATAATTTTAAGCTTTATCTATTGAACCTTTCTATATATTTATGATATTATTATAAAAAGGTAAGGTGATACAGATGAATAAAAAAATTTTAGGAGTTTTGATATGTATTTTTTTAGTCGTATTTGCAATTGCATTAGGCATTGTATTTAGAATGAATGTAGATTTTCACAGCAATACAATTGGAAGCTATAATGCCCCTTCTTTAGATAGTAACAATAATAGAGAAATTCCATTAAAGCTAGCAAAATATAGTTCTGATAATGAGTTTTTATCTTTAGAAATTCCTTCCAATTGGAAATATGAAATACTAAATGAAGATGAGAATAATAATTACGGAATTAAGATTTATCCTGAAAGCGAAACTACCTATGCAGTAGTATATAATATGAAAGAAAAATTCGGTGTTTGTGGAACAGGCTTAGAAATTAAAGAATTTACAACTAATAACAATATGCGTGCTGAAATAGGTTATTTTAATGGTGAATCTGATTGGGGCTATGTTTCATTTGGAAAAGTTAATACAAATTTAGTCGCTTATAATAAAGGTCTCACTGGAAAAAATGCAGAAGATGCAATAGAAATTTTAAAAACAATCATTTACTCTAATAAAGATGCTATAACAATGAATATAAAAGAAGGAACTTTAACTAAAACTTCAGCTACTGTAATTTTGCAGGACAAAACTAATAATGAATCTTTTGGAACAGGTGCTTCATTTTCTATCGAAAAAAATGTTAACGGATTTTGGCTTGAACTTCCTAAACAAGCTGAAATAAGTTGGATTGAAATATGGTATGTTCCAAATGAAGATGGAATAATTGAACAAAATTTAAATTGGAAAGATTTATATGGAGAACTTGATAAAGGCAATTATAGAATTGTAAAAAATATTGGAGTTCTAGGCAGTGTTTATGCAGAGTTTTCTATTTAATTTAAGAAGAAAAGACAGGGGGACGGAGAAGATGTCTTAGGCTTTTTTCAAAAAGCCTAAGACATCTTCTCCGTCCCCCTGTCTTTCTTCTCCGTCCCACTGTCTTTCTTCTTCCGTCCCCCCGTCTTAATCTTCCATAGTTATTTTTTCAATTATAGGTTGATTTTTCTTTAAAACAGTTCCATTATCATCTACTACAGGAGTATCTTCACATATTTTATCTACAATTTCCATTCCTTCTAATACCTTTCCAAATCCTGCGTAATTACCATCTAAAAATTTACTATCTTTATGAACTATAAAAAATTGTGAACTTGCAGTATTAAATCCTGTTGCCCTTGCCATTGATACTACTCCTCTTACATGAGAAATATTATTGTTTACTCCATTTGCTTTAAACTCACCTTTTATAGTTTCAGAACTTCCTCCAAAACCTGTTCCTTCTGGATCTCCACCTTGAATCATAAATCCATCCATAATTCTATGAAATGTTAATCCATTGTAAAAACCTTCATTAACTAATTTTGCAAAATTTGCAACTGTTATTGGTGCCACAGAAGCATCTAACTCCAATTTTATTGTTCCATAATTTTTTACTTCTATTGTTGCATGATGAATACCTGTAGCATACATATTAGTTTCCTCCTTATTTTTCTCCTCTGTCTCATCTTCACTAATCTTATTTTCTACCTCATTAGTTGCTTTACTTGTTGTTATTGTATTCTCTGCTTTTGTTTCTTTATTTGTTTTTGCATTCTGTACAATTATAGCATAAGCTATAATTGCTACCAATAATACCCCTATTATAATCATACATATTATACTCTTTTTCATTTTTTTATTTCCCTTCTTTACTTATTTTGTTTTATTTTACTACAATTGTTCTTGGCATACATCTTCCTTGGACTTCTGGATTATAATAATCGTAAGCCCTTGCGCTAAGCCCAGTAATATTTACTGGATATGAAGCTCTAAATTGTATATTTAAATCTATTATTTGATTTACTTCGAAATTTCTTAAATATAAATTAATATTATTATAAGATGTTTCGTATTTTTCTATAATTCCTTTTTCTTGTAATAACATTAAGCTTTCTTCCTTAACCACAAATCCTTGTGGAATAGATATTGTTACCATTCCATTATAAATTGATGCTTTATCTTTATTTATAACTTTTATTTTTGCATCTAATATTTCATTTACACTCAAACGTGAATTAGTATCCACGATAACATCTATTTTATCAGATTTTGTATCTATTGCTTCATAAGGTAAATAATATTCTTCCACAACCTCATAATACGCACTGCCCTTTTCTATATCTATATTTAGTTTGTTTTCTTTGCTTAAATTATTAAATGTTAGTTCATAAACTTCAAGTGGATTATCTTTAATTTCTATTTTCTTTTCATCTTCATTAACTTTTACAATTATAGTTTGATTATCAAGTTTTCGTTTCTCACTATAACTATTTATTGCTTTAAGTGCAAGTATTGTTGCTTGAGTTGAGCTCCATGTACCATATGTGTCCTTTTGACTTATTATATAATTTATAAGTTGCTTATTTACCATACTATTTTTAGATGTTTTTGATAATGCAATTGATGTTAAAGCTACTGTTTGCAAATTTTGACATGTGCTTCTTGAGCCGTAATAATCAACAATATCTGATGTAATATAAGCATAATTATTATTTACATTAATGTTTGCTACTAATCTTTTTATAACATTATCTATTTCTTTATCATTAACATTTGCAAGTACATTTGCAATTAATGCAAGCGTATAATTGTCATTTACTTTATCTATTTTCCCTTTTAGATATTCTATAGATTTTGTTAGTTTTTCATTTTTTGAATCTGCTTCAGATAATGCCCACGTTATATAAGCATTTAATGCTAACTCTTCATCTGAGTTTGCTCCTCCTAAATGATATCCTGTTATTGTAAATGAACCATTTAAGTTTTGCTTTTTATATAAAAAGTCTGTCATCTTTTTTACAACATTTTCATCTACTTTATATACATCTTTTAAATCTGTCATTTCCATTAATCCATAAGCTGTAAGCACTGTTTCTGCAGGTGATTCGCCATATAATGAATATCCTCCTGCTTCCCCTTGAACTTCATAACTTAGGAGTTTTTGATATCCAGATGATATATAACTTAATGCCTTTTGTTTTATTTCTTCATTTACAATTCCTTTTTCTTCTAAATATTTTAATGCTAGAATATTTGGATATAAACTTGAAGAAATTTGTTCAAAACATCCTGTTGGCATTCTAAATATGTTTTCCATTCCTTCTATTGTTTGTGCCATTTCAGATGCATAGATTTTAACTTTTGCAGATGCTGTATTTGGTACAATATTTTCTAGCATTAATAAATCCTCTGTTATATCTTCATCTAGAATTCCTGAAGATACAACTTTTTCTATCTTGTAACCTTTTGGTGATATTGTTAGCTCTTTTTCTACTATATCTGTCTGCTCACCTGCAACACATTCTACTCTAAATTTGTAGTTTCCTATCTTTATTATTGTTATTGGAATATATACCATTTTAGAGCTTTGTGCAGCTACATTAACAGTTATATTATTATTTTTTTTGCTAAACCAATCATCTTCTTTTACTTTTAAACTAGCATTAAGTGGTTCATTTGTATAATTATAAACTGTAACAGGTATACTTACTTCATCAGTTTCCACTAGATTTTTAGGTAATTCAAAATCTACAAAGAAGTCTTTAAATACTTTTACAGTATCTAATTTACTGTATCCTATCCTTCCATCTTTTGTATTTCCAACTGTTTGAATAGTCCATGTTGTAATATTATCACTTAATTTTAAATTTAAATTTGCATTTCCATTTGTTGATATAAGTTCTGGGACAAAACACATACTTTCTAAAAATACGTTTCTTATATTATCATTTTCTGTTATTTTAGTTTCTTCTTCATTTGTAATTGTTGTAGTTATTCTTTCGTCTAAAGAATCCTCTTGTACTTTTGATTTTGTATTTGTTGAACCATTAAATAAATCTAATATTGAATTACCCTTTGAAGTACTTTTCGCTGTATCTTCCATAATAAAATCATCTATTGGGGTGTTACTTCGATATACACTATTTTCTTGTACATCCAAACTCGAATGATAAATAATCCTATCCTGCATTCCATATATTATAAAAAATCCCCATGTTATTATTCCTATTACTGCAAATATGATAACTACCACATTTAGAAGTGTTATTTCCTTTTTCTCTTTATCTTCTTCTTTTCCAATTCTATTAAAGAAGTAATTTAATAAGTAAACACCAATTATTGATATTGGAATTATAATTGCATCTATATCTGTTATTTTTTGCACAAGAAGTCCAACAAATAGTGAAATTGTTGCAGCTCCAATATATTTTAATATGTATAAGATTTCTTTTGTTATGTATCTGAAAAATTTAAATTTCTTCTTTTCATTTATTTTTGATAAAATTGCTAAAACTAAAATTATTACTCCTAGTAGTATTAAAAACGCATATCCAGGAATAGTGAACATTTCATATAATACTGTGATACCTGTAACTAATAACATTGTAATTATTATTGAAATTGATGTTCTAAATAGATTTTTATTAATTTTAGAAATCCATGCAATATATACTGCTATGCATACAACTACAGTAAATATAAATATCCATAAGTTGTAATCAAAATTCCAGAAATATTCTTCTATAATACATAGCTCTACCATACATACAATAAAAATTAACATTGCAGTATTTACAAAATGCTTCATAAATTTTCTAAACTTTTTAAATTTTACACATAAATATACTAGTATTGTTATTACAATAAATGCTAATAATATTATTGATATTGCCTGAGCTTTTACTCTTTCTTCATAATTACGAACTATGCTCTCTGAAACTGTTATATCTTTATTTTTTTGTTTTAACAGAAGTGCCATCATTGTTTGTTCTTGATTATCATTTATAATACATGAATATAAAGTTGCTGCATCTAAATCATTTGAAAATTTTATATCCTGCAATGCAAGTTTTATATTGTCAATTGATAAATCATTATCAGCCAAGTTTAATATTGAATTATCTAGCATACTTACAAGCATAGCCGCTTCTATTTTGTTTTTACTCTCATCTGTTGTTTCAAATGAAATTGATATATTATCTCCTGGTTTATATTCCTCTTTATCTGTTTTTATATCAATGTTAAGTTCTTTATTAGGTTTTATAAATATTGTTTTCTTAAATGAATTTACATTATTATATCTAGAATAAGTATAATATCTTGCATTTTTTGTTTCTGTAACATATACATCAATTAGTCCATAATTATTATCTAAATTAACAGTAGTATCTTCAGAATCTGTATTAATCATTTTTATTAATTTATCATTTTTAAAGAAATATATATTTTTTGCATTTTCTGATAATGAAGATACCCTTAATTTAATATTGTCTCCCTGATTATATTTTACCTTATCTGTTGATAGTAATAAGCTTTTATTTTGTACATTTAACTGAATAGTTTTTTGAACTTTATCCCCATTCATATTTTGAGCTGTTATATAAAATGTTTCCATTTTGTTATAGTTACTATTAGTTAAACTATCTACATCTATTGAAAATTTTCCAATGCCATTTTCATCTGTTGCTACTTGTTTTGTAATTCTATTATTTGTAATTGTTAAATAAGTTTTTATAGGTTTTCCACCTGCTGTATTTGTGAAAACATATATATCATTTTTTCGACCTGCAACTAAAGAATCATATTCTGAAAGAAGTTCAACTTCAAACAAATCTGTTCCTGCTGTAAAACTACTTTTTTCTTCAGCAAAATAGTTTGATGAATCAACCGCTTCGACTTTAATATTATATTCTTTAGCTTGTTCTATTTTATACCTTACACTTGCTTTCCCATCGTTTCCAGCTGTTATATCTTGATACTTTTTTCCATCAATATAAACAGTATATTTTGTGCCAGATGCTTGCTTACCAAAGAAATATTTTGACTCTATATTAATGGTTGCTATATCATTAACCAGGTAATTTTGTTTATCAGTTGTAATTTTTACTTCATATTTAGGTGTTATATAAGGATTAACTTTAAACTCATTTGTTGTTTCACTTGTATCTGTTTTAATACTAAGTTTATATATTCCACTATTTACCTCATTTGCTAAGCCAAAAGAGCCACTAACAATTCCGTAATCAGATGTTTTCACATTTTCATCATAAACCTTATTATTATTTCCGTCATATATACAAATTTTTGTATCCCTTTTTAGTGGCTCATCATTTTCTTTATTAGTAAGTAGTGCTCTGAAATTTACAGTATCTCCTGGTTTATATATTCCTTTATCAAATGTTATTGTTGCTCTTTCCGTGTTTTGATTTGAAATATATATTTGCCTTTGAATTTTATCTTTTCCTACTTTACTTGAAACATTTGCCTCTAACAAATAATTTCCTGGTTCTACATCAGGAACGCTTATTATAGCAGTATTATCTTGATATGAGACTTTTACATTTTTTACTTTTCTCCCTTTTGAATCTAATAATTTCACATTTGATTTTGTTTCTAAATCTACATTATTTTCTTCAGCTACAATTGAAACATATAGATTGCTATTTGAAAAGGCTTTATTTGCAGTGCTTATTTTTATATTTTGTTTTCCTGAAACAATCCATTTATAAATATTAAAAATAGCACATATAATAATTATTGCAAATATAGCTAGTCCAATAATTTTTACAACTTTTTTCTTCATTTGATTGCCCCCTTTTTACGTAATTATTTTATAATATTACAACACTTTTTTCAATACAATCTACTAAATAAGTTAATGGTTTTATTTATAAATTCTTCTTATATGCTCTATTGCACTTTTCTCTATTCTTGATACTTGTGCTTGTGATATTCCAATTTCTTCTGCAACTTCTACTTGTGTTCTTCCTTCAAAAAAACGTTTATTTATAATCATTTTTTCTTTTTCATTTAGTTTTTTCATTGCTTCTAACATTGTTATATTATCAGCCCAAGATTCATCTGTATTTTTTGTATCTTTTACTTGATCCATTATATAAAGTTTTTCTGAATTATCTCCGCACACTGGTTCTTGAAGCGAAACAGGCTCTTGTATTGCATCTAAGCTATATGCTACTTCCTCTTTTGAAACATTTAATTCTTTTGCAATTTCTTCTACTGTTGGTTCTTTCTGTTTTTCTTTAATCATTTTTTCTCTAACACTTAAAGCTTTATATGCTAAATCTCTTACCGAACGGCTAACTCTTATTTGATTATTATCTCTTAAATATCTTCTAACCTCTCCTATTATCATCGGCACAGCATATGTGCTAAATTGAACATTCTGACTTAAATCAAAATTATCCATTGCTTTTATTAACCCTACACAACCTACTTGAAATAAATCATCTGCACTTTCTCCTCTACCATAAAATCTTTTTATTACACTTAAAACTAACCTTAAGTTACCATCTACAAATCTATTTCTTGCTTCACTATCTCCATTTTTTATTTTATTTAATAGTTCGTTTTTTTCTTCAACTGATAAAACTGGTAGCTTGGATGTATCTACACCACATATTTCTACTTTTTTTATCAAAGAAAAAACCTCCTTTGGAAATATTTATTTAAATTATTTCCAAAAAAGGCTAATTTATACTTTTTATTAATATATCACTATAATTAGTTTGTTTTTAATGTGAAGTATCCTGGTGTTTCTGCTGTATCTATGCGAGCATATTCGATACCAGTATTATTATTTCCGTTGCATGTTGTACCGTTACCTCCAATCAATTTATAGCATCCACTAAACATACTAGTTCCACTTGTTACATTTGTTGTTACAAATTTATTTGATACGTAAATTGTAGTTAAAGCATGACAACTAAAAAACATACCTTCCATATTTGTAACATTAGTTGTATTAAAACTACTCAAATCTAAGCTCTCTAAACTTTCGCAATTCATAAACATACTATTCATATCAGTCACATTACTTGTATTAAATCCTGATAAATTTAAGTTAGTTAATTTTTTACATCCCAAAAATGCCTGAGCCATATCTGTTAGGTTACTTGTACTAAAATTTTTTAAATCTAAGCTTTCCAAATTTTCACAACGTGCAAACATTAGTATCATATTTGTTAATTTTTTGTTATTAAATCCATTTAAATTAAGATACGTAAGTCCTTTACATCCATAAAACATAGCTCTCATATTAAGTACATTTTCTGTATTAAAATTACTTAAATTAAGACTTGTTAAACTTTCACATCCATCAAACATTTGAAACATATCAGTTACATTACTTGTATCAAAACTACTAACATCTAGATTGCTTAATAAAGTACAGCCATCAAACATCCAGCTCATATCAGTAACATTCTTTGTATTCCATCCACTTAAATTTAAATTCGTCAATTCTCTACAATATAAAAACATTTCATGCATTGTAGTAACATTTTTAGTATTGAAGCCACTTAAATCCAATTCTTTTATTTTGCTACTGCCAGCAAACATACGAAACATATTTGTTACATTTCTTGTATCTAGATTATTAAGTCCTTCTATTTTTGCATTTGTTCCTGATGGTAAATCACCACCTAAATATCCAAATATCCATCCAGAGTCATCATTTGCAATTACTTTATCTCCATCTTTTGCACCTATCCACACATTATAATAATCGCCATCTTGATTATACCATGCAAGTATCTCTCCATTTTTTTGTGCTGATACATCCCAATAGCCTGCTGCCCTATCATATCCTTCTGTTCCTCTTACAAACACTATGTTCTTAATCTTTGATCTTTTTATATTATATGTATTTGCTAAAAAATTTGATCCTGGCCCAACACTTCCCTCATTTTTCCTTAAACAGCTATAAACCTTAAATCCATACACTCCATAAGTCTTTTTTGTTTCTTTGTTTTTTAATTTTGCCTTTATCCATAAGTAGTAATTCCCTGCTTCTCCTACTCTTGTTTCTAATTCTGCTGTTCTTTTAAATTCGCTTTCTTTATTTAGTGTTGCCGTTTGATAGCTACTTGGCTCTATTGTATTACTTGATGACCAACCATATTCTAACTCTATATCACTATCATTTGCCTCAATTAATGTTATTAAGTTAGCATTTATTGTTACACCACCTATCGATAGATTTTCTCCATTTTCTCTATCTACAGAAATTACTATCATATCTGATAACTCAGAAAGTTTTCCAATATAAGTAC
>Ga0256404_1013890_pt1 | contig 10065 bp, 6 predicted proteins | sample RumenRJG_01DNA_FD_185990 | JGI IMG/M metagenome (GOLD analysis project Ga0256404, IMG submission 185990) | Bovine rumen microbial communities from Lethbridge, Alberta, Canada - RJG_01 | ecosystem: Host-associated > Mammals > Digestive system > Stomach > Rumen | place: Canada: Alberta | collected...
ATTGTCGATTAATAGTAGTGTAATTCATGATTACATTATACAGTAAAACCCGGTCTTCACCGGGTTTTATTGTTCTATGGGCTTTCTTATTTCGTTACAGCCCCTTTCGGTATTCCTTGGGGGAAAGACCGTACTGCTTACGGAAGCAGGTGGAGAAATAGGTCTCGGAGAAGAAACCGCAGACTTCCGCAATCTCTTCCAGATACATCTCCGTGGTACGGATCAGAAGTTCCGCTTCCTTCAGCCGTAAGGACTGGAGGACATCAACGGCAGATGTGCCGTATTCTTTTTTGAACTTGCGCAAGAGGTAGGAATCCGTATAGCCCAGTTCCTTCGCCATATTGAAAAGGACATTCTTTTCCTTCAAGTGCATCTTTAAGTAGCTGAAGCAGTCCTTTAAAAAAGGGGAGAGGTCCATCTGTTTTACTTCGTTGACCAAGATTATAAAGTCATCAAACATCTCATTGGCAATGCCGGAGAGTTCGCTGGTCGTAGACGCCTGTTCCGCACGGGTGATATATTCATCGTTTTTGGTATAGGCGATCTCCGGGGAGAGACCTCCGCGGATGGCGGCCCGGCAGGCCAGGGTGGTGAAGACGATAATGTTGTTTTTATTCTGACGCAGCGGGTTGCCGGTATTCATGCGGACCCCGTAACTTAAGCCGCGGGACTGACTCAGCGCTTCCCGGTAGTTCATGATGCCGTTTTCGATAAAAGACAAGAGCGAGCGCTCGGCCTGATAGATACGTTTCCGGCTGATCTTCTCCTCAAAGCTCAAAGAGGACTTCACGGATTCGGAAGTGAGGAAATCGATCTCATCCCGTTCGATTCTTCTTCCCGTCAGCAGATAGTACAGCATGATGCCGTAGGGATAGATCTCATTGATACGGATCAGCGGTAACGACTGCAGATAGGTAAAAAGCTGCCGCTTGAGTCCCAGCGGGACATGATAGCTGTCCAGAACGCGGTCGATGGAATCTTCGGAAAGCTCCGCGGAAAGAAACGGGCCTAAAGCAATGACCGTATCGCTTTCCGGCTTGCGGGCTATGAGGTAGTAGACCCCGAGCTCCGCGCTTAAAAGAACCGGAGTCTCCGTCCACTCGTAATTTTCCAACAGCAGCTGCATGGCCGGCCCCTTTAAGAAGAGCGAAGCCGGATCTCCGGTGAAGGCCTGCGCATATTCCGGCAGATTCTTCATGTCTAATGTGAAACTGTCGATGTTTAAACTCTCTTTTACAAGGCTCAGATAGCCGTCAATTCCGTTCATAATTCTAGAATAGCACAGGATGACAAAATATTTAAGATGAGAGCAGAATATTTTATGTGAACGCTTACATATCCTCTTTATAATAAAATCGTAAGAATACAAAAAGGAGTACTATCATTTTATGAGCAAGGAAAGAAAGATCAAGAATCCGGATGACAGACTGCCAATCGGCCGCTTCTTCGCCTGGAGAATGCGTGACTGGTCCCTGTCTGCCAGCTACATGATTATCAACGGTTATCTGACGATTTACTGCACGGACGTCATTCATATGCCGCCGCTTCTTGTCGGTACCTTATTAATGGTTTCCAAGGTGCTGGACGCCATCGGCGAAGTCTTTGCGGGCTTTATCGTAGACAATACCAATACCAAACTCGGCAAGGGCAGACCGTGGGAGCTGTGTCTGATCGGCTTATGGTTAAGCCAGATCGCTCTGTTCTCCATTCCGGCCAATGCCTCGTTAGTTGTAAAGAGCATCTGGCTCTTCATCGCATATGCCATGACGCAGTCCGTCTTCCAGACGATGCTGGCAGCCTGCCAGACACCGTACATGGTACGTGCCTTTAAAAACAAGACGGTCATGACGAAACTGCAGAGCTACGGCGGTATCATCGGTACCTTCTTAGCCATCACGGTTTCCGTCTCCTTCCCGAAGGTCATGAAGATCATCGCGACTTCTCCGGCCGGCTGGACGAAACTGATCTGCATCTATGGTATCCCGCTCATGCTGATCGGCTTACTGCGCTTCTTCTTCGTTAAGGAAGATGTCCATGTGGAAAATGACGATCCGCAGGAAAAGGTCACGGTGAAAGATGCGGTTACGTTAATTACCACAAATAAATACATCTGGATCTTAATGGGGATCACATTAATGTTACAGGCCATCCAGGGCTTAGGCTCCGCCACATATTACTTCACATACATCGTCGGCGATGTCGGCTTATACGGCTCTTTACAGATGATCACGATCATCATCCTGCCGTTAATGGTCCTCTTCCCGATCTTAAGCAAGAAGATGACGCTGTCCCATCTGATTGGCTTCGGTGCCTTACTGGGTGTGGTCGGCTGGATGATCAACTTCTTCGCCGGCAGTAATATGACGCTCTTACGTCTGGGCTTCATCCTGTCCGGTTTAAGTTCTCTGGCTCCGTCCTACTTAACGGGTATTATGATCGTGGATCTGGCAACCTACTCCAGCTATATCGGCTTCCCGCGGATGGAAGGAACCATCGGTGCCTTTAACTCCTTCGGAACCAACGTTGGCAGCGCCATCGGTTCTCTGATCATGGGCTTACTGCTGCACATTGCCGGTTACAGCGGAGCTGCTCCGGTCATGACTCCTACGGCACTGAACATGATCCGCGCCAGCTACAGTATCGTTCCGGCTCTTATGAGCTTTGTGATGTTCCTTTTGGCCATGGCTTTCTCCAAACTGGAAAAACAGATTCCGGCCATGGAAGCGGAAATGAGAGAACGCGAACAGAATAAGGAAGCAGCGGAATAATGAGAAAGACATTCAATATCAATTCCAACTGGAAATTCCATAAGGGAGATCTTCTCCCTTCTTCCTTCCCGCTTGACTGGGAAGAGGTCACTCTGCCGCATACCTATAACGCGATCGACGGTATGGACGGCGGAAATGACTATTACCGCGGCAAAGCCGTTTATTGCAAAGTCATTGAAAAACCGGCGGAAGACGTTTCCGTGATCCTGGAAGTCAATGCGGCGGCCACGGTTGCGGATGTTTATCTGAACGGGAAACATCTCAGCACGCATAAAGGCGGCTATTCCGCTTTCCGCGTCGATTTAAGTGAAGAATTAAAGAGCGAGAATTTGTTATGCATCGTGACGGATAACTCCCCGATGGATGATGTGTATCCGCAGAAGGCTGACTTTACCTTCTATGGCGGACTGTATCGGGACGTCAATCTCCTCCTTGTCCCGCAGCATCATTTTGAATGCATCAAAGACGGCTCGCTCGGTGTGAAAGTCACACCGCAGATCGAAGGGAAGAATGCCCGTCTGTATGTTGAATCCTGGCAGAACAGTGACCGGGAAGTCCGCTATAGAGTGAATAACGTCTCCGTTACGGCCTTATCCGTCAACGGCTACGCCAGAGCGGAACTGTTACTGGAAGACGTGCATCTTTGGAACGGAGCGGAAGATCCGTATCTCTATACCTTAACAGCGGAAGTGGAAGATGACGCGGTGGAAGTGCGCTTCGGCTGCCGCACCATGGAGATCTCTCCGGAAAAGGGATTCCTTTTAAACGGCAAGGTGACACCGCTGCGCGGCGTCTCGCGCCATCAGGACCGTCTGGGAAAGGGCAGCGCCATCTCCTATGACGATATGAAGGAAGATCTTTCCTTTATTCAGAGTCTCGGCGCCAACTCCGTCCGTTTAGCGCACTATCAGCACGATCAGAAGTTCTACGATTTATGCGACGAAGCGGGTATTATCGTCTGGGCGGAAATTCCGTATATCACCCAGCACTTAAGTAACGGCAAGGAAAACACATTGAGTCAGATGAAAGAGATGGTCACTCAGCTCTATCATCATCCGTCCATTGCGGTGTGGGGTCTCTCCAATGAGATCTCGGCAGCATCCGCAGTGAATGAGGAACTCTTAAATAACCATAAAGAGCTGAACGATTTAGCTCATAAACTGGATGCGACGCGTCCGACCACCATGGCGCATGTCTTCATGCTGGAGACGGATTCGCCGTTAACGGAGATTCCGGATGTCGGTGCGTATAACCTCTATTACGGATGGTATCTCGGAGCCTTGGAACAGAATGAGGAATTCTTTGACGAATACCATGCGAAGTTCCCGAACCGTGCCATCGGTTTTTCCGAATACGGCGCGGATGCCAATCCGGCCTTCCACTCCGCAAAACCGGAACGGGGCGACTATACGGAAGAGTATCAGTGCGTCTATCATGAGCACATGTTAAAGATGATCGAAGAGCGCCAGTATCTCTGGTGCACGTTTGTCTGGAACATGTTTGACTTCGGAGCCGACGGCAGAGACGAAGGCGGTAAGAACGGACTCAATCAGAAGGGTCTGGTTACAGCCGACCGCAAGATCTGCAAGGATGCCTTCTATCTCTATAAAGCCTACTGGAGTAAGGAACCGTTTGTGCATCTCTGCTCGAAGCGCTACGCCAAGCGCCATGAGGAAACAACACAGATCAAGGTCTACAGTAACCTTCCGGAAGTAACGCTTTACGTAAATGACGAATTTGTTGAAACCAAACAGGGCAACCGTGTCTTCGTTTTTGACATGGCCATGTCAAAAATGATGAAGGTCAAAGTAGTTGCGGGAGAATGCTGCGACGAGATGGTGATTGAAAAGGTGGATGCGCCGGAAGCCTCCTACCGCATGTTGCAGGCGGAAGTCGTCAACTGGTTCGATCAGAGCGAGATCGACCCGGCGTATTTCTCCATTAAGGATACGATGGGAGAAATCATGCAGGATCCGCAGGCGGGACCGATTGTCGGGGCAATGATGGAACAGATGAGTGCCAGAAGAGGAGACGTGGCGCAGAGCGTCAAGGGCAACGCCAATCTGCAGAAGATGATGGCACGGATGACCATGGAAAGCTTACTCAAGAGCGCCGGGGAAGCCGTCAGCAAGGAACAGATCGAGCAGCTCAACCGTCTGCTTCAGAGCATTCCGAAACAGAAATAGTACAATAAGCCGCGTTACACGCGGCTTTTCTTTCGGGAAAAAGAGTGTGTTATAATGAGAAAAGGAGGTATCTCTTCATGAAATTTTATAATCTGTTGAAAAAAATCGAGCAGGGCGGTTTTTATCTGGGTTTATTACTGGTGGGACTGGCATTTGTGGTCATTAACCTTTTGCCGATTTTTCTGCCGGGGCAGTTTATTGATACAACCGGAAATCCGTTATTAAGCTACGGAATGATCGGTATCGGGCTTCTTGCCATTATCTTTGCCGTCTACAATCTGAAGAAACGGATGAGCAAGAGTTTGGATGAGATGAACTATTTTGACAAGGTGGATAAAAGCGCTGCGGATCCGGAAGTCATCGAACAGATTCAGAACAGCGATGAACCGCAGAAGGAATACTACTTCCATTTCTGCGGCAAGCTGAATCAGAGCTACATTCTGGAGACACCGAACCGTAAACCGATTTACGAGATCAACTGCGATAAGATGGGAATCGTCAATCAGTACATCTACACCTTTAAAAACCGTCTGACGGGTAAGTCGTTTACTTCCAAAGTCAGCCATACGACGACCACGGAATACGGAACGGAAAACTTCGGCCTGATCGATCAGTCCTACTTCAAGGTGGACGGAAAGAACATCTGGGATATGATCGGGGAAAAAGGATATTCCGTAGAGCCGTATCTGGATAAGATCGCCTTCTCCTATCACGTCAAACACTACGGAATCCATGTGGCGGATATCGTTGCGGCAGGCACCAATATTCTGGAGCAGTATGAGGGTGCCGGAGGTCTGCGTGATGTGGCAATGACGCAGGGCATCTACCGCGTCTATTGCCGCGAAAGCGATATTGACGGCGTGGCGTTAATTGCCTTTGCGGTTTCCCGCGTGGAAATCGTTTAGAAAAGAGAAGAACGGAACAGCGGAAATGCGGAAGAAGCGCTCCGCCGTTCCTTTTTGTTTGGGAAGCGAAAGAAATCTGTTATGATGAATACAGGCAGGTGAATGATATGAGAGAGAAGATACATCAGTGGATCCAAGACCATGCGGAAGAGATCATTGCGCTCGGAGATGATCTGTTTGTTCATCCGGAGCTGGGTTTCAGGGAATTTGAGACCGGCAGGATCTTAAAAGAATTCATGGAGAAATATCAGCTGAAAGTTGAAAAGGAATATGCCGTGACGGGTTTCTCCGTTTCCATCGGGGAAGGAGAGCCGCATATCGGGATCATCGCGGAGCTGGATGCCATTCCGACGCCGAAACACCCCTGCGCCGATCCGGTCAGCAAGGCAGCGCATGCCTGCGGACATTCCACACAGCAGGTGATCGCTTTAGCGGCTTTATGCGCCCTGAAAGAAAACTGCAAAGACCTCAAAGGAAAAATCACGCTCTTCTTTACGCCGGCAGAGGAATTTACTGATCTGAACTACCGGAAAGAGTTACGCAACGAGGGGAAGATCCGCTACTTAAGCGGGAAAGAGAATATGTTGTATGAGAAGCTCTTTGACGATGTGGACTGCATCCTGCATTTCCACGCGATGGGTTCGAGCGACTGCCGCTTCTCCGTCAACTCCGTCTTAAGCGGCTTTGCCTATAAGAAGATCACCTTCGAAGGAAGGGCATCCCATGCGGCGGCAGCCCCGGACAGAGGCATCAATGCCTTAAATGAATGCACGCTCTTCTTAAATGCGGTGGCGCTCTTACGGGAGACATTCCGCGATGAGGATGTGGTGCGGGTGCACGGCATCATCGATGAAGGCGGACAGACGGTCAACTCCATTCCGGATAAGGTCGTCTATGAGTGCTATGTGCGCTCGGTCAATCCGGACGTGGTGCTGGATCTGAACCGGAAACTTTCCAATGCGGCGGAGTGCTGCGCCAAAGCCTTGGGCGGCAGCTGCATCATTGAAGACACGCCGGGCTACTTACCGCTCCATCAGAGCAAAGAGCTCAACGAAGTGGTTTATGAGAATATGTTGCATTTCACGGAAGCGAAGAATATCAAGTGGAATGAGATCTCGGCCGCGGCGGGAGATGTCGGAGACATCTGCATGTTCAAGCCGATCATCCAGTACGGCTACGGCGGCTTTACGGGACGCATCCACGGGGAGGACCTCTTTGTGAGTGACAGGGAAGAAGTGTATCTGGTGCAGAGCGAACTGGTGGCGGATATTGTTGCCGACCTCCTGAGTCATCCGGAAAAGGTGGAGAAAATCAAGAAGAACTTCACGCCGAAGATGACCTATGGGGAATATCTCAATTATCTGAATCAATAGAAAAGACGGATGGGATCCAATCCCATCCGTTTTCATTTGGCTTAGCGCTTGCGGAGAATTAAGGTCTGATACGGATGCAGGGTGAACTTGTTCACGCTGTTTTCATAATAGTTCAGGGTATCAAGATAGACCTCATATCCTTCCGCTTCAATGGTGGTTTCCTGGGCCAGGTTGTTGGCGTGGATGACTTTGTAGCTCTCTTCGTCATCGTTCACATCGTAGATGAGTACGGCGCCGCTCTGCATTTCTTCCACCGTGATCGGATCCTTGGACTTCAGCTGGTCGACTTCCTGCTTGAATTCGATCAGTTTGCGGTAGTTGTCAAAGACATCGAGGTTTCTGATCTTGAGAGAGTAATCCAGCTCGTTTACTTCATAGGAAGCGTTGTAGGAGTTGGAGTTGCCCTGCTTGGAGCGCAGGAACTCTTCGCCCGATAACATGAAGGTTGTGCCCTTGGAAGTGAAGACGACGCTGTTGGCCAAAACGCACATCTTCTTAATCGTTTCCTCGTCAGTGACACCGGCCGCTTTCATACGGTCATAGAGCGTGAAGTTGTCGTGGCATGTCACATAATTGACTGTTTTGTCTTCATCCTCGATGGTATAGGCCAGATTGTATGTAATGCCGTTGATGCCGTTTTTGATGGCTAAGAGGTCCTCGCCGCCGATCTTGGTGCCGTTGACCCATCCGAGTTCCGTCGGGCCGTGCAGACCGCCGCGGATCAGCGCGTCACGCATCTGGTCGTTGAACTGGCCGTAGCCTTCAAACTTGTTGGCATTTTTCTGAATGGCCTGAACGGAAGCATCTAAAGTAGTTGTGCCGCCGGTCCACGGTTCGCCGTAGATGACAACATCCGGGTTGATTTCCTTGGCCGCTTTGACAACGGCATTCATCGTTTCAATATCATGCAGTCCCATTAAGTCGAAGCGGAATCCGGAGAGCTTGTACTCTTTCAGCCAGAAGCAGACGGAATCAATGATGAACTTGCGGACCATTTTGTTCTCGCTGGCTACTTCATTGCCGCATCCGGAGCCGTTGGAGAGGCTGCCGTCGTTCTTATAGCGGAAGTAGTAGTTTGGCATCAGGACATCGAAATTGGAGCGCTCTGCGCCGTTCACGTGGTTATAGACGACATCCATGATGATGCCGATGTCGGCATTGCTGTAGGCTTTGACGACTTCCTTGAATTCCTTAATACGGGTATATCCGTCATACGGATCGGAGGAATACTGTCCTTCGAGCACGTTGTAGTTTAGCGGGTTATAGCCCCAGTTGAAAACTTCCTTTGTTTCATCGTTGGCCTGATCAAAGATCGGGAGTAACTGTACGGCATTGACGCCCAGCTCCTTGATATGGTCAAAGCCCGTGGAGACGGAAGTGCCGTTTTCTTCATAGAGCGTTCCCTGTTCAATCAAACCGAGATACTTTTTGGCATTGGCTTCGCTGCCGCCCCATGTCTTGGAGGAAGTGAGGTCGGCCACATGCATTTCGTAAACCGTCAGCTCCTTGCGGTCCTCATCGGACGGCTCCACTTTGTCCCAGCCGGCAGGGTTGGTTTTTGAGAAGTCGACGATCATGCCGCGCAGGCCGTTGACACCGGCTGCCTTGGCATACGGGTCGACGATCTCCATGCCGTCCGGATACTTGTTGTTGAAGGCGACGTATGTGTAGTACTTGCCCTCTAAGTTTCCGCTGACCGTCGTTTCATAGGTTCCCTTTTCGCCCTTGGTCATTTCCACTTCTTCATAGGCGTCGGAACCTTTATCCTTGGAGACGGAAGTCGGAGTTCCATTTTCGTAGATTCTTAAGAGGATTTTGGAAGAAGCCGGGGACCAGACGCGGAAGGTGGTTTCCTTCGCGCTGTAGAGGGCTCCGAGATCTCCGTCATAGTAGTAGAGTTCGTTGAAGGAGTCGGAGTTGTATAAGCCGGCCGGGCTGACTTCTTTTTTGATGGTGGTTCCGCTGGCGCGGAAGAGCACTTCCACTTCATATTTGGAAGAGAAGTCGGCCGGTTCTTTTAAAGTATGGGTGAACTTGGAGCGTCCCGCACCACTGGCTTCCTCAATCAGATTGCCGTTCTGGTAGACCTTGAAGGATTCCACGGCATTGGAACAGTCGATAAAGAGACTCTTTTCTCCTGTCAGTAAGAGGGAGTTGATGTCATCGGTAATGACCTTATCGGCGGTCGCATAGATATGCGGATCTTCCTGGGCCAGATAGACATGGTAGATATTGTTCTCATCCTTTTTGAGGGTGGAGAAGACAATGAAGCGGTCGGATTCCGAACCGTCCTTGGCACTCCAGGAACCCTTGCTTTTGACGATGATACCTAAGCGGGAGAGATTGGCGTTTCCGAAATAGGAAAGCGGGAAGGCCGCAATGACACCGTAGTCGTCCTGATAGGCGAATTGGTCTTCCACATTGTCATCCGTTCCGTCCGGATCCCAAAGCCACAGGGCCCACGGTTCGTACTTGTTATCGGTACGCTGATAGTGAATATAGATGGCGTCTTCTTCAAAGGCCGGAATTTCGCTCGGATAGCTGACATCCCGATCCGCATAGGAAGTTTCCTCTTTTGGCGGGGTGACATCTTCCTCCTGCTTTTTGGCGCAGGCGGAAAACGATACGAGCTGCATCAGGCAAAGTAAGAGAAGAAGAGATTTCTTCAAAAATTTCATATTGCCTCCTGAATGATATGTGTTTGGTATCTTATCTTTATTAGTACGATTTAATTATACCCTATAACTTCTCATTTGAGTTATAGGACAACACTGTTTTGTGTAAGATAAGAGTGTGGCTTTTTGACGGAAATTTTATTTGGGAATCATATTGA
>Ga0256404_1013891_pt1 | contig 10064 bp, 9 predicted proteins | sample RumenRJG_01DNA_FD_185990 | JGI IMG/M metagenome (GOLD analysis project Ga0256404, IMG submission 185990) | Bovine rumen microbial communities from Lethbridge, Alberta, Canada - RJG_01 | ecosystem: Host-associated > Mammals > Digestive system > Stomach > Rumen | place: Canada: Alberta | collected...
TGGAAGATGCAAAGGTCCGTATGACTGACCTCTCGTTCTCCGTACGGAGGGAAATATCTTTCTTCAGGCCGGTCATGAGGTTGCGGATATGGAAGTTTGCGACATTGTACATGTTATTGGCGCACAGACATGCCCTGTCAATGTACAGGTACATCTTATCTGTTTTATGGATGTCAATGCATTCGACGTGGTACATGTATGCGCCCCCTTCCATCCGGCATTTCCCCGTATAGGGCAATATCACGAAGCAGTAACTTCATACATACATCATACCACTTAGAACATGTGTTTGCAAACACGTGTTCTATTACCTGCGTTTTTCCTTACTCACATCGAATATGTGAAACGCTTACAAATAGGGAAGGTACATTCGCAGGCAATTCATCCCCTCCCTGTTCACTTGCAGGGACCTTAATTCCGACCGATCAACTGTTGAGCTTGTGAACTGAGGAAGGGGTCTTCTTGCTATTAAATGATAAATCCGATGGTCTGCTCAGCACAAATTTTCCATCCTCTTCGGATATCGGCTAAATTCGATGGTCCGAGAAGAAATTCTTCCGGAGAATGTATCCATCCAACCCCGGCATCGGCCAATTTCGATGGTAGATTTTCAATTTAGCGCCTTTTTCCGGCCCATCCGATTTCCAAAATTTCTTAAGAAGATGGAGCCTGCTCCGCCGCAGCCCAAATTATGCTCCGCCGCAGCCCAAATTATGCTCCGCCGCAGCCCAAATTATGCTTAACTAACCAAAAGCCGCCACCCCAAACCAAGCACCACTTCACCGCACTCAAAAAGCCGCCGCCAACCGGCGACAGCCTTTCAATGCGATCCTTCTTCCTTGAAGATCACTTCACCCTCATATACCAGCCCGAGTTTCTCTCTGGCTACTTCCTCGATGTACTCTCTGGACTTTGTATATTTCTTATATTCTTCGATCTCTTCCGAGCGCTGCTCTTCCTTCGCGATCTCGTTCTGGAGTTCTTCGATCCTCTCCCTATTTGAGTGGAGACGGCGGTAAAGACTTCCACAGGTCACTAACACCACCAGGATCAGGACGCCGACGACCAGGGCAGCAAGCCACATACTGAGTCTGTTCTGCTCTCTAGTTTTTGCAGATCTCTCAAATGCCATTAATTTCCTCCTGCTCCTATCGTCAATAGTGTATCCGCAGACCGCGGCCTGCCAATTTTGATCAGCAATCATCAGATTGCTCTCATCTTACCCCTCTTTTTCGGGCTCCGTCAATGCGGTGCGCCAATACTTTAGAAAGAGTTCAGAATTCCCCGCGTTCAGGTTTCCCGTCCTCAGAAAACGCCTCAGGATTCCACATCCTCAGAAGATTCCTCTGAAGTAGTCTCCTGCTCCGAAGCCGGAAGATAGCGGAAGAGATCCGCGGCGGCTTCCTTGCGCACATTTTCCTGTACTGTGAGGACTTCGACCCTGGTTTCCCGGTTTCCGAAAGAGATACCGATGATATCGCCGGGTTTCACTTCGGCGGATGCCCTGGCAACCCTGCCGTTCAGCGTGACTCTTCCGTTGTCGCAGGCCTCATTGGCGACTGTGCGCCTTTTGATCAGTCTGGAGATCTTAAGATATTTGTCTAGTCGCATAACGCGCTCCCTTTCGCAAAAAGTAAAGCCCGGAGAATGAACTCCGGGCTGTCAGTTACTCACCGATATTGAATATCAGTTGACCTCGTCCTTGAGGAATATGCAGATCAGTTGATCGCATCCTTCAGAGCCTTGCCGCCCTTGAACTTAGGGGTCTTGGAAGCCTCGATGGTAAGGGGCTGGCGTGTATGGGGGTTGATGCCGACCCTTGCTGCTCTCTCGCTGACTTCGAAAGTACCAAAGCCAACCAGCTGAACCTTTCCGCCCTTAGCAAGCTCTTCAGCTACTGTATCTGTGAAAGCCTTGAGAGCCTTCTCAGCGTCCTTCTTTGTAAGTCCGGCCTTATCAGCGATAGCTGCGATCATTTCTGTCTTATTCATATTATAGATTCCTCCTGATAGTAGTGAGAGTTTATCTCCCGTAAATTTCCTATTAAATTTATAATAGGTTTCAATTGGTTTGTCAACAAGTGAACGTATTCAGTTCCTTTTCTTGCCCAATCCGGTCTTATTCCTTCACAAACCGGTACAGCAGGTATTCTTTATTGTTGTGCTCCGGCACATTCAGCACTTCTTCAAACATCCGGGCCAAAATATCGCCGACTTCCCGCCCCGGTTTTACGCCCGTTTCGATGAGATCAGAGCCGTTCACAGCCAGTTCCCTGAGGCTCAGGCAGTCCCCGCGCTCTAAGACCCTCTCGTAGATGGCGCGCAGCGTGTCGAATTTCTCCTGTTTTTCCTCTCTCTGAAATGTGCTCTGGGCCAGAAAGTCAGCCTGCTTCACTTCCAGAAGAAGCGGAAAGAGGTCAGCGCCGGTCATGACCACGGCTTTGCGAACTGAGGGTTCCGTCAGGCGGATCTGCGTGTCGTGATACTTCACCAGCGTCGTCACCTTGCGGATCGTCGCATTGTCATATTTGAGCCGCTGCAGGATGGTCTTCGCCAGATTGCAGCCCACTTCCGCGTGTCCGCGGAAATGATCGATCCCCTCCTCGTCCACAGTGTGACAGATGGGCTTGGCTATGTCGTGTAAAAACATAGTGATCCTCAATATCCTGTCCTTGCGGACCAGGCTGACGCCCTTGAGGATGTGCTCCCCCACTGTGTAGCAGTGATGGGGATTGATCTGGTCGGTCTCCATGCACCTGTCAAATTCGGGAATGAATTCTTTGGTGATGCCCGCCGCCCAGGCAGTCCTTAAAAGGTCCGGCCTGTCGGAGAGAAGCGTTTTTTCCAGTTCTTCGCGGATCCGCTCGCTGCTGATCCTGCGGAGATTAGGCGCCAGGGCCGATGCGGCTCTGAGGGTCTCAGGCTCGATCTCATAGCCGAGCTGGGCGCTCAAGCGTATCGCCCTCATGATCCTGAGCGCGTCCTCCGTAAATCTCTGCACGGGGTCTCCCACCGCGCGGACGATCCCGTTCTCCAGATCCTTTTGACCACCGAAGAGGTCGACCAGCCCGCTCTCATTGTTATAGGCCATCGCGTTGATGGTAAAATCTCTTCTTTTGAGGTCCTCCCGAAGGCTCGGCGTAAAAGTTACCTCTTTGGGATGGCGGCCGTCCTCATAGACGCCGTCCACTCTGAAAGTGGTAACTTCATAGCCTGTTCCGCCGCACAGGACAGTCACGGTCCCGTGCTGCAGCCCCGTATCGATGGTCCTTGGAAACACACTCTTGACCTCCGTCGGCAGAGCTGATGTGGTGATGTCCCAGTCGTTGGGCTCCCGCCCCAGAAGGGCGTCCCGCACACAGCCGCCAACCACGTAGGCTTCATAGCCGGATTTCTGAAGACTTTCCAGGATGCTATTTACTTGTTCCGGTATTACGATCTTCACCTGCACGCAATCACCTCAGATCTGCTCTGTTTTGACTGGTGAGCCGCCAGAGATCAATACGCTCCGGGCCTATGCGCACTGTCGATCAATACGCTCTGCCCCAGTAAACCATTTTTGTCGCAGGCTTTCCGCAGCAGACGCATACGTCGCTGAGATGCTGCTGCTTGTAAGGAATGCAGCGGCTAGTCACGGAGTAGTCTTCCTTGATCTTCTCCTCGCACTCCCTGCTTCCGCACCACATGGCCTTTACAAAGCCCTTGGTCCCCTCGAAGAGGGCCTCGAAGGTCTCCTTGTCGGGAGCTTCGAAGGTGTGCTCTTCAAGGTGCTTCTTCGCTCTCTCGTACATGTCGCTCTGGATCTGCGGAAGGAGTTCTGAAATCTTCTCAGGCAGAGAAGCGATGTCGCAGGCGATCTTCTCGCGGGTATCGCGGCGAACCACGACGCACTTGCCCTCGGCGATATCTCTGGGTCCGATCTCGACGCGGAGCGGAATGCCTCTCATCTCCTGCTCGGCGAACTTGAATCCCGGGCTCTTGTCGGTCTCGTCGACTTTGACGCGGAAATCCTTAAGCATTTCCTTGATCTCGGCTGCTTTCTCGAGTACGCCTGCTTTCCTCTGCTGAATAGGAATGATCATCACCTGAGTCGGAGCGATCTTGGGAGGCAGCACGAGGCCGGAATTGTCACCGTGTACCATGATCAGAGCGCCGATGATTCTTGTGGAAAGTCCCCAGGATGTCTGGAAAGCGTATTTAAGTTTGTTGTCTTTGTCAGTAAACTGGATGCCGTAAGCCCTGGCAAAATCATCGCCGAAGTTGTGGCTGGTGCCGGACTGCAGGGCTCTGCCGTCGTGCATCAGGGCTTCGATGGTATAAGTGGCGATCGCGCCGGCAAATTTTTCCTTGTCGGTCTTGCGGCCCTTGATAGTGGGGATCGCAAGGTCTTCCGCGCAGAAATCGGCGTAGACATCGAGCATCAGTTTCGTTCTCTCCTCAGCCTCTTCCATGGTGGCGTGAACAGTGTGTCCCTCCTGCCACATGAACTCTCTGGAGCGCAGGAAGGGTCTTGTCTCCTTTTCCCAGCGGACAACGCTGCACCACTGGTTGTAGTTCTTGGGGAGATCTCTGTAGGAGTGCACTTCATCTTTATAGAAGTCGCTGAACAGTGTCTCGGATGTAGGGCGAACGCAGATCCTCTCCTGCAGTTCTTCCTGTCCGCCGTGAGTTACCCATGCCACCTCGGGAGCAAAACCGTTGACCAGGTCGCTCTCCTTGCTGAGCAGGTTCTCCGGGATCATCATGGGAAGATACACATTTTCAACGCCGACTGCCTTGAAGCGGGCGTCCAGATGCTTCTGAACTGCTTCCCACAAAGCGTATCCAGCGGGTTTGTAGACCATAAATCCCTTGATATTGGAATAAGCGATAAGTCCTGCCTTAATTACTACGTCCGTATACCATTGTGTGAAATCCTCATCCATGGATGTGATCTCTGCCACCAGTTTCTTCTGATCTGCCATTTATACCGGCTCCTCTCTAGTATTGTTGATTCTTCTATATTTTGACCAAGTCAGGTTCTGCTCAGAAGCTGTCCGAGGTTCCCTGTCTGCGATCGCCCAGCTGAAGTCTGTTTATCGCGGAGAAAATAGCGCGCACCGAAGCTCTTGTGATGTTGGAGCTGACGCCTACGCCGTAAGTGATCCTGCCGCTCTCGCCGTCCATGAGATGGATGTACGCCGCCGCCTGGGAGTCGGAACCCGATTTGAGGGCGTGCTCTTCGTAGTCCAGAATGCGGACGTTAAAGCCGTACTTGAGCGAAAGACCGCGCAGCACCGCGTCCAGAGGGCCGTTTCCGACCGCCTCGACTCGCTCCATCTTGCCGTGATCCGTAAATACGACCATGACCTTGGTGTCGAAATCTGTCTTGGTGTCGCTGCTGAGGTCTGTCACCTGAAGCTTTCTGAAGTGCAGCGGCTCGTTTTTGTACAGATACTCGCTGCGGAAAGCGTCCATGATCTGCTCCGGCGGGACCTCTCCCTGTCTCTCGGACATCTTCTGCACGACGTCCGCGAACTCCCTGTGCATTCCCTTGGGAAGCTTGAAGCCGTAGTAGGTGCTCATAACGAACGCTACGCCGCCCTTGCCGGACTGGGAATTGATGCGGACCACGGGCTCGTAAACTCTTCCGATATCCGCGGGATCGATTGGAAGGTAAGGCACCTCCCAGATCTCCGATTTTCTGGTCTTCATCGCGGCAATGCCCTTGTTGATGGCATCCTGGTGAGAACCCGAGAAGGCGGTGAACACGAGCTTGCCGGCATAGGGATGGCGCTCGTCGACGCCCATCTTGGTGCATTTCTCGCAGATATCGACGATCTCGTTGATATCCTCGAGGTTCAGTTCGGGATCGATTCCCTGGGAGAACATGTTGTAAGCGACGGTGAGAATGTCGACGTTGCCGGTCCTCTCGCCGTTGCCGAGGAGTGTTCCCTCAACACGCTGCGCGCCCGCAAGAAGCGCCAGCTCCGTAGCCGCAACGCCGCAGCCTCTGTCATTGTGCGGGTGGACGCTGAGAATAATGCTGTCTCTGTCCTTAAAGTGACGGCTCATCCACTCGATCTGGTCCGCGTACACATTGGGCGTTGTCATTTCCACCGTGGAAGGCAGGTTGAAGATCATGGGATCCTCAGGAGTAGGCTGCCATACGTCCTGCACTGCTGTGCAGATCTCCAGGGCAAAATCCAGCTCCGTGCCGGTAAAGCTCTCGGGGGAATATTCAAAATAGATCTTACCGGGGAATTTCTCAGCCCTCTCCTTGACCCACTTGGTTCCTTCTACTGCTATATCGATAATGGCCTGTCTGTCCTTGCCGAACACCACGTCCCTCTGAAGAGTGGAGGTGGAGTTGTAGATATGGACTACGGCCTGTTTGCAGCCCTCGATGGACTCGAAAGTCTTCTCGATCTGATCCTCTCTGCACTGGGAGAGAACCTGAACGATGACGTCGTCCGGGATCATGTCTTTCTCGATCAGTTCCCTGAGAAAATCATACTCAAGCTGGCTTGCCGCCGGGAATCCGATCTCGATCTCTTTAAAGCCGAGCTTGACCAGGAGTTTGAACATCTCCATCTTCTCGCTTACTACCATCGGATCGACCAGCGCCTGGTTGCCGTCCCTGAGATCTACGCTGACCCATGCGGGCGCCTTTTCGATCTGCTTGTTCGGCCATTCTCTCTCCGGATAATTGACGACAGGCGTTCTCCTGTACCTCTTATACCCTTTCATAACATACTCCCCTTTCTGTATTCATGAACCGGATCACTCTTCGCCGATCGCGACGATCTCCACTGTTACCTTCACAGTGTCCAGTTCTCCTTCAGCCAGCTGCACTCCGTCAGGGAGGTAATTGGCAATAATAAAGGTCTTTGTCATAGTCTTGGTTCTTCCGGTGACATTGAGTTCCGCGGACGGAATACTGATCTCCGACACTTTCTCCAAAGCGGCTCTCCTGCCGGAAACCATGATCCTTCCCGGTTCCACCGTCGTCTCTCCTGTGAGCCTGAACCCTTCCGCAGGCGTTCCGGAGACAGCGATCTTAACGGGAACTTCCTTTTTCGACAGAATTTCCACGTTCACCATGACCTTGTCAATGTTCAGCTCAAGATGCTTGTCGATATCAAGATCTACCCCGTCCTCGTCATAGAGGTGGATCTCCGCATTCGTGCTGATGGAATTCTCCGCGCCCGAGACATCCACGGTGACGCCCGCGCTCTTTACTTTCTCCACCTCTGAGGCCGGTCCCTTCACGCGCACCTGGTTCTGTTCCAGTGAGATACTTCCGATCTCATAGCCGTCCGCGACATTTCCGGTGACAGCCGCCTCGATCGTGAAACTTGCCTGCTCCTGGTCCTCTATACTCAGGAACACCGCTTTTGAGGATCCGACAATGCTGGTAATACTGTCACTGTACTTGTTGGTGGTCAGGACGATCGGAACCGTATTGTCCGCGCCTATATCTGCGACATCCGCGGTGGCAACTATATTTTCGGCTCCCAGAGAGTCGACGACCGATCTGGGCGCGGTCACCGTCACTACCGGGATCGTATCGCTGTCGTTAAGTACAATGCAGACCTTTCCTTCCTGTGTCACTGAATCTGTGTGCAGGAGCTTGACCGGAACGTTGTTCACGGTAAGGACTGTCTCCGGGTCCTGATAGTTGGTCACAAAAAACCACAGACACGCCGCAAATACAAGAGAGATGAGTTTGAGCCCCCAGTTATGGAAGATCCTCATTATCTGCATCTTTATTCTTTTCTTTTCCCTTTCTAGAGAGAAGTCTTGCATATCTGGCCTCCTGGACCTCCTTGTTCTGCAGTGTTACCAGTCTTTCTCTGAGCATTTCCTCAGTGACGTTTCTTGTCAGCGCCCCGCGGTACGCCAGAGAGATCTCGCCGGTCTCCTCCGATACGATGATCGTGAGGGAATCCGTCACCTCGGATATACCTACGCCTGCTCTGTGCCTTGTTCCCAGGTTCTTGTCCATGCGGTTCTCTGACAAAGGCAGGTAGCAGGTCGCGGCGATGACTCTGTTCTTGCGGACGATCACCGCTCCGTCGTGAAGCGGCGTATTCTTTTCAAAAATATTGATGAGCAGCTGGCTTGTGACCAGAGCGTCCATATCGATTCCCGTACGGGCGTATTCCTGCAGCGGCGTAGTCTGCTCAATGACGATCAGGGCGCCGGTGTTCACCTTGGACATCTGAAGGGAAGCCCTGACGATCTCATTGACCGTCTTGTCGGAGAATCTTCCTTCCGGCGTCCTTGTATAGTCCACATTAAATAAAGAACTGAGGAAATTGGTCTGCCCCAGTTCTTCCATCGCACTGCGCAGTTCCGGCTGCAGAAGGATCACGATGGCTGTTACGGCGAGCCCCGTGACATGCTGCACGATCCACAGGATCGTGCTCATGTTGAATACCGCCGCGATCGCCACAAAAGCGCCTATGACAAGCAGTCCCTTCAACAGGGACCACGCGCGGGTATTCTTGATCCACAGCAGAATATGATAGATCAGAAAAGCGAGAATCAGTATCTCGACAATATCTGTCCAGCGCAAGTTCGGCATATGTATTTGGTTAAGATAATTTTGAAGTATCGTCAAAAAACGCTGCATCTTCTACTTCTTCCGTCCTGTCTGTAATGCCCCTCCGTCATCGGCGGGCTTCCTTCCGCTATTCTTCAGATTCCGCGCTCTTTCCGCCAAGCCGCTTCGCCATCTGATCGCGGAATCCTGTCCCGCCGGCCTCAGAAGTGCTGAACGTCTTGACTGTGCGCAGGGAATCCGAAACTGTCACTTTCGGAACCGCCTTGACATAGTAGTAGTAATCGTCGTCTTCAAACTGTACGCTCTCGATCCTCGTGTAATCCACCATAAAGCAGAAGAACTCCACCAGCAGTTCCACAAGAATGGAAAGGAATACTCCCATAAAGACCTTGGTCAGATCGATATTCGTGTCGTACTGCATATCGCCGAACAGAAGTACAAAGAGTTCGATCACAGTACCGACAATGATAGCGATCGTCCATGAATGAGCCGTCTCCAGACGTCTGATAAAATATACCACGATCACAGCCGCCGCAAAGGCCGCCGCCATGATCCACATCGCCTTGTTCTGGAGAAGGGCGTCGATGATATTCCTGAAATTGTCCACGGTCGCCGGGCCGATCTCACTGTTGCCCAAAACCGCCTTGTTCTGCTCTACATAAGTCAGATACCTGGTGATGATCACGCCGAAAGCTACGCCGACCGCGCTTCCGGGCGTAAAGAGAAGGCCCGCGATGATCGGAACAGTATACTCGATGCGGCATGTAAACGCCAGCGGCAGCAGAAGGATAATGCCTGTATCCTTGGGTGAAAACCTGAAATACAGCAGGAACATCAGAAGGAAGATCACTGCTGCCACGATCATTGTCTCCAGCGACAGCGTATACAGGTGTGCCAGGACCAGCACCATCAGGATGCCGGCGATGAAGTTGACCGGTACCAGGGAGCAGATCAGGGCAATGATGACGCCGAGAAGCGTATTGGTCAGTCCCAGGTTGAAACCGATGTGGCTGTCGATCTCCAGGATCAGCAGAAAGGCCACACAGAACTTCAGCGCGGGTATGATGATGTACTCATACTGCCCATAGGCCTCGATTATCTTCTTTCTTATCTCAAATACGGTTGTCAGCATGTTTATCTTCCTTTTCGTAGCTTTCCTTCAGGTGGTTCAGTCTCCTGTTATATCTCTCAATCCTGCTCCGGGTGGCGTTGTATCTCCAGAAATAAACGAAAAACGAAACAGCGAGGAAAAAGATCATAAATGCGGCGTAAAGCGTCAGGAACGTCTTTACCAGACCTCCGAGTTCATTCTCAAAGAGCCGGAGCATCAGCGTGTCGTAATAATAACAGCAGTATACGAACACAATCAAAAGGCAGGCAATCGTACCGCTTACGAAAGAACCTACCATATGGCCGACAATATAATCATTCTTAAAGTAACCATTCATCTTGTCGTCCGCAACTCCCTGCCCTTCCTCGTAAATGGCAAGTCTGGTCATCGTGCGGACCCTGTCTTT
>Ga0256404_1013892_pt1 | contig 10064 bp, 8 predicted proteins | sample RumenRJG_01DNA_FD_185990 | JGI IMG/M metagenome (GOLD analysis project Ga0256404, IMG submission 185990) | Bovine rumen microbial communities from Lethbridge, Alberta, Canada - RJG_01 | ecosystem: Host-associated > Mammals > Digestive system > Stomach > Rumen | place: Canada: Alberta | collected...
TCTTCGCGTAGACACCCTTCTGCACCACGCGCCCCTTCTCCATCTCCCCGAACACGCAGGTGATAAACCTGTCGCCGGGCTTCAGATACGCTTCGACGCACTTCGAATATTCCTTCGACGCGAGGTTGATCACGGTCCGGCTCTCGTCCATGACCTCCCGGTACAGGGAATCCCCCCAGAAATCATAGAGATTCCTGTGTCCGTCCACCGCCGCCTTCGCCTGCATTTCCAGCCGGTAAGGCACCACGCCGTCCATGGGCTTCAGCACCCCGTAGAACCCGGAAAGGATCCGGAGATTCTCCTGCACGTAGTCGAACTGCCCCTCCTCGAAGACCGACGGCGCCATGTATGTGTACTGGATCCCGTCATAGGAAAGGATCGCCGGGGTAAGCCCCCGCCGGAGATCCATGTCCCGGAAGCGTTCGAAATTCTCGCGGGCTATCTTGTCATTGCATGCCCAGAGCTTCTTCGCTTCTTCATAGGAAAGCGTCCCGATCCAGGCCTTCAGCTTCTCCGTCTCCGCCAGAAATACGGGCAGGTCCTTGCGGACGATGCTGTCGGTCTCTGTTTTCATTTTTTTCGCCGGGGAAATGATGATTTTCATAAGTAATCTCCGCGAAGTTCCTCTGTGATTCCGATGCTGTCCGCCTCCACGCGGCAGCTGTAATACAGGATCTGTACCCCTGCATCCGCAGCCCGTTCCAGCGCCGCGCCGAATTCAGGCTGTGTCGCGTTGTTCGGAAGCACCCTGTGGATCCCGTTCATCTGGATGACAAAGGCTATACTGCAATGATACCCTTGTTTCGCCGCCAGAGCCAGCTCATTCAGGTGCTTCACGCCCCGCTCTGTCGGCGCGTCCGGGAAGAGGCCTGTACCCTTCTCAAGATCCACCGCCAGGGTGCAGCCCTTCACCTCAGTCAGGTACTTTTCCCCGTCCTTCTCCATGTAGAAATCGAAGCGGGAATCGCCGAAGGTATATTCCGGCTTCACCACATCGTAATCCCGGCCCATGAGATACTGCTTCATCAGTTCATTGGGGACGATGCTGTCGATGTTCACCCACTGAAGTCCCGGCTTGTACACGGAGATAAGGTCATAAGCTGTCTTCCGCTCCGGGTTCTCCGCCCGCTGCAGCGTGACCTTTGCCTCCGGAATCAGCAGTTCTCCCAGCCGCCCGGTGTTCTTCACATGGACCTTCTCCACTGCTCCATCAATCAGCACCTCCGCCGAGAAACGGTTCAGACGGCGGAGGAAAATGGCGGGGAGGGTGTTATTATAGATGATCATTGACTTTCGTCTCCAGCATTCTTCGATGATTCCAGCTTATTCTACAATGCAAAGATCTGCCCCTTTAGGAATCCTCCTGCTTAGTGTTACCTGGTTCTTTTAACCCTTATAAATCAAAGCTCCTATTTCCTCAGAGAGCTTTCCCGAAGATTCCGTCAGTTCCCCCTCAACTGTCAAAATAGGGGTATCTAGCACTGCTTTGATCGTACATGCGGTTGAAGCTACCGTTGCAATTGCCTTTTTCGAATCTGGTTTATACGATCTGTAATCGGTGCCTTCATTTTCGATAATATCCTGCATCTTCCATATCTGCGGAAGAAAATATGAATCCAAATGTGCAAGCAGGTTATAAAACATATATGTCCTTCTTCGTATTGCGGAACACTGTGCTGAAGCAGCGTTTAATGACTCAACGATCTCGTCTGCCTGTGCTTTATTTGATAATGCATTTTCCAGTTTCTCCTGAGATTTTGCCCCGGTAATCATCCCCATCACCATCAGGGCCGGTCCTGCGACAAGCCCCCCGAGCACAGCCATTCCTCCGGCAACTCCAAGACCTCCGGCAGCCAGAGAACCGCCGCCGAAAAAGGCAAGAGTTGCATTAGATGCAGCCGCACCACTTAATGCTGCTATGGCTGTACCCGTAGATGCCGAAGCAAAGGTGGTAGCCGCACCATAAGCCCCAAGTGCCGTAAGGGCACCGCCAACGGCTCCCGCAGCTACCCCTCCTGCCACCTCGATTGCAAAATTGCCCAGTTCTTTTAGTTCCTGAAACGTATTTTCATCAATATGGAGATTCTTCAACTCCTCCAGACCAACTGAGGATTGAAAATCTATGTTTTTTATCTTTTCGAAGCTTGTAACAAAATCCATGACATCATGATGCAAGACATCAAGCTTTTCCGCGCCAAGTTTATCAAGTGCTATGCTGACTGCTTTTCTTTGACGGTTCAGCTCATCCTTTGAATTTTCCACACTGCTATTCGCCAATCTGTTAATTCTGTCAGCCTTCGTATTATCCGTTACTGCCTTTATTGTTTTGCCCCCTCCGATTGCTCCGGTGGCTACAGCAGCACCTATAAAAAATAAAGGTAATGGCATATTCTGACCTCCTCAATCCACCATGAGTGTGCGAATGCCCAGCATGATAGTATTTTTACGCTCAGTCAGCTCATTCACACGCTCTTCGACAACTGCATATGATCTGTCGGTGTTTTTTAACCAGTTTTCTTCTGCTTCAATAGCAAGCAGTGTCCGCACCGTATGCTCCATTTCCAGGAGAATTGCATAATCAACCCCAAGGCATTTTGCAATAAACCTGAGCAGTCGTTTTTCATTTGAGGAGTACTCACCTTCGCTATATGCTACAGTAAGTAAATCCCACACTAAAATCTTCCCCCGTATTCCGCTTTCTATCGGAGCAGAAGTCTTATGAATAATTTCGCTTACGTGGTTGTGTATATTATCGTAATAATCATCTTCATCCTCTGAGAAGGTATCAAAAAGGTGATTACCTTCATCGATCAGCTGCGCCTGATACGAAGAAAATTCAGGATCGAGTTCCTGCCCAAACTCGCAGAACTTATGCTTCTCCTTATCACTCACAATTCCATCAGCTATTATCAGGCAGTAAATCAGGCGAAGAGAATCCTTTATAGACAGCACGATCTCCTGCTCATTTTGGATCTCAAGCGCCTCGGAAACAGCCTCTTTCTGCAAAGCTCTTTTCTCGCGCTGCTGTGCTATTGCTTCTTCTCCTTTGGATTTCAGCGCTGTAAATGCATTCTGACCTTTTTGCGCGAAATCTTTAAAAGAACCAGGAACCTTATGGTCTTTTATTATCTCTGGCAGCTTCTCTGTAGTATCCGTTACAGACTGCCGCAGATTCTCAGCTGATTTTTGTACGCCCTTTTTAAGCTTGTTAAAATCTAATCCCATTTTGTAATCCTTTCACAGCTTGAACGCATCGTCAGAGTCCATCAATGCATCAAATTCATCCTGACTGGTAAACTGAACATCATAACCGAGAATTGACTGTATCTCAGTGTTCCCTTTGATATATCCATCTATGTCACCATCCACAATGGCCCGGTCCATTGCTTCAAAACCAGATTCAAATGTATCCAGTCGTTCCGCAAGGTAATTCGAAACGATTCTCTCCATCTCTGCTCTGTACTGCCGGATCATAGAAATTGATTCCTGACAGGCGACTTCTATCTGTAAACGACGCTCCTTGGCGACGGCCAAATCGTCCATAGCCTTCCTCAGTTCTTTATAAGCTGCCATGGAAGCGGTAAATGCAAGTACTGCCGGTGCAAGTTTCGTTATTTCTGCCGCATTTTCGACCCCCAGCTTCTCATGAATGCCTAGCGCAGAAAGGATTTGCATGTTTATGTCTTTAATACCTGAACCGCCAATGCGGGATATGAACTGATCCTCCGTGATCTCTCCGTTCATATATTCTCTTACATACACGGCAACCTTTTCCGCTGATTTAATCAGCTGTTCTGTAAAGGAACGGTTCGCCAATGATTCAATTCCCACAGCACCAATTCCTGCTACAATCAGTTCTTTTGCCTTATCTCTGGCAAACACCTCCGCAAATGCCTGATATGGTCTGGCAAATTCTTTTGCGGCTGCCTCTGGTGTTTTCTCACCTCCAGCAACTTCTGCTATCAAGCGAATAATTTTATTAACATCTATAGCCGGCATTCCCTCCATTGCTGCTTCCAGTGCCCTCCTTGCATCAGCATCAGGATGGGAGTTGGACTGCGCTCCACTCATTGATTTTCCCCCATTATTCCACGGTTGTTGATACGACTTTCTTGTAACAAATTAAACGTTTCACCCGGCACGTACGCCATAAGTCTTTCTATGATGTCGCTGACATCTTCCAGATCTCATACCCCTGCCGTCTTGCGGAGTCATAGACTGGGCGCATGTTCTTTTCAAGAATGGAATCAAATACTTCGCGACTGTTCCCGGGGCGATACAGTTCTTGTCCTGCCCAGATTGAATGCAGATTGTCCCGCCAACATTTCTCGTACAGATTGTGGATCCCCGGCTTTTCGTGGATCAGCTGATACAAAAGAAACTGATTCTTTGAAAAACGCTGGAAGAAAGGATCCCATTCCGGCAGCCGGTTACTCTTGGAAGAGTTCAGTGAAGAATCCATAGGCATCAGATTCCAGAGTTCATCATTCATGACAAAGGACCATGGAATAAAGTGATCAATGTCATATTTTCCAGGCTGTACAGGTTCATTGCGGAAAACATCCTTAACTTCAGTAAGCTCCATCACACCTTCCCAGAGCTTTCTGACTTTGTTCAGCTTCTTTATCCTTTCATCCATAGGTACCAGTTTGTACACAAGCCCCGGCACCTCCGGATTATTGTTCTGAAGCCATCGAACCTTCTCATACTGAATCCAACCGAGAATGGATACAGTGTTATCTCGAATCATCCGAATCCAGTCAGGATGAAATATGACCTCTCTCTTCAGTTGCCTGCCAGCGCCAAAAATATATGGCAGAGACCGTTTCCCTTTGCTGAAATCTTCGACATACGCAACCAGTCGTCGGGTAGATTCCCAGTCCACCCGCTCACCCGCATTTGCGAAGAATCCTGCCAATGCACGATATGGCACCATATGGGTCAGCTGTTCCTTCGGTTGATAGAGTTCTTTATCAAAGCGACGGATCTCATTCTTGATTTCGACTCTGGATGCGTTAGGTTTCAACTCGCTTAATTCCGACAGCTTAATAATTACACGCTCCAAGCCATCTCTTACCAAACCATCTTCCTGCAGACCACTGAGATGAATATGAAACTCCCGCACAGAATACCAAGCATTGCAGATCATCTCATTGATGATCTCATCAAATGTAGTTTCCGTCTTTCCCTCAGACATCAACTGTACTAAGGCTTCCAGCCAGTAGAACTTGTAACAGTAAGATGGACTCTTCAGCATCAGGGCAAAGCTCTCGACATCTAGCGCGTTATAATAGAAACTGTCTATATTCAGTTCAAGTTCAGCGTGTAAACTCATTTGTTTACCTCAATCTGCTTTGAAGACTATAATTAATCCCTTTGCCCGGCCATTTTCAAATGATCATTTAGCCTAAGGCCTTCCCGATACCCATTCGGATATAGATACTCCAGCTTTTTCCTATCAAATAAAGGATTCCTGTCATGGATGATACCATGGTGATTAGGACAGACAATTATGATATTACTTAAGTCATTATTCAGACTCCGCGTAAAATAGTCTATGTGATGTGCATGGATCAGATTAGACCCATATCGCTCTCCGATATATTCTCCACATATTTGGCACCGATATTTATAATAGATCTTCAGATCAGAAAGCATCTGCTTGTTTAGTTTGCGGATCTTTGTGCTCTGAGTGTGAATCAGTATACCTGCAGTCTCATCTGTACCATCAAGTATATTTTCTGCAGTGGTCTCTCCCAGATCCACAAGTTCATTACATTCCATCTTGAACTCCTGGTTACGGATACAATCAAAAGTCAGAGTTCCTGTTTTTGCAGTGGAATAAATAGCAACATACTCGAGATCCTTTTTGTCTAAGCCGCTTAACCGACGATTACCGTATTCCTGAAACCGTGTATTCAAAAGATCCTGCGTATAAGTAAAATATTCTCTTAGTCGCGAGGCAAGTCTGCTGGTTTCGTTGTATCGGATCTGCAAAACATCTTTATGCTTATTATATTTATCCTTGTTAAAATCATTATTCCGAAGCACCGCATCATATTCTTCATTATCGATACGAATTTTAATCGCCCGGGATTCTCCGTGATTCAAATGGAACCCAAGCTGTTCAAATAGATAATCGTGCAATGTGGTTGGGATCGTCATTCCTGCTTTCAGAACAGATTGATCAACAGCTTTATGGTAAATCAGCATTATTTTCCCCCAATAAAAGCTTCATCTCTAAATATAAAGCATTAAATAATAAAAAAAAATAATTTAAAAACCCTATTTAAACTATGCATTTAACGCTTCCTTTTCAATCGCTTCTATTACCAGAATATCTGCTGGCAACCAATTAACCTGCCGGAGGTTTTTAAGTGGCAGCCACTTTGCTGCCTCATGTTCCAAAAGCGTGAGGTAACCTTCTTCAAGATGGCACCAGAAGCAATCCATGGAAAGATGAAAAGACATATAATCATACTCTACTGTTGTAAGATAACTATCTATTGTTATTTTTGCTGCCAATTCCTCATGAATCTCTCGGATCAATGCTTCCTCCGATGTCTCACCTTTCTCTAGCTTTCCCCCAGGAAATTCCCACCAATCTTTATATTCACCATACCCTCGTTGAGTAGCAAAAATTATAGGGTCACCATTGTTGTCGACTGACTTAATAATAGCTGCCACTACCTTAATTGACTTCATCCTACTTCCTCCAATAAACTGCTTTCCAAATACCTAAGGAGATCCTCTCGTACTGGATGGTGCATTCGCATGGTAACTTTTGCTATATCTCGCAATCTACCCTTATTATCCATTTTTTTATCTCCGCAGACGCTCAGCACATCAAATGTTCCCATATAATAAAAGCTTGTCTCAGCATCACTTTTCTTGACTAGCAAATGCTTTCTTTTCGCAGTAGTGACTTCCTGCATGTAACTACTATCAGGGCCCCTTCCAATTTGGGAATCCCAGCGGAAAGTCATGCTGTCAGCAAAAGCATCTGCATAGTCCGGTTTTCCTTCTGCATATTGCATATCTTCACTTTCAGCCGATATCTTGTGATATGTGATAAAAATAAAGGCATCATCTCTTATACGTTTCATCCCGAACATTGTTGAGGTGAGATCCTTGTCACAGTTCATAAGAAGGCTGATATCTCTTCTCGAATATTTCTCATATAAAACAAACGGACCGACAGACAGTTTCTCCGTGTGGAATCTATCTTGATATCGTTTTAGACCAACATTAATTAAATCTTCTATCTGTCGATAAAACTCCATATGCTGAAGACGCACAGCATAGCTTTGAAAACGGCGTATATACTTGTCCTCACAATCATCCAGAATGTTAATCTTCTTATATTTTTGGTATTCTTCATCCTTGCTAACGAAGCGTCCTTCCAGCACACGTATTGCATTTTCTAATGAATCCTGGTCAAAGGAGTTTATATACGTTCTTTTTAGTTCTTCTGAAAGCTCTGGCAAAGATATTTTATCTGTTGTAAATAAACGCTTTAAAATCTCAAGCTCATAAGGTCTTACTCCACTTAGAACAGTTTTAGAAAGATATTCCAGCGTAAGTTTTTCAAGATCATTAATTCTATCAAGATATGTTTGTCCTTCTACACTCACCAAAAAGTCTTGATAAGTCTTGTATTCCCTGATAATAACAAGCGGATCCATTTCTCCATTGTCATAAAAATCGAGAAGATAAGGGACTCGACCCAATCTATTTTTCAGGTTAGTATAGCTTTCCTTTATAATAGATTTCATCCCTCGTATCTTATCGATAGAATGGAAAATCTTTTCTCTTGCAACAGAATCAAAATGAACCGTAGATGCTCCCGGAATTGTACTATTTCCACTAATAACATACTTCCGAATCGTGTCAGGGTTATATGTACGGTCTCCGGAAAGGGCAACCGGAATCATGAAATTTTTCTCATAGTTTCCGATGAAGTCAAGAATAATAACATATTCCTTACCTTCGGCCTTTCGAAGTCCTCTTCCTAGTTGTTGGATAAAAACAATTGGAGACTCCGTTGGTCGCAGCATAATTACCTGATTTACTTCAATGATATCTACACCTTCATTGAGTATTTCAACAGAAAAAATATAATCCAATGGCTGTATTTCTTCTGTTGCATCATCTTCATTCATTGCAAGTCGTTCAAAAGCCTTTGATCGTTCTTCCTCGGAAGCATCACCATTCAGGGCAATTGTTCGAAAGTATTTTCCTGTCTCTGGATTAATAGTTTGATTAAATTTGAAAGAAAGCTCTTCAGATTCTTTGATTCTACTACAGAAAACCAGACCCTTTACTTTGTCTCCACTATAGCCAAAATAATTAGCTTTTTCAACAATATGCTTGACACGTTCATCACTAATCAACCGATTAAATTCTTCTGTGCTCAGCTTTCGGCTCTTTCCTTTTTCATCTCCAATCAAGGATAAATCACTAATACCAAAATAATGAAATGGGCAAAGAAGATTCTCCTCCATAGCCTGTTGAAGACGAATTTCATAAGCGATCTGATAATGGAAGATTTCGTAAATGTTTCGTCCTTCAATATTATCATCTCTCTTATCTGGCGTTGCCGTCATGCCAAGCCATAGCTTTGGCGTAAAATATCTCATAATGCGCTGATACGTATCTGCTGAACTGTGATGTGCTTCATCAAGAATTATGCAATCAAAATCGTCCGGCTTATATTGATACAAATGATCTTCACGCCACAAGGTATCTCTTGTTGCAAAAATATAATCAGCATTATATTCATGCCTCCCAGCGCCAACGATTCCAGTAGTTATTGTATTACTGAAAACGCGTTCATATGACTTTTTTGCCTGCTTTGCCAGCTGATTCCTATGTACCAGAAAGAGCACCCTTTTGAATCCCAGTTCTCTCATGGCAAATGCAGAAGCATAAGTTTTCCCTGTTCCTGTAGCGCTGATCAGAAGTGCCCGTTTTTCTCCAAGATCAAGAATCTTTTTAAGATTAGTAATAAACCCAACCTGCATAGAATTTGGTTGAAGTCGATATTTCTGCAAAGAAACTATTGCTTCTGCTTGCGCCGCTTTTCTCTGATGCTTTGCAATTTCATATTGCGTCTGGTAATGTTCTATGAAATCATCATAGCATCGTGTATATTCAGAGTTCCATAGTTCATAAAATTCCTTTAATATTTGCTCAGCGATCTCTCCTCTTTCGGAGGAAACCGTACGAGTATTCCACTCCTTATTACATGTTAACGCTGAACTCGTGATATTTGAGCTACCAATAATAAACCGGTAAATTTCATCTTTTTTAAATACATATCCCTTAGTATGAAATCCTTCGCCAGCAGCATTTACATCAAACATCCTCAGTGTTATATTTCTACGGTCATGCAAAAGGCGCAACGCTTTTGGTTCACTAAATGACAAATAATTTGTCGTCAATATCTCGCCTGGAATACCTGCCTGTTCAAGTTCATAAAGAGTCTCCAACAATGGTGCTATGCCACTCATAGTAATAAAGGCAACACTAATCTTGAAGCTATCACAGGAATGAAGCTCATCCTCAATAAAGGAAAGTACTTTTCTTCCCTCATGGTAGTCATTTGAAACGAACTGTGGCCGAAAAGCCAGGTTTGAAGAGATTGTACTGTCAATGAAGGCTGTTCTCGTTCCCTGAATCATTTCTTCAAGATACATTTTATTCATCGCATCACCCTATGAAACGTTTTTATATTATAAAGTTTTGTGATTCTATAATAACTCAATTCTTTTTGATGATTATAATATTATCTTCATTCATGGGCATAGTGAATGAATGCTGCGCCATTCCGCCGCCACTTGTGTAAGTAAACTTATATTCAACATTTAGAACTGCTTCATCAATTATTGCAAGTCCTAATTTTTGATAGAAACCATCCTCATCGTTTTCTAAAACATAATTAGGAATATTTTGAATGTAAAATACTATCGATATTATTTAAATTCAGACAGTCTAATACATCCGCCAGCAGTTCATTGCGTTGCTTTTCAATCCTTTTTATTATAAATATCCTAAAAGTCGTG
>Ga0256404_1013894_pt1 | contig 10063 bp, 9 predicted proteins | sample RumenRJG_01DNA_FD_185990 | JGI IMG/M metagenome (GOLD analysis project Ga0256404, IMG submission 185990) | Bovine rumen microbial communities from Lethbridge, Alberta, Canada - RJG_01 | ecosystem: Host-associated > Mammals > Digestive system > Stomach > Rumen | place: Canada: Alberta | collected...
CCTCTACGTTTTTCTTCATTATAAATGCCGGCTCCCTATTTGCAAATAGCCCGCTTGAAATCTTCAGTGAATCTTAAGCAAACCGTTAAAAACCGTAATATCCCTTACGCCCCGTCCGTCAATGCCCACATCAGCCTGCTGACCTGAAAGAATTTGCAAGCGGCGCATTAATGTCTTCTTATTATCCCTCTTACTTTTACCAACATCGCAAAAGCTTCTCTATTTCGCAATACCAGCAAGTCAATTATATAAACCACTACAGACCCTACGATGCTAATAATTACTTCGACACCAGTCTGTAAATGAAATCTCCCTACACCATAGCAAACAACCGCAATGCCGCAACAACCAACAAGGACACTAAGCAATTGATCATCGTCACGGTTTATCTTCGCATACCGCCTTGCCCTTACACCCGCTAACCCAGCAGATAGAGCTTCCGCGATGCCTGTCGTCATCGCTGCACACTCAATTCCCATCTTGGGGATGAATAAAAAATTTAATATCACATTAGTAGTTGCCGCAACGATCGTAACCCAAAAATAATATCGGTCCTCACGGTTCGGAACCAGCAGCGTCTTTACATAATAGGTGCTAAGTCCTGCAAAGAACAGTGCTATAGAAAAAATCTGAAGCGCATGATATCCGGACGTATATTCCTGTCCGCCTAAAAGTTTCATGATATCTTTCGATAAAAAGAAAAGTCCGGTCATAGCCGGGAGCATGATCAAATATAAAACGCTCTTCGTTTTATGCAATAACGCTTGGTACTTTTCCTGTTCATCCATTCCGAGGTAAAAAGCAAGCCGCGGGACCATCGCCGAAATTAACGCATTAAAGCAAGCCTCAATGGCAAGATAAATCTTCGATGCCAGACTATAGACGCCCACCTCCGCATCGCTTCTCAAAAAGCCAAGAACTGTGATATCCGAATGAACATAAATATTGATAGCAATGGTAGTGCTAAAAAGATATAGAGCTGGTTTCAAATGCTTCCGGATGTTCAACTGTCTCGTGAGACGAAGTGGTACATATCGTTTGGTATAAAATATATTGAGAATATCCGGACCAGCACTAGTCAAAAGTAAAAGGCCGCCATAAAGCATATAATCCGATGGTTCTTTTACAAAAATAAAAATCAGCGCCAGTGCAGCAAGCTCGAAGACGATGTAACGAACCGTAATATAAAAGAAATTTTCATAAATCGTATTGATCCAGTCCCTACCAATCACGCTGGTAAAAATACGAATAGACAAAAGAAAGAACAGTGTTTTTTCAACAGCAAATCGAGGAACGCAGAAAACCAAGACCCCCAGTATCACTGCCGAGATAAGCATCGAGATACAATTGATGCTGAAAACTTCCGCTGAAAACGCATTGATTTTCTTCGCATCATTCCGGATACCAGCCCCTTCCCGAACCGCATAGGTTGGAATCCCAAGCGTTGCAAAAAGAACAAAGTACCCAATCACAGAATCAACAAAGCTGTATCGTCCGAGGGCCTCACTTCCCAGCACGCGTGTAATATAAGGAAAGCTGACCAGCGGAAACAATATACTACAGCACTGTTTTAAAACATTTAATATGGCATTAGCGCCTAAAGATTTCTCTCGTTTCTTGTTCATTTATTTTCAAATACGCCCTACTACTTTATGATTTCTGATGATTGTCTCATGAAGAATCTATGCAAGTATATCATTCACGCCATTCTCTGCCAAATCAAATCCAGTATAATTTCTTTCTTTCTTATGATAAACTAACAGCAGCAAATTCAGGAGGTTCTCATACTATGAATAAATTTATGGTTCAAAAGGAAAATGACCTTGATTTCCGTAATCTCTTTTTCGCCACGCTCCGCCAATGGCGCTTCATCATCATCTTTGCATTTTGCATGATGATTCTCCTTGGCGGGTTGAGCTTTCTAAAAGGCCGCAAAACTCTCGCGAATGAGACTGCTGTTTCTCAGAACAACTCGCAATATCAATCCCAAATCGACGCCTATAACCTGTCCGTCTCGAACCTGAACAGCCAGCTCTCCACTCTCCAGGATCAGATCAAGCAGAAGCAACATGAAAAGGATTTCCGCTATTTATACTCGATTGACCCCTACAACGCTGAGCAACTCACGCACATCTATACGATCAATATTCCTAAAAACGACGACGGAAGTCTGAAAGCTGATATTAGCACTGTCCTCGGCGGCATCGACGCGACCATCGGAAACGCTGATCTCCAGTCAAGCCTACTACCCTCCCGCACAAATCAAACCGAGGATGACTCGCTCAACGCCACCATTATACGTTCTTCAAACAACACTCTGAAAGCCTTCACCGTGTTGATCCTCGCTGCTACAGAAGACGATGCTAACGCCATTGATGCTGCAGTCGACCAGCTTTTAACTGATAAACTCCCTGATATGCAAAAGCAGTATGGTGAGTTCACCCTGACCACACAGGACAAATCTGCGAAAATCACCTCCAGTGATGTCATCCAGAATCTGAATGACAACTATACCCAGGCGCTCACTAATCTTCAGTCCTCTCTTAGCTCAATCAGTAAACAGCTCGATGATCTGAAATATCCGGAAGGCTCCTTCATAAACGCTTCCTCCATCAAAAAAGCAGCCATCAAGCGAGCCATCATCGGCCTGATTCTCGGCCTCGTACTTTCGGTCTTCTTCATCATTCTTTGGTTCCTTTCAAAGGATACCATCACCGGTGTCGACGAGTTCTCAAAGAAAACGAACATAAACCTCCTCGGCTTCATGCCACGCACCGTTTCAAAGCTTCCCGGCAAACATATCGATGCCTGGATCAACCGCATGGATGAAGGCACAACAGAAAAAGATCGTGATAAGACTCTCCACGCTATCGCTGCCCAAATCGAGGCTCTAATTCCGGCCAATGCTTCTCCGAAAATCCTCCTGCTAAACACTCACACTAGTACCGCCGCAGAAGAGCTTACAGAAGGTCTGAAAGCTCTAAATCCAAACCGTTTCATCGGAGCCGGTACTCTCCTCGATGACCCAGAAACCGTAAAGCTTACAAAGGAGACCGGTACGGTTATCCTCCTGGAAACCCGTGGTAAATCCCGCTACAGCATCTTCGCACAGGAACTTAATCTACTCAATGTAATGGATGTAAAAATCCTTGGAACAATACTATTGTAAATTCATATACAGTTAGTATCTCTATATTACGGAGACTAATTTACGTTTCATTCTCCCTTAGAACCCAAAGAATTATTGTTTTTAATGGAATTTTAAAATGCTTATTTATTTAATACCCGTTCCTTTTATTTTGTTCGGAAAACTCATCTCCATCAGGGCACACGAGAAATATATCAATTCTAAGAAAATAGACTTTTTTCTAACATTCTTTCCCTTTCTCATGATGACATTAGTCGTCGGACTTCGCGGTCAGGATGTAGGCATCGACACTATAAATTACTTTGGTATTGCCTCTTCCTATCAAAACTATAGTTATAAAGAACTTCTCGCACTATCTTTGGGCCGAGGCTCTTTAATTCTAAAGTCAAATGAACTTGAGATAGGTTTTGTTCTAATTGCTAAATATTTGTATGATACTTTTCACACATCGCAGGCCTTGATACTATTTATGGCTATCGTCACCTATTTCTGCTTTTGGATTTCTGTCAATGATCTAAGTGATGACCCATACCTTTCAACATTAATGGTTTTATCAACCGGATTTCTCACAAACACGCTAAACATTGCACGTCAACTTACAGTCGTTGGCATTTTATCGCTCATATATGTATTTATTTTAAAAAAGAAGTGGGTTCCGGCTATTGTGCTTCTACTATTTTCTCTTTCGCTACATCAAACTGCCATTCTTGGATTTTTAGGAATCGTTTTCATAAGAATGGTTCCAATACGGCGAAAAAATGCTATGCTTTTTTTTGCATTAAACACGGCCTTTATTGCTTTAATCCATCCTATTTCTATAATATTTGTACACTTTTTTCCAAAATATACATCATTTCTAACCGTCAAGGACCGGCTTGCCTCCTATGGTCTTGTAAGAGTGCTATGGATTATAGAAATCGTTATGACATTTTATCTTTTGCTCTATGCCTTTAACAATATTGAAAAAAAATCCTTGACTTTAAAAGATAGGCATGTTTTCTGTTCTATTGTTTTTACATATTTTTATATTGGATTGAATATATGCTCTCAATATGTATGGTTGGTTAACCGGGTCGGCTTCTACTTTCAAATCGGTACCCTTTTTCTTTTTCCGATGGTACTGCAAAGATTACGGCAAAATGCACCCAAAGTACTTTATTTCACTGCATCATATGGTATTTATCTATTTTTTATCTTCTGGTATATAGTCTCTATAAAAAACAATCCAGAAATCATATACTCTAGCCCCTGGCTTACTCTTTAACATAGTATGATTCGTTTGCATTCCCAGCGCTTACTATCTTAATTCATGATTCATTAACAGTTTTAAGCAAAATCTTTATACTTCATATACATTTTTTTTATTATTAGTTTATAGAGCTTTGCATTTACTTTGAGAACCAATGCCATAGCCTTTCTACCTTTGCTGAGAGGCATACGAAGTATCCTGAAAATATTTCTCTTAAGCTCCGTCAGGAGCATCTGATATTGTTTTTTATAAGTTGATTCCTTGTCCTTGATCAGAATTCTGTCCAGCACATTGAAATAAGCCCAATACACTCTTGCTTCAGCGTAAAACGATAATTCCGGATAATCCTTATTAACTATTTCAAGATTTCTCCTACAGGCATCTATCATATCAAAAGTACGATCATTCATCGAATATGAAACACTTCCATTACGATGACAATAATAATAAGCTTGTTTTGTATTTATAGCGAGATAATCACATTGTCTTATTATGTCTAAAATAATAAATGTATCCTCGGCGATTTTTCCCTCTGGAAATCGAAGCTTCTGAAATATATTTTTTTTATAAATTTTGTTCCAAACAGCAGTGGTAAAATCCCTATCTAAAAAAACTGCAGAGAAAGCCTGCCTTCTATTAAGAATAGTAATACTTGAATTATTATAATTTTTAAGCGTTTGTCCTTCGTAGTGATGGTAAAAGCCACAGCAGGCAACATCTGCATGACTCTCCTCTAGGTCATGATATAACTGATTATACATATCTTTGCCGATATAATCATCACTGTCCACAAATCCTATATAATTGCCGTTTGCATGATCTAAACCGGCATTCCTTGCAGAACTAGCTCCTCCTTTTACCTTATGGATAACTATAATACGATCATCTAGTTTTGCATAATGATCACACATAACTCCACTTTCATCTGTAGAGCCATCATCGACTAATATGATTTCTAAATTTTTATATGTTTGGCTTATGATAGATTTGATACAGCGGTCCAGGTACGGAGCAACATTATATACAGGAACGATCACACTAATGAGCGGTTCCGTAATAACTTTTGTATTGATCTCGTCTATTGGCATCACAATCCTTTATTATTTTTCAAAACTTGATTTATCTGGAAGAATGGATTCAAACGCACGACAAAGTTCATCCCTGTCATGAAGAAAAATCTCCTCAGTTAAATCTCCATCATTGATTCCTATCATCTTACCCTTTTGATGTCTTATATAAGAAACCACATCATCAATGCTGTCTTTATTCTTTTCTAAAAAGAAACTCTTCCCGAATCTATATGATCTAGGATGGAAATTACCACTTGCAAGCTGATAATTTCTCATAGTCCATTGAGAATAATCAAGTTTATTTCTGAAACGATGGCTGCAGGTTTCATCAAATGCTTCGCTCTCTTTTTCCCATAATTCTGTAAACGTAGATTTCAGAAATGCATTTGCAAGATGCGGTTGATATATTCCCGGAAATCTTGGGCATGGTAATAAATAGATTGTTCTAAGAAGATTTTTTCCGTATTTAAGCGTAAACCATTTACTCCAATTTCTTTTAATAGTTTGATGAAATGGGAAATATTTATTAATTACCCCAATGGCTTGATAGGCAGCATAATTAAAGCCGAAATTCGCATCCAGGCAATGAACATTTAAGGTTGCTGAATCGCATGGTTTACCATGATAAAAAAAATCCGAAGGCTTCGTAGGTCTTATCAAAAAAACATCATCATTGAAATAAACAAATTTTTCAGATAAACCTTTAATCCTGTGCATGTTTAACTCAATAGCGTTACTATTAAACGATGGTAGATATTTGGATGGCATATAATCACTATGTTTAATAATTATAAGTTTCTTATTATTTATATTTAACCATGCGGGAATATGTCCCCATGTAATAAAATATATTTTATGAACATATGGTGCGAATTTCTCTACTCCACGAAACCAGTACTGAAGATTATTCCAATCCCGAAACCTTTGCACCCTGTTATCGTCTTCTGATGTAGACGTAAACCGGTTCTTTTCTTCTTTCCAGTCTGGATCATTCCCATCAACCCAAGTGATCACGAAGTCTATTTGATCTTCATTTCTCGTTCTCATAAAAAATCATCCTCTTAAATATAGCTGTAATCCACAGCCACGACGGATTTTATACAAATATTGTGATTTATCTATCTATCAATATCTTTCAGCTGAATTTAATAATACCAGCAATCGCCCATCGTATAAGGTTAATAACCGCCTCAATTCTAGATTCATGAATATAGTTCCGATAAAAATTATACTGTACTCTAATAAGTTTTGACTTTTTACCGGTTGTAGTACCAGACATAACTCTGTATTTTGCAAGAACCTCTGGATTTCCATAGGATATTCCGGTCCTGCTAATAACATCGTACCAATATGCATAATCATCCCGCAAACTTTTTAAATCTTCATGCAAATATACTTTTCCATATTTTGTAGTATCATATAGACCCGTAAGACAGCCAATTCGGTTCATCACCCGCATATCTTTGATTCTAACTTCTTTCATAATTCTAGTTGGATGAAAGATTTCCTTTGAATTTTCATCAATTTTTTTATAAGCGCAAAAAGCACATGATGCGTTCTTCTCCTTCATGAATTTTACTTGCTTTTCAAGAAAATCAGGTTCCCATATATCATCAGCATCCAGGAGCGCAATAATCTTTCCCTTTGCGTTTCTAATTCCATAATTGCGTGCTGCAGCAGAGCCTTTGTTTTCTTGATGAAAGACATGAATTCTCGCATCACTCTTCTCAAAATTTTTAGCAATTTCAAAACTATGATCAACGGAACCATCATCAATGATTAATATCTCCCAGTTTTCATAGTTTTGTTTAAGAACAGACTCTATTGTTTCCCCGATATATCTTTCACCATTATATATGGGTGTAATTATTGAAACGGATATTTCCTGATTATCATTATTCATTTTAGCTTTTCCATCAAGTAACATTCAAAAATTTGGGACAAACGATTACACGAAATTTTCACCGTACCGATTATTCATAAGTATGACAATAACTATTATACGAAAATATCAAAAAAGAGGAACTAATTTCTTAGCTCCTCACATATACAAATAAACTAAAGCTTATTAAACTTCATAAGAATAGTTTTATAGGCTTAAATATCTTATGATTTTAAATTAAGTCTTTCAATTTATTATTTTTCTTCCTTTGATACACTTGTTTGATTGCCAACACTGCCATTTCTTGAAACGCTAGCTATAGATTCCTGAATCTTATCAACGGTCAAGGAAGGATCAAACGGCATTTCATCGCCTGCACTTATGGTATCATCCATAATGGTCTGGCCGCTTTGCGAAACTACATAATGATAAGAATACTTATCGAAAAATGTACCAAAGTTTTTACCATTCGGAAGTTCAAATCTAAAATCCTGCATTTGACCTTCTTCTCCTATATCAAGGGTCAAATTAGTTAGAAGCGCAATGACAGCGTCTCCGGATACATTATCAGCAACCTCCAGCTTTAATTCACAGATCATATCCTCATTCGAACCATCAATTTCGAGGTTTTTTATAAATGGAAAGGTGGCTTTATAATAATCATCCTGAAAAGTATCTATAACGTTGTTATTTATCTGTATAAAATCTATATCATATGGATCATTTTCAGGTCTAACAACCGTCTCAGGATTCTCAACAGGAACTTCATATGTAGGTCTGCAACTAGTTAATAGAAAGCATAAGAACAATACTACAAATTTCATCTTTTAACCATTTTTAAAATTATAATTTGAAAAATGGGGAAGAAGTTGCATAGCAACCTCTTCCCCAACACTAATCATTTAGTAAACCTAATTAGTTTGAAAGAACTGCAGCATCGTAATAATGACTTGTATCAACATCATTATAAGTAACTGTACCATTTGTCTCCTTAACTCTCTTGTAAACAGTTTCCGGCATACCATGATCAATTACATACGTAGCATTAAACTTCACATTATCATCGTCGCTATCCTTTACATAATAGCCACCGCCAATAAGATCATCATAATCATCCTGAGATTTGAAGTAAGCAACTACAACGCCATCATCATTTACGATATAGTAATGATCATTCTCATCTCTGAGCTTAGTCTTCTTACCAACAGCAGTACCATTCTTGTTAAGAAGAACCTTTCCTACAGTCTCATCATCGGTGAAAACCTTGGTGCTATCTTTGAAGCCAGACTTCTTATTAGCAGCATCAATAGCTACATAATTAGAACCATCATCATCAGTAGCCTGAACAACAAGACCATTTACTGTCCACTTCTTAATCTTAGAAATGTAACCAGTTGTACCTAAGCCAGTCTTAGAATCGAAATAGAACTGATATGTGTCATCATCGAGTTCTACATTCTGATAGCCAGTCTTTCTTGCGCCATCCTTCTCTTCATCACTTGAGAAGTAATAGATGTCAGAACCAAACTTATCATATACAGTACCATCTAGATACTGAGCACGAGTATAGTCATCCGGATCAAACTGATTAACAAAAGTCTTGTCGTTAGCTAATACAAAACCTGTCTTCATACGACCATACTTGTCGAATGCATAGTACTTACCGTTAATCTTCTTGATTTCCTTTGCAGCAAGGTTACCAGACTTGTTATAATACCACCAGCTGTATTCATCCTTGTCATAGTCATCATCGCCGCCAAGGTCGTAATCTTCATCAGGGATAGCCCATACCCACTTGTTCTTTCTCTGAGCGCCATCACCATTCGCATACTTCAGATAACCAACAGTTGTGCTCTTATCGACGTTGCTAGCAGTCTTGTTGTTCTCAAGAGATACCCACTCGTCAAGCATATGGCCATCTTCATTATCAAGAAGATATGTCTTACCATCAATCTTCTGCTTACCGGTCTTCTTCTCGCCGTTCTTGAAGTAGAACCAATACTCCTTTTCATCACCATCACTGTTCGTAACAGTAAGCTGCTTCCAGCCGTTCTCAGCATGGCCATCATTCCAGCCGTTGAAATACCACTTGGATGTCTCCCATGCAGTATCGTTGTCATCCTGCTGATCCCAGCTGTCCTTATCGATCCAGCCATAAAGCATATGACCTTCATCATCGAAGCAATACTTAAGGCCATTGATGGTCTTCAGCTTATTCTTTGTAAGCTCCTTATCAGCATCATTGGTATAAGCCTTGCCATCAGATCCGAAATAGTACCACCAATACTCAGCATCAAGATCTGTGTTCTCAGAGCCATCAAGTGCTACTGCCTTCCATGTGTTGGAAACTCTAGCACCGTTAGCGTCTACATAATAATACTTTGTAGTAGACTCTGTGGAATCCTCGATGAGGGAATCCGTAACCATGTTGCCGTCATCGCCGAGCCAAAACCACTGACCGTTTGAAGACTTCCATGTGTCTGTTACAGGCTCGCCATCCTTGTCAAGGTACTGCCAGGAACCAGTTGAGTTGTCCCAGCCCTCTGCGAAAGATACTGCAGAGAAACCTACTGCAAGGAGTGCTGCTGCTGACAGAGTTACAAGAACTTTTGTCTGCTTTTTCATAATAAAACACTCTCCTTTTTTCTTTTTGAACAAGTTTTAATTAATTCTTAGTTTTGAATTAATTTTGTTCAGTTACGGTGAGATTATAC
>Ga0256404_1013895_pt1 | contig 10063 bp, 8 predicted proteins | sample RumenRJG_01DNA_FD_185990 | JGI IMG/M metagenome (GOLD analysis project Ga0256404, IMG submission 185990) | Bovine rumen microbial communities from Lethbridge, Alberta, Canada - RJG_01 | ecosystem: Host-associated > Mammals > Digestive system > Stomach > Rumen | place: Canada: Alberta | collected...
ATAAAAGCGAGTTTGAAGCTTATCCGTTTTTATCGGATAGCGATATAGATATACGCTGCGATTTTGAAATCCATACCGACAGAATGTCTTCTATGGCAGGTGTAATTGCATCGATGTGCCCGGAGCGCTACGAAGAAATCCTGAAAGTTGATGAACTCATTTATCACGCCAACCCTACATTGAGAACATTCATGAGCATAACGGATGAGGAAATAGAATGGTTGCACGAGAGACTTGTGGAACTGAAAACTGAGTGCGATGCTGCAAATGCATTTCCTGAAACCGGTACAAAATGCAGAACCGTCCTCCCTGCAGGGACCACGAGAGGAGCATATGCTCATGTGCTCAGAGTAGAAGGTAAACAAATGGTAAGGTTGCTCTACCGTGCGCGCGAGAGAGGTATAGAGTTTCCGAATTCTTTGATAGATTTTGCAAATCTTGTGTCGGGGTATTTCCACATGCTCGGCATTTGGATGAATATGAAAGACGGATTTAAAGAGATTCCATTTGTGAGCAGAAACTACTAGGATGCAGCAAACCAGGCGAGCATAAGTCCAACGACTCTACCGTAGCTTTGGATTCCTTCTGCGATGCCATGCTGCTTTAGATAGGCGTCATTCACGGAGTCCTGAACTTCCGAGGCCTTTGTTTCATAGGTATCCCAGAACTGGTTGTTTTCATCCAGTTCTTTTTTTACGTCATCGGGAAGTGATGTGCGGAGCCTGTTAAATGCCTCGCGATCAACTTTGTATAATTGGTTTCCAGCGTATGTCCAGGCGAGCAAATATCCGCTCCTCTGAAATGCTTGATTGTCAGAATTGATGCAAGCGAGAAAAGCGATAAAATTTGCTTCACTCTCGTTCATGAAGCCTCGCAGATGCGATAACTCGTGGCAGGCTGTGAATGGGAGATTGTATGCGGTCATCTCGCTATTGTAATTTGCCTCTATAGTGAACGGAGAATAGATTCCCGTAACTCCCATATTGGAAAACGGTCTTGAATTGATAAGCCCCTTAGGTCTCGGGTAATAACCATCAAGAGAAGGATAGATTGTGCCGAGCTTCTCCATGGCTTTGATCGCTTCAGTAGCTAGCTCAGCGCCATCCGGGTATTTTATCGTACTATTCGCGTTGCCTGAGTCGCTTGCTACGCCGCTCGCGTTCTCTGTGCCGCTCGCTGCAGCACTCACGTTCTCTGCGCCGCTCGCTGCGCCGTTGCCAATGTTCTTTGCTGCGGCTGAACTCTCGTGCAGCTTCGCAGCGGTGAACTCGCAAAACTCAAGCAGCAGCTCTTTGTCGTTTGTAACTTGAGAGAAGCCCTCCTTTTCAGCAAAGGAAATATTATAATAATTGATCCCACAGTTAAGCTGATAAATTAGAAGCAAAGAAGAAATAACAATTGCCGCAGTCTTAAATAGCCCCGCCGGGCTTTTCTTCTTTGCTATTTTTACAACAAGGGCAATGACAAATGCAACCGGAAGCGCATATAGCAAAGCCTCCGAAAGTGAGAACGGAAACAGATTGGAAAACCTGCTCAGAATGCCCTGAAGTAACTGATATACGGTATTGCTGTAAAACGGCGCAAAGTCCGGAATCCTCCTTGCGAGCACGGCAAGAAGAGCCCACAGAGCATTTATTATAATGATGGCTGCGAGCCAAGCCTTTGATGAATCTTTGGTTTTAACTTCCGGTTTTCGTTTCATACTTAAAGTATAGCATAAAAAAGGTTTTTACAGATTTGTTACATTTCTATTAAGAAATGCGCGGAGTGTTGAAATCATGGTTTTGTCTTTGCTATAATTTGTTTGTTCAATGCGAAAACTCAATTGATGAGGCGAACTATGAGTAAATACGTAAAATACTTAGTTTTAATAATTGGATTTGGCATGCTGGTTTGGGGCGTTGCGAGCGGAGACATGCTCGTGGTGTTCAAGAAGGCTGCTGCTATTTGTATGGAGTGTATTGGAATTGGCTGATTTAAAGAAACACAGAATCATACGAAAAGTGGTGCAAGGAGCAACCGGCATCCTTCAGAATGCGAACATCTCGGGATTTCTAACGGGAACAATCTACAAGGGCCCCCTTAAGAAGTTCTGCGTCCCGGGGATGAACTGCTATTCTTGTCCGGGGGCGCTCGGAGCATGCCCGATAGGCGCCATGCAGGCCATGCTGAGTGCAAGGCATCCCAAGATGCCGCTATATGTACTCGGATACCTCAGCGTAATTGGCGTTCTCGTCGGGCGATTCATCTGCGGATGGCTTTGTCTATTCGGCCTTATTCAGGAGCTGCTCTATAAGATACCGATTAAAAAGATTACAATACCCGAAAAGCTTGATCGCATTCTGAGAAAGTTTAAATATATCTTCCTTGTGGTATTTGTAATACTGTTTCCGATAATCCTTAGGGATGAATTCGGCGTGAGCTTTCCATACTTCTGCAAATGGATCTGTCCAATCGGAATGATGGAGGGCGGGGTGCCGCTTCTGGCACTAAATGAATCCATGAGGGAGGCGGCGCATGCGCTCTATGCGTGGAAGTTCGCAATCATGATAGTGATTGTTGTGCTCTCCATAGTCATACATAGACCGTTCTGCAAATACATCTGTCCGCTCGGCGCATTCTACGGGCTCTTCCACAGGTTTAGCTTCTTGCAGCTTAAGTGCGATAAGGACGCATGTACGTCCTGTGGCGCCTGCGCAAAGATTTGCAAGATGCAGGTTGACCCATCAAAGAAACCAAGGAGTGCGGAATGTATTAGATGCGGAGACTGCGTGCATGCTTGCCCAACCAAAGCGCTCAAGATGACATTTTTCGGAAAAGAGAAGAGTGAACAAAGCGCGGTGGAACAAGCACAAGCAAGTTCCTTAGGAGAGAAAAACAATAATTAAACAAGTTGTCCAAATAAGGGGAACTCTTTCAGAAATAAAAAAGTAATAAGCACATAGGAGTAAGAAATGAAAAAGAAATTAATTGTGGTATTGGTAGTATTGGCTTTGATCTTTGTTGCTGCTTGCGGCAAGACAGAAAGCGGAAACAATGGTGGCGAGTCAGAGAGCGCTGGCGGAACAGAAGCTGAATCCGGAAGCGAAAACAGTGCCAGCACAGAAAACAGTGGGGTAGAGGATTTCTACACACCGGAGTCCGGAATGAGAATCCCGGGATCCAAGACCTACGCCGAAAATGAAGACAAGGTATTACTTTATTACGGCGGAGGCGAGGCAGAGGAAGGCCTCATGTATATGGAGTTCTATCTCTATCCTGCATCAGCTGAAGAGCTTGACAGTATGAGCGACGCGGACTTTGAGGTTGCTGACGCAAACAGTGTTAACGTTTTAAATTTCTTTAGGGCGCTTGATTCCGAGTGGACCAAGGAGGACCTTGAGAAATGGCTTAAATGGATGATTGGAATAGAGGAGGGCTCTCTCCAGGAATACGGCAAGGAAACAGGAAAAGAAGAAGGGGACTATACAATCTACTACACCTTTACAAAAGAGTATCCGGACACAGTTCCTGAGGACAAGAAGCCGATTTACGACGGAATCATTGCAGATCTTGAAACGGCTATGCATAGCCTTGAACTCTCTGATCCTATTACGCTTGACGACTATATCAGCGGTATGACGATAGAGTTCGAATCTACTGACCTGGAAGGTAATGCAGTAAATAGCAAAGACGTATTTGGAAAGAATAAATACACCATGGTAAATATCTGGGCGTCATGGTGCGGACCTTGCATCCAGGAACTCCCTGAGCTTGAGGAAATAAACAAAGAATTTGAAGCCAAGGGCTGCGGAATAGTTGGTCTCCTGACAGACGGAACAGATCCCACGGGCCTTGCAGACGCAAAGGAAATCATAGCAGATACCGGCGTAACCTATATGAACGTAATCGATAACGCCGAAATCGCAGACATGCTCCAGGTTACTGGCGTTCCAACAACCATATTTGTTGATGAGAACGGCAAGATAGTAGGAAGAACCATCGTCGGCGCAAATCCTGAAGCCTATAAGAAGGTTATGGAAGAACTGCTCGGAGAATAGTAACTGGGTTTTGAATAAATCCCGAGCTAATGGGTAAGCAACAGTAAGGTTAGAATAAGTAAGAGCGACCATGCGGTCGCTCTTTTTTATGCCTTCTTAATCAGCATTATCATGTTTGATACGGAGTTGAAAAGATAACTCGCACAAGCGATAAGGCCGATAATTCCTACCAATCCGTTTTCGAGTTGCATCTTCAGCAGTGTCAGTGTGAGACCGTTGAACAGTATTAGAAGGAATATTAATAATGTGTCTAGGACGGCTCGTGAAAAGAGTGGGCGAGCTTTGTTGGTTAGGAGTCTTATTCCCCAAATGAGAAGCATTATTGAAACAACTGTGCACATCACGATGCCTGCATAGTTTGGGGTAGTTTCAATACTTGCTTCAATTCCGGCATTCTCAGCGAAATTTTGGATTGTAGGGATTAATAGCCTAATCGTTAATACCATAACAAGAATTAGCGACGCATACCGGGTTATGATTATGGCTTTTTGGGCTTCAGGATGCGCAAGGGAATATTTGTGTGTTGCCCACATAATAAGACCCATTAGGGCGAGCACGACAAAACCGATGCAGAGGCCAACCAATATTCCTGTTAGGCCGAAGCTCCAGAGAAATCCAACTGGAACAAGTACAAAGAGCAAGGTGCGGAGGATGGCCATCGTTGGGCTACCGCCTTGGAAATCTCTATCTATTGTGCTGATTGCCTTTATGTTTTCTCCATCCAAGTTACCGAAATACTGAAGCATAAACCCCTTCTGATAGTCGACAAAGTCCTTGGAGATATCAAAGAATCTCTTTCCGGCCTGTTCCTTATCAAAGATTTCCGTCCAATACTTGGAAGTATCAAAGGATTCAAAATCCGTAAGATTATCCTGCTTTATTTCTGAGCAAATCTCAAGGACGCCGTTTAGTTCCTCTACCTTGTCCCTTATTGCTTGGCTTGTCTTCTCCATGGCCTCGGGAAGGGAGATGGATCCATCCATGAGATCGCGTATTTCGTCCAAAGAAAGACCGAGCTTACGGAAGATTACAACTTTTCTAAGAGTCTCGACGTCATTTTCCGAGTAGTCACGGTATTCATTCTCCTTGCGGTCAGGACTAATGAACCCTTCTTTTTCGTAGAAACGGATATTGGCCCTTGGGATGCCTAGCACCTTTTCAACTTCTTTAATCTTCATAAATGTCCACCGTAATCGCTTTTTCCCGTGAAAAGCGTCCTTTCTAGCCTAATCCTAGGGTATGAAGTAAGTTTACAGTCAAGCACTTTTTTATATTTTTTTGAAATTTTTTCAAAATCAACACATTTTCTTTAGGTATATTTTAACAAGGGGCTGTATCATGATGTCAAGAAGAAAAACAAGCAAGTTTTTTAATATCCTCCTAAATAGTAACTAAAACTAAGAAGCGGCCTTTGCGGCCGCTTCTTTGTGTTTATGGTAAAAGTTAGTTTTTATAGCTGTGGACCTGCGGCTACGAGAGCCTTTCCGGCGTCGTTTGATTCATACTTCTTGAAGTTCTTGATGAAGCGTCCTGCGAGGTCCTTTGCTTTTTCTTCCCAGGCGGCTGCGTCTTCATAAGTGTCTCTCGGGTCAAGAATATTGGTATCAACTCCCGGAAGCTCTGTCGGTACTTCAAAGTTGAAATACGGAATCGTCTTTGTAGGAGCGTTCTTGATGTCGCCGCCGAGTATGGCATCGATTATTCCACGGGTATCCTGGATGGAGATTCTCTTTCCTGTTCCGTTCCAGCCTGTGTTTACGAGGTAGGCCTTGGCGCCGCTTGCTTCCATTCTCTTTACGAGTTCCTCGCCATATTTGGTCGGGTGGAGCTCCAGGAATGCCTGTCCGAAGCATGCCGAGAAGGTCGGTGTCGGCTCAGTGATTCCTCGCTCGGTTCCTGCGAGCTTTGCTGTGAATCCGGAGAGGAAGTAGTACTGAGTCTGCTCCGGCGTGAGAATAGATACCGGTGGAAGTACTCCGAACGCATCTGCTGACAAGAAGATTACATTCTGAGCAGCGGGGCCTGCGGATTTATCTCTTACGTTAAGAACGATTTTTTCGATATGGTCTATCGGATATGAAACTCGGGTGTTCTCTGTTACGCTCTTGTCAGCAAAGTCAATCTTACCCTCAGCATCAAGTGTTACGTTCTCAAGCAGCGCGTTTCTCTTGATAGCATTATAGATATCAGGCTCAGCTTCTTTATCAAGATTGATAACCTTGGCGTAGCAACCACCTTCAAAATTGAATACGCCGTCATCGTCCCAGCCATGCTCGTCGTCTCCGATAAGAAGTCTCTTTGGATCTGTGGATAGGGTAGTTTTACCTGTTCCGGAGAGGCCAAAGAATATAGCTGTGTTCTCACCGTTCATATCGGTGTTGGCGGAGCAGTGCATGGACGCGATGCCACGTAGCGGTAGGTAATAGTTCATCATGGAGAACATACCTTTTTTCATTTCCCCGCCGTACCATGTGTTTATGATAACCTGCTCGCGGCTTGTGATATTAAATACGATTGCGGTCTCGGAGTTTAGACCGAGCTCTGCGTAATTATCTATCTTTGCCTTTGATGCGTTATATACGATAAAGTCAGGCTCAAAATTCTCTAGTTCTTCAGCTGTTGGCTGGATGAACATATTCTTTACAAAATGTGCCTGCCAAGCGACTTCCATGATGAAACGGATAGCCATGCGAGTGTCTTTGTTGGCGCCGCAGAAGGCATCCACAACAAAGAGTCTCTTTCCGGAGAGCTGATTCATTGCGATTTCTTTTACAGCTGCCCAGGTCTCCTCGCTTGCGGGATGGTTGTCGTTTGGATATTCATCCGTGGTCCACCAAACGGTGTCACGTGAGTTATCGTCCATAACGATATATTTATCTTTAGGGGAGCGGCCGGTATAGATTCCCGTCATTACGTTTACTGCGTCAAGTTCGCTCAGTTGACCGCGGTCAAAGCCATCGAGCTCAGGCTTCATTTCTTCTTCAAAGAGAAGCTCGTAGGATGGGTTATATACTACTTCAGTTGCTCCCGTGATTCCGTATTTGGTTAAATCAAGATTTGCCATATTTTTCTCCTTTTACAGTACTACTATTGGACTGTTAACCAGCAGTTTCATTGTACTTAATCGGTCTCGGCATTTCAATATAAAAAGCCTTTTTGGTATATAAAATGTGATATAATTTACTTGTATGCGGTGTAAAAACAGAAAACCCGCAAATTATTTGTATAACGAGGATACGCATCAATGAAGATCATCATGATCAGGCATGCAAAAGTGGATATGGAGTGGGAGAAGTCGTACGACTCCGAGGGCTGGAACAAAGCCAACGAGGCATATAATGCGGCTCCCATCAAAGAAATAACCGAGCATCTTAAGAGTGAGGGCTTTACAGTGTATATAAGCTCGCTTCCCAGGACGCGCGCCACAGCAAACGGATTACTCGGTGAACGCGAGCTCATAGAAACGCCGCTCCTAAACGAGGTCCCAAATCGCGCGGCTATAGAAACCGGAGCCAAGTTTCCAAAATGGTATTGGGTAGCAAGAGGGAGAGTGCAGTGGTATATGAACTCGCCTTGGCAGTGGGAGACTCGCAAAATGACCCGTGCCCGCGCAGAGGAGCTCGTCAGAATGCTAATAGAAAAGAACGTGGACTGCGTTCTCGTTACCCACGAGTTTTATCTATACACACTAAAAAGCGTTCTAGAAAAGCACGGCTTTGTTATAAAACGCAGTTCCACAGGAAGAATCAAAAACCTAGAGCGAATCCGCGCAACAAAGAAAGACGACCACTGCGGATTCTGCACACACAACTGCTTGTTATCAAACCCCGGTTGTGACATCGGCCGCGAACGAGCTAAAAAGGAGGAAGTATGAAAGCAATTATCAACGCAAAAGTTAAGACTATGACGGGCAAGGATTATGATGATGGTGTGATTTTGATTGAGAAGGGGAAGATTGCCAAGGTTGGTCTCGCGAAGTCGGTGAAGGTTCCTAAGGGGGCTGAGGTAATTGACGCAAAGAAGAAGCTCGTCACACCGGGTCTTATCGATGCGCATTCTCACATGGGCATGTGGGAAGAGTCCATCGGATTTGAAGGCTCCGACGGAAACGAAATCACGGATCCTATTACTCCAAATATGAGAGCAATAGATGCGATATATCCATTTGATACGCAGTTTGAGTCCGCAAGAAACGGCGGCGTAACGGCTGTAGTTACGGGCCCGGGATCTGCCAATGTAATCGGTGGAACCTTTGTTGCAATCAAGACTGTTGGTAAATGTGTTGATGATATGCTCATCAAGGACCCCGTTGCTATGAAGTGTGCCTTCGGTGAGAACCCAAAGAGATGCTACGGTTCATCCAGCAAGATGCCTATGACAAGAATGGCAACAGCAGCACTCTTGAGACAGACTATTGAGCAGGCCATTGAATACAATGCAAAGAAAAAGGCAGCCAAGAAAGATCCTGCCAAGATGCCTGCATACAATGCAAAGCTAGAGGCGATGATTCCTGTAATTGAGAAAAAGATTCCGCTTAAGGCTCATGCGCATAGAACTGATGACATACTGACTTCAATCAGAATCGCCAAGGAGTACGGACTCAAGATGACACTCGACCACTGCACAGAGGGGCATCTAATCGTCGATGAGGTTAAGCGCTCAGGCTTTAACGCAATCATAGGTCCTACATATGGATTCAGAACAAAGTATGAGCTCAGGAACAAGACGTTTGACACTCCGGGTATCCTAAGTAAGGCGGGAGTAAAAATCGCAATCATGACAGATAGTCCGGTGCACCACCAGAGTGAACTTCCGCTCTTTGCTGCGATGGCAGTTAACTCCGGAATGGACAGAGAAGAGGCTCTCAAGGCAATTACTATCAATGCTGCAGAGATTACCGGAATCGACAAGAGAGTCGGTAGTATCGCTCCGGATAAGGATGCAGACATAGTAATCTGGGATACCGATCCGCTTTCGCTCGAACACCGCACATATATGGTGTTAATCGACGGTGAGGTAGTTCACAAATTGTAATTATTATGACAAAATAGTAGGTGGGCAAGAAGTAATTGCCCACCTATTTTAAAAATTCAAATTTGGTGCGGGCGCATCAGAAGATGAAATTCCCGAATGGATAACGAGCCTTAGATAACAAAGATTTTAAACCGAGTGGCAGTTGTTAGTGACTTTTGAGGTGTGTGAATATGACAAGGAATGAAGCAATAAAATGGCTCACGGAGTTTAGTGATATCATCGATCAATCAAACGGAGCAGTAGATTTGGAGGAATTAACAGCCAGGGGGTTGATGGACCATAAGCTTGCCTTGACTGAAATCTCGGAACTATTTGAATCACTGGACGAAAAGCATGGGGAATGGATAGTGGAGGAGTATGGCTGGGGTAGAGTATATCATTGCAGCAATTGTGATTTTGAAACCTCAAGTATAAGAAGCCGGCTTTTCTCCTGGGGTTACCCCACCCATTGTCCCAGATGCGGAACAAATATGAAAAATATTCAGGAGGCAAGGCATATTGCCTGGCTCAGGGACAATCTGGAGGAATTGATAGAGACTGGCAGGTTATCAGACTATGAACAGAAGTTTAAGATATTTACCTACATCCTCGAAACGAGAAAAACACACAATTGCATCTGGGTTAAAAAAGAATCCCGCGAAGGGGAGACAATATACGAATGCTCTAATTGTGGATACACAATATATAATCTGTACGAAAAATATGGGACGGCAGAATTGCCGGACTTTTGCACCCATTGCGGATCCGACATGACTCCGACAATAGTGGCAACAAAGGATGCCCTAACAATTAGATTGGAAAAGAAGGAGGAGCAAAGAGAGGTCGAAAACCTCATCCGTGAATCCTTCTGGAATGTCTATCGTCCGGGTTGCTATGAGCACTACGTAATGCATACGCTGCGAGACGATCCCGCCTTTGTGAAACAGCTGAATTTTGTGATGGAGAAGGATGGCAAACTCATTGGCCAGAATATGTTCATGAGAACCATC
>Ga0256404_1013896_pt1 | contig 10062 bp, 9 predicted proteins | sample RumenRJG_01DNA_FD_185990 | JGI IMG/M metagenome (GOLD analysis project Ga0256404, IMG submission 185990) | Bovine rumen microbial communities from Lethbridge, Alberta, Canada - RJG_01 | ecosystem: Host-associated > Mammals > Digestive system > Stomach > Rumen | place: Canada: Alberta | collected...
GAAGAAAAGTTTTTTTTCCTTTTGCAATTCTATTGTTATTAAGTATCTTTGCATTATGTATTATATAAAGGTAATTTTTCGTTGGATAAGGCGTATAGCCTATTGTCGTGGGTTTGGAGTGCAGTCACCTTCAGCCTATAGCTTTATACGCTATGTTATCAACGAACATTACCCTTACTATGCTTTTGATGAACTTAATGAAAAGCATAAAGTCGCTGGTAAGTTGGCTTGTAAGTTGGGACGACTCTATTTTAGAATAGCCAATCATCACCAGAGTGATAAATGGTATTATTATGGTGACAATGAAAAGGTTGTTGCTGATTATGTTCAAGCAGGCAATAGAAAATGTGTGGTTGAGCAGATTAAAGAAGTACCTGAGAGCTATGATGTAGCAAGCGTTAAACTGGATGCATATTCAAAGGAACATTTACTTTCAAGGCTTCTTGATGTGGCTAATGATGAATCGTTACTTGTTATCGAGAATATTCATGATAAGGAAAATTACGATGTATGGAAGAAGCTTTTGGTCGATTCCAAAGTTAGTGTTTGCTACGACCTTTATTATTGTGGTATAGTGTTCTTTGATAAGAGTAAATATAAACGCTGTTATAAGGTGAATTTTTAAATTAAGATTTATTATAATCTTTAGTTGTTATTTTCAGAAAAATAATTGTGCAAAAACTTTGAGATTAAATATAATTTCTTACTTTTGCATGCAAATTTATAAGAACTATAATTTTAAGACTATGTATTGGACACTTGAATTGGCTTCCAAACTTGAAGATGCACCATGGCCTGCAACAAAAGAAGAACTGATAGACTATGCTATTCGTTCTGGTGCACCTTTGGAAGTATTGGAAAATTTGCAGGAGATAGAGGATGAAGGAGAAGTTTATGATAGTATAGAAGATATTTGGCCCGACTATCCTTCGAAAGAAGACTTTCTCTGGAATGATGACGAATATTAATGTAATATAGAAGGCTGTCCATAGCAGGGCAGCCTTTTCTATGCAATAATATTACCTTTGTTTACGTTATAATATCGTGAAAAGAATTCTTTATGTCATATTGATTTTGATGTGTTTTGTTCCTTCTGAGTTGAAGGCGCAATACGATGTGTCGTTCAGTCACTATTTTGATATGGAGCCTTCTTTCAATGCGGCAGCTGTAGGTAAGGAGGACAAACTGAATGTTTCTGCAGCATACGCTCTTGATATGGCTGGGTTTAAGAATAATCCGCAAACAGCGTACGCAGGAGCTGATGTCGCATTTATGTTTCTGAACGCACGTAATGGTGCTGGTGTGCAGTTGATGAATGACAAAATCGGACTGTTTACCCATAAACGCCTGTCGTTTCAATATGCTTATAAACACAAATTGTTTGGAGGAAATATAAGTATAGGAGTGCAGGCAGGTAAGCTAAGCGAAAGCTTTGATGGTTCACGTGTGGAGGTTGATGATAAATCGGATCCTGCTTTGGCATCTTCTAATGTAAATGGAAACAGTTTGGATGCAGGCGTAGGAGTTTATTATAGACATAGGAACTGGTATGTTGGTGCTTCGGTACAGCATATTAATTCTCCGCTTGTAGAACTTGGCGAAACCAATCAGTTGAAGGTTGATGCAACATATTATTTGACTGGTGGATACAATATTAAGCTAAGAAATCCGTTTCTAACTATAAAGTCATCTGTGCTTGCACGTACAGACGGAGTTGGTTATAGAGCAGATGTGACAGGCAGATTGGTCTATACTAATGAAAAGAAAATGCTGTATGGCGGCTTGGGCTATAGTCCTACAAACTCTGTGACTTTTCTCATAGGAGGTACTTTCCATGGTGCGGTTGTGGGATATAGTTATGAGGTTTACACCTCGGGTGTCAATCCTGGAAATGGAAGTCATGAACTCTATATTGGCTATCAGATGGATTTAAATCTTGCTAAGAAAGGACGCAATAGGCATCAGAGTGTAAGAATACTCTAAGATATAGAAAAACGAAATATTGATTTTGATTTATGAGATATAATATAACGATGAAAAGAAATATTGTTGTAGCTCTCTGCCTTATGGCACTTGCAACAACACTGACAGGTTGCTTCAGTGCAAAGACTGCATCGGCATCAGGTCGAGGCGGTGAGGTTGTTGGTGTTGGAGGAAAAGCGTTTAATGAACCTGCTCCTTATGGTATGGTGAAAGTGGAGCGTGGATTCCTACACATGGGGCTTAATGCGAACAAGAAAGATTCGCTTTGGGGACTTAAGACTCCAAAGAAGGATATCTCTGTTGATGGCTTCTGGATGGACGAGACTGAGGTTACCAATTCAAAGTACAAACAGTTTGTGATGTGGGTAAGAGATAGTATTCTTCGTACTCGTCTTGCTGATCCTCAGTATGGAGGTGATGAAACTTATCTTATTACCGAAGATAAGTATAACAACCCTATAACACCACGACTGAACTGGAAAAAGAGTCTTCCTCGCAAGCCTAATGAGGATGAGCTGCGTGCAATAGAAAGTCTTTATGTGACTAATCCTGTTACAGGAGAGAAATTGCTCGACTGGAGACAGATGAACTATCGTTATGAGATTTATGACTACACTGCTGCTGCATTGCGTAGAAACAGATTGAATCCTGCAGAGCGCACATTCAATACTGATGTAGTGGTTGATCCTAACGAGGTTGTGATGATTTCTAAGGACACAGCCTATATTGATGATGAAGGCAATATTGTTCGCCAGACTATCGATCGTCCATTGACAGGTCCATACGATTTTCTAAATACATATATTGTAAACATATATCCCGATACCACTTGCTGGGTGAATGATTTCACAAACTCAGAGAACGAGATTTATATGCGTAATTATTTCAGCAACCCAGCCTATAACGACTATCCTGTTGTTGGTGTTACATGGGAACAGGCTAATGCCTTCTGTGCATGGCGAACAGAATATCTGCTGAAAGGTCTTGGTCCTGAAGCGCGTTACGTGCAGCGTTACCGTTTGCCAACAGAGGCAGAATGGGAGTATGCTGCCCGTGGAAAGCAAGGTAACGAGTTTCCTTGGGAGAACGAAGATATGAAAAATGGTCGTGGCTGTTACTATGCCAATTTCAAGCCAGACCGTGGAAACTACACCGAGGATGGCAATCTTATAACAAGTCGTGTGGGAATTTATGGCACCAATAGCAACGGTCTTGCTGATATGGCTGGTAATGTGGCAGAGTGGACAAGTACAGTGTTCACAGAGGCAGGTGTTGATGCTATGAATGATCTAAATCCTCAGCTCAGTTATAATGCAGCACAGGAAGATCCATATAAACTGAAGAAGAAAAGTGTGCGTGGTGGTAGCTGGAAAGACCCAGAGAGTTTTATTCGCTCAGCATGGCGTTCATGGGAATACCAGAACCAGCCACGTAGTTATATCGGTTTCCGTTGTGTGCGCAGTCTTGCCAATTCAACAACTACTAAAAAGAAAAAGTAATTATGACGAATTACGGAAAATACAATATTGTGTATCGTCTGCAAAAGTGGATGGATACTGTTCAGGGACAGACATTCCTCAACTATGCCTATAGCTGGGGTGCAGCAATAGTTATATTGGGTGCTCTTTTTAAACTTACTTATCTTCCTGGAGCAAACGTAGCTTTGTTCCTTGGTATGGGAACCGAAGTGCTGGTGTTTTTTATATCGGCATTCGATCGTCCTTTCGATAAGACTGCTGATGGTCGTGAAATGCCAACAAGAGTAACTCCAGAGTTCCTTGCAACAGGAAAGGTGTCATATTCCAAGGTTGAAGAAAATGCACCTGTGGCTAATGTTGAACCTGTTGCAGCGGGTGAGCCTGCAAATGTAACTCCAGTAACAGTTGCTTCAGCTGCTGTTCAGACTCAGGCTAACTATGTGCCTCAGATGAGTGCAGAGGAAGCTGCTAAACTTAATGAAGCACAAGGTAACTATGTTGAAGAGTTAAAGAAACTAGTTGAAACCCTTAGCAAAGTTAATGAGCAGAGTGAACGTCTTACCCGTGACAGCGAAGAGATGGAGAATCTTAATCGCACACTTACAGGTATCAGTCGTGTTTATGAAATGCAGCTTAAAGGTGCCAGCAAGCAGATTGGTACTATTGACCAGATTAATGAACAGACAACTAAGATGGCACAGCAGATAGAGCAGCTTAACAAGATTTATACTCGTATGATTCAGGCTATGACCGTGAATATGAAGGTGGCTGCTCCTGGTGTTACAACTCCAACTACTGAAGAATAAGAAATGGCAATAAAGAAAAGACCTGTTTCTCCTCGCCAGAGGATGATAAACTTGATGTATATTGTTCTCATGGCAATGTTAGCGTTGAATATCTCTACCGAGGTACTCAATGGCTTCTCTATTGTGGAAGAGAGTCTGAACCGCACTACTAAGAGTTCGTCGTTGGAGAATGAGGCTTTATATGGAAATTTCTCTGAACAGTTGAAGAAGAATCCTGCAAAGGTGCGTGAGTGGTTTGAAAAGGCTACCGAGGTGAAGAACATGAGCGACTCGCTTTACAACTTTGCACAGCAACTAAAAGAAGCTATTGTGAAGGAGGCTGATGGTGCTGACGGGAATGTGAATGACATAGAACATGTTGATAACCTTGACGCATCAGGAAGTGTGATGCTTGCACCAATAACCGGTAAGGGAAAGAAACTGTATGATGCTATAAACGCTTATCGTGAGCGTATCTTGAAATATGTTACCGATCCTCATCAGAAAAAAATAATAGAGAATAATCTATCTACCAAGGTGCCTGGTAAACATAATGCTCTTGGTAAGAACTGGCAGGAGTATATGTTTGATAATATGCCTGTAGCTGCTGCCGTTACCTTATTGTCGAAATTGCAGAATGATGTGCGTTACGCTGAGGGAGAGGTGCTGCATACTCTTGTATCGCAGGTTGATGTGAAAGACATCCGTGTGAACAAACTCGATGCATTTGTTATTCCAGAAAAGACAGTTCTTTATCCTGGTGAACGATTTAATGCGCAGATAGTGATGGCAGCTGTGGATACTACTCAGCATCCTACAATCTATGTTAATGGCTCACGAATAAATACACAGGGAAGCTATTCGTTTACTGCTGGTGGAGTGGGAGAGCATAGCTTTAGTGGATATATCATGATGCAGAATGCTGCTGGTGAGTTCCTTCGTCGCAATTTCATTCAGAAATATAGTGTCATCCCTGCACCAAATACCGCTACAGTGGCTGCCGACCTGATGAACGTGCTTTATGCTGGTTTCCAAAATCCAGTTAGTGTGAGTATGCCTGGCATTCCTCAGAATGCTGTTTCACTCACAGCTACAGGAGCAACGGTGCATGCCAAGGGGAATGGTCACTACACTATTATTCCTTCGTCTGTAGGCACGGATGTAGCAATAAGAGTGACGGGACGTGATGGCAAGAACACTCGTAGTGCTGGACCATTTGTGTTCCATGTGCGTAAACTGCCTGATCCAACGGCTTATATTGCCCTTGGTACTAATCGCTTCAAGAGTGGTGCATTGGCAAAAGCCTCTTTGATGGGAGCTACAGGTATTCATGCAGCTATTGACGATGGCCTTTTGGATATTCCTTTCCATGTGCAAGGCTTTGAGACCGTGTTCTTTGATAATATGGGAAATGCTGTTCCTTTGGCATCTAATGGAGCATCGTTCTCAGAAGCACAACGTGAACAATTCCGCAAACTGTCACGAAACCGCCGTTTCTATATCAGCCGTGTACGTGCTGTTGGTCCTGATGGTATTCTGCGCACTCTGCCAGGAGCTATGGAGGTGATAGTAAGATAATAATGACAATTCAATAATAATACAATCATGAAGAAGTTTTTTCTTTTACTGATTATAGCCTTTTTGGCACAAGGAATAAGTGCTCAGCCAAAGCTGCGTCGTGCCGAGGCTAAAAAGGCACAGAAGAAATCGAATGCAGAAAATGTAACTCTCCGTTCACAGATTTCTTTTCCTGTTGAGATGAAGATGAATGAAGATGTGGTGTGGCGACGTGATGTTTATCGCAAACTCGATTTAACAAAAGAAGCCAATGCCGGACTCTATTATCCTGTGGAGCCTGTAGATGGTAAGATGAACTTGTTTACCTATATCTTCAAACTCTTTTTGAGAGGAGCTATTCCTGCATATGAATATCGACTGGATGGTAATGAGAGCTTCAACGAAAAGTCACGGGTTACTCCAAAGTCAATTATAGATAACTATCATATCTATTACGAAAAGACTGACAAGGGAATTCATATAGATGAAAGCGATATCCCAAGTCGTGAGGTGAAAGCTTATTATATCAAGGAGTGTTCTTATTTTGATCAGGTATCAGCCACTTTCCATACTCAGGTGTTAGCACTATGTCCTATTATGGAACGTGCCGATGATTTTGGTGATGGTGCAACAACTTATCCCTTGTTCTGGATAAAGTATTCTGACCTTGCTCCTTTCCTCACCAAGCAGACTATCATGACAAGCAGTATCAATAATGCTGCTGTGATGAGCGTTGATGATTATTTCACTAAGAACCAATATCGTGGTGAAATATACAAGACAAACAATATGCTCGGGCAAACTCTTGCTCAGTACTGCAATGTTGATGCGTTGGATAATGCCGAGAAAGGTGCTAATGCTCTTACTGCTGAACAGAAACGCATAGAGAAAGAGATTGCAGACTTTGAAGAGAATATGTGGGGAGATAAGTCGAGAAAAGATTCTCTTGATAGCATAGCTAAACTTGATAAGAAGGAATTGAAGCGAAGTTTGCGAAAGAGAAATCGCAGAGCAGGGGCAACAGTTGAAAAGTCAACAGCAAAGGTAAAGAAGGCACATAAGAGTTCTTTAGGTTCATCTTCATCATCAGCAGCAGCCCGTGTGACAGTACGTAGAGAAAGACATTAATTAAAACAATTATTATAGTGAGAAAACTTTTATTATTGGTAGTTTTGATGACTGCCCTCTCTGTGAATGCACAGAGCATTAAATTAGGTATTAAGGGAGGTCTGGATCTTACAGACATGACTCTCAGTAAGGATGACTTCAGCTCAAGTAATCGTACAGGTTTCTTTATTGGTCCAACAGTTAAGTTGAGCACAGGTACAGGTTTGGGATTTGATATTTCAGGACTTTATAACCATCGTTCCTTTAAGGTTGATGGCGTTGATGGTCATGAAGGAACAACTCTTAAACAGAATCAGTTTATTGTTCCTGTTAATGTGCGCTACGGCTTTGGATTGGGCTCACTTGCCAGCATCTTTGTGTTTGCTGGTCCACAGTTTGGATTTAACTTAGGAAGCAAGAATACCAATTATGACGAGACTCAGGGAACAATTTCTCAATGGCGTCTTCGTGATGCCAACTATAGTGTGAATGTTGGTGCTGGTGTTCTCCTTGGTTCTATTCAGGTATCAGCAAACTATAATGTTGGTCTTGGTAAGGCTGGTGAGGCAACCTTCAGCAATTCTATTGATGCAGCGTTCAAGGGTTCAAAGAAGAATTGCAATGCCAAGTCATTCCAAGTAGCACTTACATATTATTTCTAAGTGTGCTCTTGTGATATAAAAAGCAGATAGCGTTATGGCGTTATCTGCTTTTTTTTGTTTATCTTTGCCTACTATGAAATATATCGAGGTCATATTACCGTTGCCGCTCGACGGCTTGTTCACCTATGCAGTGGAGGATGCTCTTGTTGACAAGGTTGATATTGGTGTGCGTGTATCTGTGCCATTGGGTAAGTCGAAGACCTATATTGGTGTTGCTACATGTACTCCCCATGACCTCACTCCTGATCAGATGGTTGATGCCAAGGGAAAGACTATTGAATTCAAAAAGATTTTATCTGTTATGGATAGCAAGCCTGTGCTTCTTCCACAACAGATGAAACTATGGCAATGGATAGCCGACTATTATCTGTGTCCTATAGGAGATATCTTAAAGGCTGCTCTTCCTGCAGGGATGAAAGCCGAGGATGGCTATCGCCCAAAGACAGAGTTGTATATTGGTCTCACGCCACAGTTTCAGCATGAGCAGTCGTTGAACATTGCTCTTGATGTGTTGAAAAGAGCTACCAAGCAACAAAAGGCATTTATTGATTTTCTGGCTCTGTCTCATTGGGATTCTCTTGTAGGTGATAATGCTACTGAGGATATTGTTGAGATTACGCGTGATGAGCTGCTTAATACCAGTCACACCACGATGCCTGTCATTAAGCAGTTGATAAGTAAAAAAATGCTTTTCACTTATGAGAAAGAAGTGAGCCGTATTAATTCTGTTGATGTGTCAATGCTTCCTGATTTGGCAACAATGCAGGCACATTCAAAGTCGCTTAGTGAAGCACAGAACAAGGCATATAATCAGATTTTGATGCAGATGATGCATAAAAATGTGGTTCTTCTGCATGGCGTTACTTCAAGCGGAAAGACAGAGATATACATTCATCTTATACAGAAAGCAATTAGCGAGCACAAACAAGTACTCTACCTATTGCCAGAGATAGCCCTTTCTGTTCAAATTATGGAACGTTTGCGAGGTGTGTTTGGCAATCGTTTGGGAATTTATCACAGTAAATATAGTGATGCTGAGCGAGTAGAGATATGGCAGAAGCAACTTTCGGATAATCCTTATGATGTTATATTGGGTGCTCGTAGTGCTTGTTTCCTGCCTTTTCAGAACCTTGGACTTGTAATCATCGACGAGGAACATGAAACATCTTTTAAGCAACAGGATCCTGCACCACGCTACCATGCACGAAGTGCAGCTATAGTATTGGCACAGATGTATGGCGCAAAAACCTTGTTGGGCACAGCAACGCCTTCAATGGAGAGTGCCTATAATGCGCAGCAGGGAAAATATGGAATTGTGTCGCTAACCACACGTTATAAAGGTATTAAACTGCCAGCTATTGAGGTTGTTGACATCAAGGATCTTCGTCGTAGGAAGATGATGAATGGACCTTTTTCGCCAGATCTTCTTGCTGCTGTAAGAACAGCACTTGCTAATGGCGAACAGGTGATACTCTTCCAAAACCGTCGTGGCTTTGCTCCAATGATAGAGTGTCCTGTGTGTGGTTGGGTTCCTAAATGCAAGAATTGCGATGTGTCGCTAACTTATCATAAGAACCTTAATCAGATGTCGTGTCATTATTGTGGATACACCTATCCTGTTCCTGATGTGTGTCCTAACTGTGGCAGTAACGAGATTCGCGGCAAAGGATATGGAACAGAGAAGATTGAGGATCTGCTACGTGATATTTTCCCTGAGGCTCATGTGGCACGTATGGATCTTGATACTACTCGTAGTCGTAATGCCTATGAACGTATCATCGACGACTTTGCGACAGGACGAACAAATGTTCTTATCGGTACACAGATGATAAGCAAGGGACTTGATTTTGATAAAGTTTCTGTAGTGGGCATTCTTGATGCTGATACAATGCTTAACTATCCTGATTTTAGGTCTTTTGAACATGCCTTCATGATGATGAGTCAGGTGAGTGGACGTGCAGGACGAAAAGGGAAACAAGGAAAGGTGATATTGCAAACAAAATCGCCAGAGCTACCTGTAATACAACAAGTGGTGCGTCACGATTTTAGAAGTTTCTACAAGGGACTGCTCGAAGAACGTTCGTTCTTCCATTATCCTCCTTTCTATCATCTTATTTATGTGAATCTGAAACATCGTCGTGAAGAAGTGGTAGAGTCGGCAGCTCTTGAACTTGGAGCCCGATTGAGACAGTATTTCGGTACACGTGTGTTAGGACCTGATAAACCATCTGTAGCCCGAGTAATGTCGTTGAATATTCGTAAGATAGTTCTTAAGCTTGAAAATGGTCTTTCTGGTAAACAAATAAGAGCGACATTGCGATATGTCCAGAGTCAATTGCTCCAGGATAAGCGCTATGCCACTCTTCAAATATTCTATGATGTTGACCCGCTTTAGGTCAACATCATTTTTATTCAAACAGTTTTCTTTAGAACTTGATATCAATACCTACTGCCCATACATTGTTGTTACGGGTGTAGTCGGCTGAGTAG
>Ga0256404_1013897_pt1 | contig 10062 bp, 8 predicted proteins | sample RumenRJG_01DNA_FD_185990 | JGI IMG/M metagenome (GOLD analysis project Ga0256404, IMG submission 185990) | Bovine rumen microbial communities from Lethbridge, Alberta, Canada - RJG_01 | ecosystem: Host-associated > Mammals > Digestive system > Stomach > Rumen | place: Canada: Alberta | collected...
TAAATGAAACAATTCTTCCAGCCATGCTGATATAATCTTTCTTGCTGATTTCCTGACTTAAATCCTCGGCATTTGGATTAGGAGCCTTGCTTATAGACCTTACTGTTATTGCAGAGTCATCGCCGCTATCGATCTTTAAAACATATTTTGAGAAGATATAAATGCATTGGGACTCGCTGTAGCTATTGCCCTTGTAATCAATGCTGGAGAAGTCATAATTCCTGTCTGCGACTTCCTTTGCAAGATTAGGAACATCTTTCATCTTGATTTTAAAACTGGAACCTTCATCCGGGTTTTGATTTGAATCGTTTGTTTTATTATTCATGTTAATCAGTCCGCTTTGGGTTTTATTATCTGTTTTTACTTCTGTTTTATTATCAGATTTAACAGGGCCAGTTTTATTTTCCGTTTTAACAGTTTTATTTTCCGTTTTAACATCGGTTTTATTATCTGTTTTTACTTCTGTTTTATTATCTGTTTTCACTTGTTCAGTTTTATTATCAGATTTAATCTGATTGGTTTTATCAGTCTTGTTTTCACTCTTTGCCTGATTATCGCTTTTATTAGTCAGATTCTTATCATCCGTCAGATTTTTGACATCCTCGGTCTGATTGTCATCCAAGTCACTGCCGTTATCATTCAAATTAGTGTTGTCATCGATTTGGCTGTTATTTCCATTCACCAATGGGAAGAAAGGCTCGTCATCTCCGCCATTGTCATTTCCACCATATATTGCGATTCCTGTAACGGCTCCAATAGCTAAAACCAGAATCAAAGCTGCAATAAGCGCGGTCTTATACTTGTTGAAAAATGATGGTTCCTCTCCTTCGGATATGACATCCTTCTTAAAGCTGTTTACAGGGCTTAAAGTAGCTCCACATTCATCACAGTATTTGGAATTATGCTGATTGACTTTTCCGCACTGAGGACAGATTCTTGAGGCATTCAATTGAAAACCGCAGTTCTTACAGTATTTCTCATTATCAGAGTTCACAGTATTACATTTTGGGCATAACACTATAACACCTCCCCCAATATCATATGCGTCTAATCTAAATTGAATAAATTAATTCAATGCAATAACTATATACTACAATTATATATTTAAATATTTGTATTTAAAAAATTTACTTTAAATTGATTTAAACTTAAAAAATAGAATTAAAATATAGTAAAAATAATAATTAATAAATTATAGCCAAATTAGAGAGTTAAAATCACCAATAGCTAAAAAATAAACAATAAAAATAAAAAATAATTAAATAAAAAAAATGTTTACATTTAATAAAAATGAGAAAGAATAATTTATCAAAAATAAAAATGGAAAATAGGATCAAATATTTTAAAAAATCATAATCCTTTCAAATATTGATTGAATGAATCCTCAGGAAGCAGAACTGCCTGTTTTTTCATCTGGCCCCATATTTCCTCGGCATCTTCGCGAGTTATGATTTTCTTCTGATAAGCTCTTTTTATAATATCCGCCGTATTAAAGGACTTCAAAGAATACTTTTCCAGATAAAATCCGACATTCTTGCAGTCATTGCATAATACTATGGCCTTGTGCTTTACAGCAAGAGCTATTGTAGATGCCTCTCCCTTGCCTATGTACTTGTCTGTCTTACCGTCATTGATTAAAGAGTAATAGATATCAAATTCATTAGTATTCAAGCTGATTTCTTCAATTTTAATGAATTCCTCTCGAACCAGTTCATTTATTCCGTTTCGAATATCGCTTGAAATACTTGGATTTGTATAGAGTTCAAAAACCTTGTTTGACATGTAAATCTTATCAAACACGTTTTTTAATACATCCAAACGGTCAATTAACAAAAAAGAAACTAAACAATCTATATCATAAAAAATAGACTTCAAAAAAATCACTCCCTTTACATATTATTCATTAGAATGATAAAATAAGATTTAGATTAAAAGCATTTTAATGAAAATCCTATTTTATCAATACATATTACCCCCTTCACATATGCCTTACATATGTTTTTCTACTTTACATAATTAAATTATGAACTTGAATCAAAACTGGAAACTATTTATTCTCTAAATTAAATGAATTAATCACAACTGAATTATTTTTTCTTAAAGGTCAAATCTCCTCTAAAGCCATCCAGAAGCAGCTCGTCCTTCTTACCAACGGAAATCTTATTGGAGGAGTATGCCTTTCCAACAGATTTTACATAATTTCCCAATGAGAAATACTTCCTATCCTCCGGGCTTGGATAGTATAAATCATCATTAAATCCTCTTATGCGAGCTTCATGACTGATTTTCACATTCTGGAATTCCTCGCTTTCCTCTTCAGTGATGAAATTCTGTTCGACAAGCCTGAACAGCAACGCCATATGGCTGATTTGATAGTATTGTTCAGCTGCGATAACATCATCCAGAGTCCATTTGCTTATATTCATATTTTTAACATACCTTTTCAAGCCTTCATAAGGTATCAGCAAGTATGAAGCGAAAATATTTGCTTCAATCTCTGAATCGCTTTCGCTTGAATAATCGCAGATAACAAAATTATTCTTGTTTTCCTCATACAGCAAATGATATAATTCATGAGCCAGGGTAAAATTCTGTCTGCCGATGGACATGTTTGAATTGATTCCAATTAACATGTCTGAGGAGATCTTGGATTCAAAATCTGAACCTGTACTTGAATCCTCATCCAAACCATTAAAAGAACCTGTACTTGAATCCTCATCCAAATCTGAACCTGTACTTGAATCCTCATCCAAACCATTAAAAGAACCTGTACTTGAATCCTCATCCAAATCTGAATCTTTTAGATTTGAGAATTCACGGTCAGGACTTGAATCGCCATTTAAATCTTTTAAATTTAGGATGTTGGCATCCAGACTGGAATCATATATGTCTTTAACACACATTCCACTTGTATTATCACTCATGGGATAATACAGGATTGTAAGATTGGGCATCCTGGATAAGACTGTGTTTAATAAATTAACAGGACTTAATGAGTTTATTTCCCACTCATGCCTTAGTTCAACTGCAAATGAATTTAATTTTAGTCTGTCTATCATGAAATTCACCGATTGAAAAATCCCAAAATTAATAATCATCAATTAACCAGATTTAATTTAGATTAAATTTTTCCAACCTACAAATGATTATCATTTACCACCATTAATCTAAATTACCCCTGCAATATCAAGATTCCCCCTTAATCAAAAAAAATATTGCTAGATTAACTCCTCCATAGAAAATGATTTCTTCCACCTGTAATCATAAGCATCAGAAGTTATTAGAAAACAATCATTGATTGAAATCCTTTTCCGCATTGATTTTATTCAAGAACCTTAAATTGAGAATCATCTTATTTATTGCAGCTACGCAGTCCAGATCTTCAACAGCCGCATTCTTGGATCTGAAAGCAAAACGAATGTCGCTGTAGTGGTCATCTTCCCCAAGAATATAAGAATTTGTACATCCGAATAAGGAACAAAGCTTGTCAAGCAATGTTAAATTTAAATTTCTGTTTCCAGCTTCTATCTGGGATAAAAGCGGTTGAGATATTCCAAGATAAATGGCTAAATCTGACTGGGATAAAGCTTTTGACTCTCTAAGTTCTTTTATGCGTGATCCAACAGTACTCATAAAATATCTCCTGCTTTTGGCTATTAAATATAATCATAATTCGAAAACTTTCAAATCACAAATTTTAATAATAAAAGAAGGATATTAAATCCCATATTTATCTTGACAATAAAATATATTGTAATAATTCTATATAAAGTTTTGTATTTAATTATTACAAAATTAAAAAAATAAAAAAATTACAAACCACAAATATGTATGCATATTATTGAAAAATAAATAAAACAAATTATAACACATTTATTTAGTAAATAAAGTTAATATTTTTTTTAAAATCAAATATAACTATAAAAAATACTTATTTTTTTAATTATAATAAAAAATAAAAAAATTAAAAAATTATTACAAAATCGCTTTTTTTAAAAAAATGATGTACAAAAAATATACAATTTCGATTGAAATCTTAAAAAATATAAGTTTTTCAAATGAAATTATTACACAATTTCATTAAAAAAACAAGCTTTTTAGTTAAAAAAATGGAAAAAATGGAAAAAAAGACTTTTTAAAAAATTAATTAAAGCCGATATTTTGAGAATTGCTAAAAAAATTATTACAAATAATCCAATGCAATAAAATATTAATAAATAAATACTATTTTACACAATATTTAATTAATGAAATTAGGCGAATGCTATTTTACATAATATTTATTATTATGAAGAAAAAATAGCTATGCCATTTTACATAATTTTATTATTATGAAGAAAAAATAGCTATGCCATTTTTCAAGAATGCGAATTAGCAAACACTATTTAATTTAATCAAAAGAAAAAAAATAAGGAGAGATATCATGGTTTTACCTCAAACTAACGAATTGCTGCTGCCTTTGCTTAAAGTAATCGAAAACAAGGAAGAATACAAGGTTCAAGAAATCATAGACGAAGTCGTTGACACATTGGAATTGAGTGAAGAAGACTTGAATGAGAAGATGCCGAACAAGGAGCCGGTAATATCATCAAGAATAAGCACAGCCAACATGCGCCTTAAAAAGGCCGAGCTGGTGGAGCTTAAAAGATTCGGATACTATTCAATTACAGAAAAGGGCAGGGATTTCCTATCTACCAATCCGGAGGAGCTGACAGAAGAGGACCTGATGAAAAACCCTAAATTCAAGGAATTCAAGGAGATCTTCGAACCTGCCAAACCTATAAAAGATGATAACAGACCGATTGGAATCAGCAAGATGGGACCTGCTTCAATGATGGAAGCTGCCTTTTTAGATGAAATGGAAAGAATCCAAAAGGACATAGAAGAAGATATGAAGAAGGGAAACGATGTCAAATATTTCAAGCCAAAGGGTGCTGAAATACACGAAGCTAAAAGCCATGCCAAAACCAGGCATCATCATCATAACTCAAAGGACAATCCGAAATACGTCATCCAGTTCTCACCTGCTGATGAACTGCTTAAATTCGCAGATCTTCTTGAGAGAGGCTACATAAGCAGGGAGGAATTTGACAGAAAAAAGGAAGAGTTATTGAAATATTAAAATAACTCTTTTTAAATTATCACTTGTTAATAAATTTTTATTTTAATTCACTGAGTATTTTATTAAATCAATAGGAATTTCTTAGCAAATGAATCTCGTTTAAATATTTCAAGGGGGGATGAAATGCCAGAATACAAATTTGAAGAAACCAAACTGAAATGTCCAAAATGTGACAAGGGAAAAGTAAGGCTTGTAATAAGCAGGAAGGAAGGCAAAGAGTATAAGTTCTTCAGATGCTCAGAATATGATTGCGACTGGAATGGAGGATTCTTCAACCAGGACCTCAAAAATATAGACATAATAGACAATTGTCCTTCATGCGACGGCATACTATATGTTCGAAATGGTAAAAAAGGTCCTTTTCTAGGCTGCTCCCATTTTCCAAAGTGCAAGCAGACAAGAGAGCTTACAGATGAGGAGGCCAAGCTGCTTGAGAGCAGAACTGAAAAGAATCTGGATAATTTCATTGAAGAGAACAAGGATTCCTCTCAAGAAAAGGACGATGATTTAAAAGACGCATCCCACGAAACTTTCGATGATTCAAAGAAGGAAAATTCCAGTGATTCCAAAAAGGAAAATTCCAGTGATTCCAATAATGAAGAACCAGTTTATGAAAGAATAAGAACAGATTTGAAATGTCCTGAATGTGAAAAAGGAGATGTTGTTCTAGTTATCAAGACAACAAAGGACAAGGAGACAAAATTCTTCAGATGCACGGAAGATGACTGCCATTGGAATGGTGGTTTCTACAACAGGGATGAGATTAAAACAGATGTTCTTGAACATTGTCCGAGATGCAAGGGAATACTTTATGAAAAAATAGGCAGGAAAGGACCCTTCATGGCCTGTTCCAATTTCCCGAAATGCAAATACACAAGAAATATTGAAAAAATTGATAAAGATCTTGAAATTAAAGAAGATTATGAAAACTCCGAACAACTTGATATTCCACCAATAGATGATATTAAAACACCACAAGACGATGCAATCACTGAAGAACTTATAGAAACACCACAAGAAGACTCTGAAATCATCACTGAAAAAGTTGAAACTCCTGAAATCATTCAAGAATCCAGTGAGGAAACAGAAGAAGGCAAATCCTCAGAAAAAGAAAAGTCTAAAGCGGAATATGAAAGATTTGAAAGCAAACTCTTATGCCCTGAATGCATGGAAGGGCAGGTGATTCTAATTAGAAACATGGACACCGGCAAGGGCTTCTTCAGATGCACAAACAATGACTGCGATTGGGATGGAGGACCATACAGCCAGCCATTGAAGCAATTGAAGCACATCACCTACTGCAAAGAACCTGGATGCAAAGGCATAAACTACCATACCGAAGGAAAATTCGGCCCTTACAAGGCTTGCACATGGTTTTCAAAAACAGGCTGCAGACCTAAAAAGAAAAGATAGTTAAAAGTTATTAAAATAAGATAAAAAGCATATAATTAAAAACCGATAAATTAAAAAAAAAGATAAAAAACCATAATTAAAAACCAAATAAAATAAAAAAAAAGATAAAAAACCATAATTAAAAACCAAATAAAATAAAAAAAAGTAAAAAAAGATTATTATTAGATTATTCCTCTAATAATAACTTCATTAAATTGCATCCCACTATCTCGCCGAGAGCACCTTGTCTGACGCTGTCTTCATCATAAACTTCAACAGAGTCTGCTTCGCCATTGGATGAGTAGACAGCTATTGGAATCTGGTCTCTTGTGTGGGTTCTGACATCAATAGGAGTTGGATGGTCAGGCAGTACTGCAATCTTGAAATCACCATATTCCGGAAGAGCTTCCATTAAAGGAGCAAGGATAAATTCATCTATTCTCTCAATAGCCTTGACCTTCTCATCAAGGTCGCCGGCATGTCCTGCTTCATCAGGAGCTTCCACATGGACAATTACCAGGTCATTGTCCTTCAATGCATTCACCGCATATTCGCCCTTGGCCTTGTAGTCTGTATCAAAGAAAGCAGTAGCTCCAGGAACATCTATATTGGTGCATCCAGTGCATACTCCTAAACCCTTAATCAAGTCCACTCCTGTAATTACTGAACCTTTCAATCCATAAGTATCTTTCATCTCAGGCATGTCAGGCATGGTTCCCTGACCCCAGAACCAGACCATGTTGCAAGGCTCCTTGCCATCTGCAATTCTCTTCTGGTTTACAGGATGGTTTTCCAAGGCTTCTTTTGATTCAAGCATGATTGATTTGACATCATCGACGAAATCCGGAAGTTCAATATATGGAGCGATGTCCTCATCAACAATGTCATGAGGAGGAGTCATGAAAATCTCAGCCAAATCCTTGGCATTCTCTTCATCATGATATACAAACAAATGACGGTAGCTGACACCAGGATAGAACCTTCCCTTGAAATCAGGATATTTATCTGTGAAATATTCATTTAAAGCATCCATGAGCTCTGCAGCTTCCTCGGATGAAATATGTCCAGCATTTGAGCTTGCCATTTTACCATCCCGTTCTGTTATTGTATTGCAGCGGTATATGACATCTCCCTCAACAGTTTCAACACCCATGCTTGCTGCTTCAAGAGGTCCGCGGCCGGTATAGTAATCCAGAGGATCATATCCGAAGATGCTCATGTTTGCAACATCGGAACCTGGAGGAAGTGATTCAGGGACATTCTGTATCAATCCTGTTTTTCCTTCTTTAGCAATTCTATCTAAAACAGGCTTGTTTGCAACTTTTAAAGGAGTTTTACCATCGATTTCCTTAATAGGATAATCAGCTGCTCCATCTTCTATAACAATAACATACTTCATTTTATTTCTCCATTTCATTTGTTTGAATAATCTATAATATTTAATTTCTCCATTTGTTGAATAATCCATAAACTATAAATCTTAAAAGTAATGAATAAGCCTTAAAACTAAGAAATGACCTATTAAATTTAATAAAACCAGATTATTGTTTTTTTAAATCATGAATAATTTCAAGGCTTTAAAAAATAATGAATAAAAAAATTATTTATTTTTTATAATGCTGATTAAGTCAGACAGCATGGCTGAAGCGGTTTCTAAAGAACCTGCGCCTTTTCCCATAACTGTAATCTCATCAGCCAGGTCTGTAGTGACTGTAGCAAGGTTCAATGTGCCGTCGATTGCAAACTGGCTGTTCTGCTTGACAAGTCTTGGAGATACTTTCAAATTGTTTTTAGATACTTCTCCAATCAATTTGACATAATATCCTTCCTCTTTTGCAAGTTCGATGGCTTCAAGAGTGACATTTGAAATTCCTCTCACTTCAACATCGCTGTAGGTGGCATCGATTCCCAGAACTGAATTTGCAAGGATGACAACTTTGCAGGCTGCATCGATACCTTCAACATCCTGTGTAGGATCTGTCTCGGCTATTCCCAGATGCTGGGCTTCATTCAATGTGTTCTCATAGGAAGTTCCTTCAGAGGTCATTCTTGATAGGATATAATTGGTGGTTCCATTCAAGATTCCCTTGATTGAACTGATTCCGCAACTTGCAAGATTTTCCTGACACAAATTGATGATAGGCATCGCTCCGCCTACAGAAGCCTCAAATTTGAACTCTACTCCCGCAGCTTCCTTTGCTTCAATCAATTCCTTGTAGAATAATGCCAGATGACCTTTATTGGAGGTGACAACATCCTTTCCATGTGCAAATGCCTTTAAAGTCAAAGATTTCGCAGGCTCTGCAGTTTGAATATTGGTAGGAGTGGCTTCTATCAGAATATCATAATCAACAGCATCAAGGAGGTCGGTTCCTGTCAGATCACTTCCGCAGTCAGGATAAGAGCCCACCTTGCCTGAAATGGCTTTTGATTTAAGCAGCTCCTCTTCCGCCAGGCCGTCAGCACAAATAGCTGAACTTGATGAATCAGCCACAGCCACGATTTTCAAGCCGACGCCATATTTTTCCTTGATAAATTCCTTTTTCATCAGCACAGCCCTTGCAAATCCCTGTCCAACTGCACCGAAACCTAAAATCACAAGCTTACATTCATCCATCAAAAACACACCCTATACCTCATCGATAACCAGGAAGTCCTTTTCCTTGGCTATTTCCATAACTTTTTCATAAGCATACTCTCTTTTGCCCACATCCATTTCTATAGTGAGCAAAGCAGTAGATGCAAGTTCTCCTTCAAGTTTGAATTGCAGCGCGCTGACTACAAGTCCTTCCACAGCATTGATCTTATCAACGGTATCCCTTACATCTGTGTCGATAATATGGCCATAAAGGATTGTGCTGAAGTATTCCTTTCGAACAACACCGTCGATTTCAATTATTGAAAGATTCATCTCCTTGTATTTTTCAATAACGGCATTCAGATTTTCCCTTTCCCCTTCAAGAGTGAGTTGAATAGGAACCATGCCTTTCTCGTTTTTATTTTCCCTTTGATGTATAACAGTGACCAAGTTAGCTCCTAAATCTCCAAGAGGACTTAAAACAGAAACCAATTGTCCTGGAACATCCAGTATTTCAAGAATCAAATCCATTCTCATTTCATCACCAAACTATAAATAGATTGCAGTTAATTAAATTAGATAATAAGAATTTTTAAATAAATTTAGCTAAATTAAATCCAGCAGCATTTTCTTAAACAAATTTCCAACTTACAGCTAAATTAAATCCAGCAGCATTTTCTTAAATAAATTTAGCTAAATTAAATCCAGCAGCATTTTCTTAAATAAATTTAGCTAAATTAAATCCAGCAGCATTTTCTTAAATAAATTTCCAACCTGCAGCTAATTAATCCAATCAGCTCTTTTCACAATAACATTTCCGTCCTTGTCTGTTCTAGCGTTTCTAACAATTTTAGTAGAATCAGTCTGTTCGGATTCGTCTTCACGGTTGAGATTTAGATTATCAGTGATATAAACAGTACCTTCAAGTTCAGGAACATCATCTAATGCCTTAGAAAATTGTTCCAAGATT
>Ga0256404_1013901_pt1 | contig 10060 bp, 7 predicted proteins | sample RumenRJG_01DNA_FD_185990 | JGI IMG/M metagenome (GOLD analysis project Ga0256404, IMG submission 185990) | Bovine rumen microbial communities from Lethbridge, Alberta, Canada - RJG_01 | ecosystem: Host-associated > Mammals > Digestive system > Stomach > Rumen | place: Canada: Alberta | collected...
TCTCGGAAATGTTCGACATCAGCGAGGAACTCTATATGAGCATCCTGCCGACGGCGACGCAATACGCCCGAAACGCGATTTTCTCGGGTCTGATGCCGAACAAAATCGCCGAAATGTTCCCGAAACTCTGGGTCGATGAGGACGAGGAAGAGGGCAAAAACCTCAACGAAAGTCCGCTCATCGGCACGCAAATCGAGCGATTCCGCCGTCACGACAGTTTTTCGTACCACAAAATCAACAATTCGCAAGAGGCCGAGAAACTACTCGCCCAACTGCCGCAACTCAAGCAAAACGACCTGAACGTCGTTGTTTTCAACTTCATCGATATGCTCTCGCACGCCCGCACGGAGTCGAAAATGGTGCGCGAACTGGCCAACAACGAGTCGGCCTACCGCTCGATTACGCTCTCGTGGTTCCGCCATTCGGTGATGGCCGAGGTGCTGAAACTGCTCTCGCAGGGCGACTACAAGGTTGTCATCACCACCGACCACGGTTCCATTCGTGCCTCGAAGCCCATCAAAATCATCGGCGATCGCAACACGAACACGAATCTGCGCTACAAATTGGGCAAAAACCTGAGCTACAACCCGAAAGAGGTCTTTACGATTAAGGAACCGCATCGCGCCCAACTGCCTGCGCCGAACCTCTCGACGAGTTACGTTTTCGCGACGGGCGACGCGTTTTTCGCCTATCCGAACAACTACAACTACTACGTTTCGTACTACCGCGACACATTCCAGCACGGCGGCATTTCGATGGAGGAAATGCTGATTCCGCTCGTGACGCTCACACCACGAAAACGATAAAGCCTCACCAAATTGAAAAAATGAACAAACGACTCGACTCACTGGACGCATTGAGAGGATTCGACCTGATTCTTCTCGTAGTTTTCGAGGAATTTCTTTGGAAACTGCGGCCAGCTGTCGATGCCAGTTGGTTCGACTCGCTGATGCAGCACTTCACCCACAAAGACTGGCAAGGGTTTTCGTTTTGGGACTTGGTGATGCCGCTTTTTATGTTTATGTCGGGAGCGACGATTCCCTATTCATTGGCGAAATATCGCAACGGAACAGGGCGCGAAGGGCTTTATCGCCGTCTGGCGCGTCGTTTCCTGCTGCTTTGGCTGCTCGGAATGGTTTGTCAGGGCAATCTGCTCGGCCTCGACCCACAGCGCATCTACCTTTTTTCCAACACGCTGCAAGCCATCGCCGTGGGCTACATCTTCGCCGCCATCTTTTTTCTGAACACCCGCATTTGGACGCAGGTGGCGATTGCCGTCATTCTTCTGCTTGCCTACTGGGGAGCGATGGAGTTCGTCACCATCGGCGGCTACGGCGGCGGCAACTACACACCCGAAGGAAATCTCGCTGAAATCATCGACCGATGGGTACTCGGACGCTTCCGCGACGGTGCACAAGTGGTCGATGGCGCAGTGGTTTTCGCCAACGGCTACAATTACACGTGGATTTTGAGTAGCCTTAACTTCATCGTGACGGTGATGACGGGTGTTTTCGCAGGTGAAATTCTGAAAAGTTCACTCGCACAGCGGCGCAAACTGGTGTTGCTCTTCGCCATTGGCATCGCAATGGCTCTCTGCGGCTGGCTTTTGAACGGCATCCATCCCGTCATCAAGCGCATTTGGACGAGTTCGATGGTGCTCGTCAGCAGTGGCTACTGCTTCCTGCTCACGTGGCTGTTTTACTACTGGATTGACTGTCGCGGTCATCGTCGCGGTCTGACACTGCTGAAAATCTATGGAATGAACAGCATCACGGCCTATGTCGTGTCGCTCGTCATCAACTTCTCAAGCGTGAGCCACTCGCTGTTGCACGGCCTTGAAACCTACGTCGGGGCGTACTATCCCGCGCTGCTGATGCTGTCGAACGCATCCATCGTGTTTGTGATTCTACTTATCTTATATCGAAATAAAATTTTCTTACGCGTATAAAAAATGGAAATCAGAATTGAAAATATCGACCAAATCCGCTCGGCAGCGCGCGAATTCATCGAAAAAGTGCTGCCAGAGCATAGCGTCATCGCCTTCTACGGCGCGATGGGCGCAGGAAAAACCACTTTTATCAAAGCACTTTGCGAGGAATTGGGCGTGATCGACACGGTGACGTCGCCGACTTTCGCGCTGGTGAATGAATATAGCATTCCCACGTCCCAAAAAGAAGCCTCCCCCGTCGGGGGGAGGTTGGAGGGGGCCATTTTCCACTTCGATTTCTACCGCATCAAACGGCTCGAAGAAGTCTATGATATGGGCTACGAGGACTATTTCTACCAGAAAAATGCGCTCTGCCTCATCGAATGGCCCGAATTGGTCGAGGAACTGCTGCCCGACGATGCCCTGCGCGTAGAAATCAGCGAGGAGAGCGACGGAACGAGAAAAATAAAAATTAAAGAATGATGAAAAAGGATAATATCTTGAAAGTGATTGCGGCTGCCCTTTCAGCCGTGTTGGTAACTCCTTTTACCCTGCTTTTTACTTGGAGGAAGAAAAAGCCGGAAGACAGTTCTGAATCTCGCAAAAACAAAACCGTCGATGAACTCATTGCCAAATACGGCGACCCCGACGACATCATTCTGCTCGACGCTTCTCGTGGGAACGAGGCCGATAGCGTTGTGCTCGTCTATGATTCAACGATGATAATCAACGGCGAGAAAATCAACAAAAGCGACATTTCTGAAGTGACCTTCAAAAATGCCGCCATTGCTTACCTTCCTGACGATTATCAGGTGATTCTCATCTCGAAAAATCCGAAAATTCCGCAAATTCAGCTTCACGTGGGCTACGAACGCAAGTGGGCGATGAAAATCGTCGAACAGCTGCAACACCACGTATCGCCGGCTTAAAGCAGAGCGCGGAACTTCTCGTCGAGCGTCGATTTCGATGCTGCGCCGACGAACTTATCGACCAGCTGTCCGCCCTTGAAGAAAAGGACCGTCGGGATGTTGCGAATGCCAAATTCCATCGCCACATCTTCGTTTTCATCGACGTCGCACTTGCCCACGACGATTTTTCCGTCGTAGTCCTCAGCCAGTTCGCTGATGACGGGGCCAAGCATACGGCAGGGACCGCACCACGGTGCCCACATGTCCACTACGAGAGGCAGTTCGCCATTGCGATAGCCCTCGAAATTCTCATTGGTGATTTGTACTTCCATAATTCTTTTTTTTTAAATGTGATAAATGTTATAATTCTCTGTTGATGATGAATGGGCAAATCGCGTGCCAACTTTTCAGCGTTCAGTTCACTTCGTAGTCCAAACCCTCGTTGGCCTCGATGTAGTTCACGATTTCGTTGGTCACCGTGATTTTCTTTTTCGAGTTCAACGTCAAATTGGCACCATGTTCAAAATCGAGGATTTTGAAACAGAGTTCCGTATCGCCCGGATGCTCTTCGAACATGACAATCAGGTCGCCTGCCACCGTTTCTTCAAGGACGTTATGGGCGAAAGTAATCGTGAATTTCTTGATGTTGTTTTCCTTGACGGTCTGCAAATATTGCACGTCATTGACGTTGAAATCGACTCCTTCGCCGAAACGACGCGGACGCCAGCCGCACGTGGCATAAACCGCCGTGCCAATCACGAAAAGGCCCTTCACCTTGCCCCATTCCTCGCCGAAAAAGGCCAGTTCGCCCGAACCTTCGAAGTCTTCGATGGTGACAATTCCCATGGGTTTCCCCTTCTTCGTCAGAATGTCTTTCACCTGCGTGACAATGCCGCCGACGGTGATGGTTTTGCGCTCTTGCAATTCCTCTTTATTCGCCAATTCCTTACAGCGCGTATTGCACATTTTATTCAAAATCAACTTATAATCGTCGAGTGGATGGGCCGAGAGATAAATGCCCACGAGGTCGCGCTCGCGATTGAGTTTCTCGATGTTGCTCCACGGCTCAGCCGACGGCACGGGCGGCGTGGCAATCAACACCTCGTCGGCATCGCCGAACAGCGAGTTTTGCGCCTGTTTCTGCCCTTGCTGATAGAGTTGTCCGTAGCGCATGATGCTTTCGATGAAGGTGACTTTGCCGTCGGAGGCGAAAAATGCCTCGCGTGGCAGTCCGAAGCTGTCGAAACCACCACTCAGCGCCAAACTTTCGAAGGCTTTTTTGTTCACTGTGCTGTAGTTAACGCGCTGGGCGAAGTCGAAAATTGTCTTGAACGGGCCGTTTTTCTCGCGCTCGTCAATGATGGATTGTGCCACATTGTCACCCATGCCCTTGATGCCTGCCAAGCCGAAGCGAATTTCGTCTTTCTGGTTCACACCGAAGTCGCGGAAACTCTCGTTTACATCGGGGCCGAGCGTGGCGATTCCCATCTGTTTGCACTCGTCCATCAACTTCGTGATTTCCGAAATTTTGTCGCGCCTGAGCGTCATAATGGCAGCCATGAACTCGGCTGGATAGTTGGCTTTCATGTAGGCCGTCTGATAAGCCACCCACGCATAGCACGCCGCGTGCGACTTGTTGAAGGCATAAGAGGCAAAGGCCTCCCATTCGCCCCAGATTTTCTCCAGAATCTTCTGGTCGTGGCCTTTTTTCTTGCCGCCCTCGATGAATTTCGGCTTCAATTCGGCCAGCATCGAGGCGATTTTCTTACCCATCGCCTTGCGCAACGAGTCGCTCTGACCGCGTGTGAAACCGCCCAACTCACGCGACAGAAGCATGACTTGCTCTTGATAGACGGTGATGCCGTAGGTGTCTTTCAGGTAGCCCTCCATGACGGGAATGTCGTAGGTAATCTCCTCTTGACCATGTTTTCGGGCGATGAAGTTCGGAATTTTGTCCATCGGACCCGGTCGGTAGAGCGCCACCATGGCAATCAAATCCTCGAAGACGGTCGGTTTCAGTTCGCGTAGGTATTTCCGCATTCCGTCGGACTCGAACTGGAATGTGCCGACGGTGCGTCCCTGCTGATAGAGTTCATAGGTTTTCGCGTCGTCGATGGGGATTTTTTCGGGGTCGATGTCGATGCCACGTCGCTGCTTGATGATGGCGCAGGCTTCTTTCAACTCCGACAGCGTTTGCAGACCGAGGAAGTCCATTTTGATCAGACCAGTCGATTCAATGACGTGACCGTCGTACTGCGTGCAATTCGTTTTTTGGTCTTTGAAATCGGGGTCATCGGCGGTCGAGAGCGGCACCCAGTCGGAAATCGGGTCTTTGCAGATGATGAATCCGCAGGCGTGGATGCCCGTTCCGCGCACCGTTCCCTCGAGCATTTTCGCGTATTTGATGGTGTTGCGCAATTTCGGGTCGTCAGAATGCTCGGCTTCTTGCAAGTCTGGCACATATTTGATGGCATTCGGCAGGTTCATTTTTGCTGGTTTGCCGTTTTCTTCTTCGGGCAAACGGGCTGGAATGGCCTTGCAGAGTTTGTCGCTGACGGCCAGCGGCACTTTTTCGACCCGCGCCACGTCCTTGATGGAGTTTTTCGTCGCCATCGACTGGTAGGTGATGATGTGGGCGCAGTTTTCGTGGCCGTATTTGTCTTCGACGAATCTCAACACACGTGCCCGACCTTCCACGTCGAAGTCGGTGTCGATATCGGGCAACGAAATACGGTCGGGATTAAGGAAACGCTCGAACAGCAGGTCGTATTTCAGCGGGTCGATTCGAGTGATGCCGAGGCAGTAGGCCACGACGCTTCCTGCCGCCGAGCCACGACCCGGACCCACCATCACGTCGAGTTCGTTTCGGGCGGTGTTGATGAAGTCTTGCACTATCAAGAAATAGCCCGGGAAACCCATCGTTTTCATGATGTGGAGTTCGAAATTGATTCGTTCTTCGACTTCAGCCGAGAGCGGCGTTTCGTAGAGTTTTGCCGCCCCTTCGTAGGCGAGTTTTGCGAGATAGTCGGCCTCGAATTTGATGCGATAGAGCCTGTCGAAACCGCCGAGGTGCTTGATTTTTTTCTCGCCTTCCTCACGTGGCAATGAATTTTGGCCATTTTCGTCAGATGTGAACTCGCGAAATAGTTCTTCCTCGGTGAATTTCTCTCGCCACTGCTCCTCGGTTCCGAAGTCTTCGGGAATCGGGAAGTTGGGCATGATTGGATCGTGGTCGAGACTGTAAATTTCGACTTTGTCGAGGATTTCCAACGTGTTCGACAAGGCTTCTGGAATGTCGGCAAACACTTGGTTCATTTCTTCGCGCGTCTTGAACCATTCCTGCTTCGAATAGAGCATTCGATTGGGGTCGTCGAGGTCGCTTTGCGTCGAGAGACAGAGCAGGTGGTCGTGGGCTTCGGCATTGTCTTGATCGACGAAATGAACGTCGTTCGTACAAACGAGTTTGATGCCGTATTCCTTCGCCAATTCGACAAGCACTCGGTTCACGCGCTGCTGCTGCGGAAACGTGTCGCGGTTGGCCCGAACATTGGGGTCGGTCACTTCGTGGCGCATCAGTTCGAGGTAGTAGTCGTCGCCAAACACGCGCCGATACCACTCAATTCGCTCTCGTGCCGCGGCGATGTCGTCGTTTTGAATCATACGCGGCACTTCGCCTGCCAGACACGCCGAACAGATGATCAATCCTTCGTGGAATCGCTCCAAATCTTCGTGGTCGGTGCGCGGTCGCGTATAAAGGCCATCGACCCACGAGCGACTCACCAACTTAATCAAATTTTTATAACCCGTGAGGTTCTTCGCCAGCACAATCAGGTGGTAGCGCTGATTGTCGCCCTTACTCTTGTCCTTGTCCTCTTTTCGGCGGTTGGCGACATACATCTCGCATCCGATAATCGGCTTGAAAGGCTCTTTTCCCTCTGCCTTCCGCGCCTTGTTGATTTTCTGGCAATAGTCCGAAAATTCCTTGATGCCGAACATGTTTCCGTGGTCGGTCACTGCCATGCCGCGCATTCCGTCGGCCACAGCCTTATCGACCAACCGCTGGATGCTGGCCTGTCCGTCGAGTAGCGAATAATACGTATGTACGTGTAAATGAACGAAATCTTCCATGATAAACGTAAAAAATATGCAGTTTTGAGCAACAAAATTACGAATTTTTTCGAGGAAAAAAGCATTTTTCAGTTATTATTTTTCATTTTTAATTTATTTTTATTACCTTTGCAAGTTGGAAAGATATCTTTAGAATCTCATGGGTGAAAAAATCAAGAAATTAAAGAAGATTAGAATACATCGTGAAGGAAACGACACGCTCATCTGGAGTTTCATCGTGATTGCTGCTGTGGCACTGCTGCTGTGGCGGCTCGACGTGAAGGTTTGGTTCTGGCTGTTCTTGATCGTTTTCGGCACGGCATACGCCATCGTCGTCAATTTTTTCCGCTGTCCGATTCGCTATTTTCCGCAGGAAGACACCGAGGGAATTGTCGTAGCACCTGCCGACGGAAAGGTCGTCGTCATCGAGGAAGTTGAGGAAACGGAATATTTCCACGACCGACGGCTGATGATTTCCATTTTCATGAGCCCGTTCAACGTTCATGCCAACTGGTTTCCGGTGGATGGACAGGTGAAATCGGTGAAGCACCAGAACGGCAATTTCCACAAGGCTTGGCTGCCGAAGGCGAGCGAAGAAAACGAGCGTGCCGACGTGCTCATCACCACGCCCGACGGCACCGATGTGCTCTGTCGGCAGATTGCTGGCGCGATGGCTCGTCGCATCGTGACTTACGCGAAAGAGGGCGAGGATTGCTACATTGACGAGCATTTGGGCTTCATCAAACTCGGTTCGCGCGTCGATGTCTATCTGCCTGTCGGCTCGGAAGTACTCGTAAAAATGGGACAGAAGACCACTGGCGACCAGACGATTATCGCAAAATTGAAGACTGTGAATTGTTAATTGATGAAGAAACACATTCCCAACACAATCACTTGCCTGAACCTGATTTCGGGTTGCATCGCCACTTATTGGGCGTTTCAGGGCAACTACGATTTTGCGCTGATTTTCATCGTCGCAGGTGCCGTTTTCGACTTCTTCGACGGAATGGCAGCGCGACTTTTAGGCGTTTCGTCGCCCATCGGCAAAGAACTCGATTCGCTGGCCGATGTCGTCACTTTCGGCGTTGCACCCTCGGCGATGGTTTTCAGTTTTCTAAGTTCATTTCATATTCACCTGCCTTTCGTGCCATTTCTGGCTTTCGTTATGGCTGCTTTCTCCGCCCTTCGTCTCGCAAAGTTCAACCTCGACGAGCGTCAGACGATGGGTTTCATCGGCCTGCCAACGCCTGCCAACGCCCTGTTTTGGGGTTCGCTCATCGTGGGCTGCGGCAACTGGCTCCACACACTGCCCTACTCTGCCGTCATCATCCTACTGATGGTGTTCGTCAGTTGTTGGCTGCTCGTCAGCGAGATTCCGATGTTCGCCTTGAAGTTCAAGCAATGGGGCTGGCGCGGCAACGAAATCCGCTACCTGTTCCTGCTTTCGTGCATCCCATTGTTGGCATTTTTCGGCATCGCAGGCATCGCCATCATCGTCGCGTGGTACGTCCTTTTGTCCATTCTGACAAAAAAGAAATAAAGTTTTTCATCTTTTTTTGTAAAAAAAAATGGGCGCCGCTGCGCCCTCCTTTGTTAACCTTAAATCTAATACTATGAAAAACACGTTGCAAATGTAGGCAATTTTGCCACACGCTCCAAATATTTTCGATATTTTCAATCGAAATTTATTCTTTATTTAGAAAAATATGGTATGATTTAAAGAATTTTAACAAATTCTGTTATAATTTTGACTAAAAAACTTACGATTTCAATTTATTTTTGGCAACAAAGTTTCCATTTCAAACCAACACCACAACACCTTCCTGTTTTTTGCCGTCCATCAAGATGCGAAGCGGTTGCGGGAAGCGCACGTGGCGCACGTACTCGGTTTCGTTGACCGCCGGCATTTGGTCGAGCACGTCTTTTCGGAAGAATGAACGTCGTTCCGCCGCGTCGTTCCACTCAATCGTGAAGTAGCCGACGCCAAGCGACGTGAGGTTCTGGAAGAAATGGGTGCCTTGCGACGGGTCGATTCGGTAGTTTTTCAGCGCGATTTCGGCAATGACACGCGCAGCCGAGATTTGCGGCCACCTGACGGGAACGCCCAACCACGGGTCGCTCGAACCCCATCGGCCAGGACCGACAAGCACGTAGCCCTTGCCTTCGTCGAGGAACTGGCGGTTGAAACGCTCGATTTCATCGGCAATCAGTTGGTTGTTGGCGGCGGAAAAATCGTCGCCTGCCTTCACATAAATCACATCGCAAACATCCTCCATCGCACCGTGACCGAGCGAGTTGTCGGAACGCATCAGGCACTGCTCGTCGGGAATCGTCGAGAGGTCTTCCTCGAGCATCTGCTTCGAATCGACAATCGGACGAATCTGCAAAAGATAGAACGATGCCATGTCGCCTTCGAGATTGCACGCAAACTCAATTTCAACGGGTCGCCGCATCGCCTCCACGCCGTATTTCATCGCCATTTGAAGCAGTTCGGGCAGCGGCATCACACCGTGTTTCAGCACGCCGTTGAACGTGATGACCTTGCGACCGTCGCCATCAACGCTGTCGCGCAGAATTTCGTTGGAAACGTCGTAGGTCGAGGCGATTCCCGTCAGCGAACCGTCGTTCTCAGCCTCTTTCACCTTGAGTTTCAGAATATTAAAGCCCTCATCGACCTTGAAATCGCTGCCTGTGTGCGTCATGTCGAGCGCATAGAAATGGGTCTGGGTCTGCTGCAGGGCGAATTTCAGTTCACTCGTCTGCAAAACTTGTTGCGGATGGTGGGGCGACACGCGCAACGTCTGACCGCCATCGACGATGTATTTTCCGAGTCCGAGCGCAAGGTTGGCAATGCCCTCCTCGGCCTTCTCGTTGCCGATGGGATAGTAGTTGAGCGAGCGCAACACGCCGCTGAAGGTCGGATAATAGCGGCTGCCGTACTGCAAACCGGCCACTTCCTGCAAAATCACGGCCATTTTCTCTTGGTCGATAATGTTCGACGTGGCGGTCATATAGGCTTTCGAATCGCGGTAGAACACCGACGCATAGACGCTCTTGATGGCGGCTTCGAGCATATTGAGCATCTGGTCTTTGTCGGCAAGCCAAGGAATCATATAAG
>Ga0256404_1013903_pt1 | contig 10060 bp, 10 predicted proteins | sample RumenRJG_01DNA_FD_185990 | JGI IMG/M metagenome (GOLD analysis project Ga0256404, IMG submission 185990) | Bovine rumen microbial communities from Lethbridge, Alberta, Canada - RJG_01 | ecosystem: Host-associated > Mammals > Digestive system > Stomach > Rumen | place: Canada: Alberta | collected...
TAAGCGGAGGTCGCTGTCGATATTGATCTTACAAACGGCTAATCTAGCAGCTTGTCTTAATTGAGCTTCTGGAACACCAACTGCGTCTTTTAAGGCACCACCGTTGTCGTTAATGATTTTAACGAATTCTTGGTTAACGGATGAGGAACCGTGTAAGACGATTGGGAAACCTGGTAAACGTTTGCTCACTTCTTCTAAGATATCGAATCTTAATGGAGGTGGTAATAAGACACCTGTTTCTGGATCTCTTGTGCATTGTTCTGGTTTGAACTTATAAGCACCATGGGATGTACCGATAGCAATAGCTAGGGAGTCACAACCAGTTCTACGAACGAATTCTTCGACGTCTTCTGGTCTGGTGTAAGATTCTGCACCATGTTCGACTTTAACTTCATCTTCGATACCGGCTAATGTACCTAATTCAGCTTCAACTGTGACATATGGCACATGAGCATGAGCGTATTCACAAACTTTCTTTGTGATAGCGATGTTTTCTTCGAATGGTTTGCTGGAGCAGTCAATCATGACTGATGTGAAACCACCATCGATACAATCTTTACAAATTTCAAAATCTGCGCCGTGGTCTAAATGGAGAACGATTGGTAAGCCGGTGTCTTCGACAGCAGCTTCAACCATCTTCTTTAAATAGATAGGTTTGGCATATTTTCTTGCCCCAGCGGAGACTTGGAGAATAACTGGTGAATTGCATTCTTTAGCAGCTTCTGTAATCGCTTGAACGATTTCCATGTTGTTGCAGTTGAAAGCACCAATTGCGTAACCGCCTTTATAGGCTTTTTCAAACATTTCTTTGGAGTTAACTAATGGCATATAATTTCCTTCTTTCCGGGAATATTATACACCACACTATTATTTACACAAATAATACGTTAATATTTTTTGTTAAAAGTTAGTTTAGACTAACAATAATTTGATTATTGAAACTTGCTATGTATTGAATAATTCAGAGAGTTTGGCATAAAATACTTAGTAAGGAGCATCACAACACTTTATGCTAGTTAGTTGCTTGGAGCTCTTTTTTTTACCCTAAATATAGGGTTTTTCTTTTGCTCAAGTAAAATATTGTTATGTTTCTTGGGTTGATGGCTAAGCCTAAGTAGGTGGGAGCAGGCATGCTTCTTCCTAGCGGAATAACAACGTGTTCTTTTTAGAGATTTAATCTCGTAATAAAAAGTGTTGTTTCCGTCCTAGATAGAGTGAGTTCGTTTAATCTAAATGGGACTTGATCTCGTGTATCTTTTAAAAAACAGTTCTGTCATCTAGTTAACGGAAAGCCAAGAAAAAGAAATGCCAGATAGGAGGGAATAAATAAATGGAAGACCCTATAATTGCGTGTGATGTGAGCAAAGGAAAATCTCACATTCAGGGGTTCATCGGACTATCAAATCCTGTTGGAAAACCATTTGTGGTTCGACATTTAAAAAGTGATTTGAAGCTGATAAAGGAATTGGCTAAATCACTAGAAAAACAAGCTCATAAGAAACCAAAATTCGTCTTTGAATTTACTGGTATCTATCATGAATGTATCGCGAAATATATTCGAACTCTCGGATTAGAACTCTATGCAATATCGCCTTTAGAATCAGCGAAAGTGAGAAAAAGTCAAATCCGAGTAACTAAAACGGATTCCAAAGATTGTCTAAATATAGCAACTGTTTATTACACGAGATGCATCAGAAAATTTGAAAGCGATAATAACAACATCAAATCTTTATCCAGGAGAAAACGAGACATAAGAGAAGAAGGAGTGCGTCAAAGATGTGTATACCATAGGTATCTCGACTTGATTTGGCCTTGTTTTGATGAATATTTTGATGCAGAAAGCAAAGTTTGCGACATCATCGTTTCGACTTATAAGCATCCATATGTAATAAAAAGAAGAAGCGTAAATATGGTTGTAGAAATCTTATTGAATAATGGTCATTTTTCCAAAAATAGAGCATTCGATATAGCGTACAAGATTAAAGATTATGCATCTAATTGCGTTTCTGGTGTTGATGAAAAATCCGATTATGTAAATGCTTTGATTAGTTCTTATGGCAAGATTAAAAGTCTTACAAATGAAATGGAAGGGATAAATCTAGAACTCGATAATTTATTAAGAAAGAGTATTGTTTATCAACTTCTAAAAACAGTTCCTGGCATAGGAGAAAATCTTCTTATCCAAATGTCAGCGGAGATTGGTGACTATACTCGTTTCAAAACAGCCAAACAATTTGTTGCTTACATAGGTCTTGATCCATCAATTCTTCAATCGGGAACAAATGATGGAGAGCATTATTCAATTACAAGAAAAGGTAACGGAATATTAAGATCATGTTTATATCTTGTTATCAATCAAATGCTTACTCGAAAATTAGACAATCAAATCACTAGATTCTATTTTAAAAAGAAAAGCAGCGGCCTTTCTCACAAGGTAGCTGCGGTTGCGTCCTGTCGTAAACTAGCTTGTTGCGTGTTCGGCATGCTTAAGAACGGGACTTGTTTCGAAACTATTTAGATTATAAATCATTTTTTGATTTTTACATAATTTGATAGTTGTTTTTGTCGTGGAATGAAGTTTCTGCTTGATTTTGCTTATCTAATTTTTATACTTTGCCTTCAAATAATCTTTAATAGCCCGTTCTGACTTTGGAGAAGTCTTATATTTTCTAAACAAATATCCTTTAAATTTGTATTTGTCTTCCCTCACATATTTTCTAACATAGGCTATCGAGCCATTTTTTGCCTTAGGATGAGGATCTTCTATAACGATAAAAGTATCTTTTGATGGCTTAGAATGAGTGATGGGCAAATTTCTCCACTTCTTTTTATTCTTACTTTTTACCGAAATAGATGGGTGTCTCACCTTTCGATTCAGATAGAACTTAAACATTTTATTCCTCCTATGAAATACTGCTCTCGTTAATTAAATAGGAGTGAATTTGACAATTTGTCCAAAAAACTTGATGCTTTTATAAAGCGCAACAAAAAACAGGCTTACAGCCTGTTAATTTTTATAAGTTTTTTACTTATTGTTCTCTAGCCCTATCGCTAGTTGGTCAGGACAAGATGTTTCACCTGTTCTTGATCCACGGCACTTAATGCCTTTAAGTTTGGCAATCACATCTTCAATCTTCATGCCCTCGATTAAACGACATAAACCCTGCGTGTTACCCATGCAGCCCCCTACGATGGTTGCGTGCACTATCACACCATTTTCGTGTTCAATAATCATTTCTCTTGAGCAGACGTTATTTGGTTTGAATGTGATCTTTTCCATAATTATTTAATTAATTTACCGTAAACAGTACCAGCGCAGCCAGCAGCATTGCTTTCATCTGTATCGATGTGGCAGGCTAAAGCGAAGTCATCTCTAACACGAACAACGACATCACCAAAGATTAAGCTTCTACCTGGGCAGTTAACTTCTAATTTAACGATTTGACCGTTTTCAACACCGAATTCAGCGGCATCAGCAGGTGTCATATGGATGTGACGTTTAGCAACGATACAACCTTCCGCTAATTCGAGTTCACCAGCAGGACCAACTAATTTGATACCTGGGGTACCAGCTAAATCACCAGATTCTCTAATGACGGCTGGAACACCTAATGTACGAGCATCAGTGGCACTGACTTCGACTTGACCAGCTTTTCTGAAAGGTCCGAGGATGGAAACATTAGCAATTGTTTTCTTTGGACCAACGATGTCTAAACGCGAGAAACTGACGAATTGACCTGGTTGAGATAATGGCGCTCTAACTTCTAACTTAGCATCAGCGCCAAATAATATTTTGAATTGTTCTTCTGTCACGTGAATGTGACGAGCACTTGTTTCAACTAAAATTTCTTTCATGAAATTGCCTTCTTTCTTGCGAATAGTATTCTATCAAAGTTCTTCTTATTATTCATTAAAAATGAAAATTATTTTATTTTTTGTTGCAATAATCTTTTTTGTGTGCAAAATTAAGGCGAGGAAAAAGAAATGGAAGAAGTCGTTGAAGAATTATTAACTGATCGCATACTTACCGCTGTTAAGAATCGCAACGCTAAAGAACTTAAGGAAATATTCGAAGTTACTCCTAACATCGATATTGCGGAAGCTTTAGACGAAGTTAAAGACGCTGCTGTTTTTCTTTATATCTTTAGAACAGTTAATAGTGAATACACTAGTGATTTCTTCACCGAATTAACAAACGAACAGCAAGAGATGATCATTAATGCTTTCACTGATAAGCAATTAATTGAATTATTAGACAACTCCTTCGCTGACGATATCGTTGATACATTGGAAGAAATGCCTGCTAATGTCGTGGCCAGAGTCCTCAAAGCATGCCCTGCTGATTTAAGAAAAGACGTCAATAACCTTTTAAACTACAAAGATAACACTGCTGGTTCAGTTATGACCACTGAGTATCTTGATATGAAAGATACCTTAACAGTCAAAGAAGCTTTAAAGATTATTCGTCAACGTGGTAAAGATGCAGAGACCGTTTATACAGTTTTCGTTAGAGACTCTAAACGTAATCTTTTGGGCACCATTAACTTGGATGATTTAATCTTTGCTAAAGATGATGAAGTATTAAGCGATGTCATGGACCGTGACTTTGTTACTTGTAATGTTAACGATGACCAAGAAGAAGTCGCTAACATGTTCAAACGTTATGACCTTAACGCTATGGCGGTTGTGAACAATGAAAACAAAATCATTGGTATCATCACCATCGATGACGTGGTCGACATCATCGTTGAAGAAGCGACTGAAGATATCGCTCACTTAAATCAAATCTCTAACATGGATGAACCATATTTGAAGACTCCTGTTATTAAATTGGTTTTAAAGTGTGTGCCATGGATTGTTGTCTTAATGGTTTTACAAGTGTTCTCAACTTTAGTACTTTCTAAATTCCAAAACGCTATGCAAGTATTTGCTATTTTACCTGTTTTAGTACCATTATTAACTGATGCAGGTGGTAACGCTGGTGGCCAAACCACTACCCTTATCGTTCGTTCTATCTCTTTGGACGAATTTGGAAGAGGCGACTTCAAGCGCGCTGTATGGAAAGAATTTAGAGTTGCCCTTTGTATCGCAGTCATTATTTCAGTTTTCGCTTTTGGTTTATTAATGTTAGAAATGGCAGTTGGTATTGCCGATGTGACAATTCCTGCCGAAAAACTTGGAGTAAGTAAAATTTCTGCGATGTTAGTCACTGCTTCTTTAGTGGCTTGTACATTATTTGTCACAATGTTAGTAGCTAGATTAGTTGCATGTATGTTCCCATTCTTAGCCAAGAAGTTAAAACTTGATCCAGCCGTTGTTTGTGGTCCATTCAACACCACCATTGTTGATGTTATTTCCTTATTGGTATATTTCTTCCTCTGGACATTTGTGTTCAGTCATATGCTAGGTCTTTAATTTATGAATAAAAAAGAAAACATGTGGGAACTAGTTAAGTTCCTAATCACAGGGGTAGCATGCGCTGCCGCAGACTATTTTACCACCTCACTTTTCCTACGTATTTGCGCCGGAATTCCTAGTGGTGTTGCTCAATCCGCAATCTCATTATTAGCGGGTTTTATCGTCGGTGTTATTTTAAACTACATTTTATCTACCTATTGGGTGTTTAAAGGTAAGCAAGATAAGGCTGTTACTAAGTCCACTAAGTTCATTGTTTTATTCATCGTCTTCAGTGCAATTGCTTATGGCTTAAGCTTCTTAACGTATGAAGGATGCAGAATCCTATTCTCTCATGCACCAGGTGTGAATATTAATGAATGTAGCATCGACTACATCTTAAAATTCCAATTCTGGGGAGACTTAGTCTTCTGGCTCTATACAGTGGCTTTTGTCTTAAAAACACTCGTTGGTTTGGTTTGGAATTATTTCACAAGGAAATACATTCTCTACAAACGTAAACCTGGACAAGTTAAATAATAAACAATTTAATTAAGTTAGTAAAAATCAGCACTTTCCTTGTGAAAATGCTGTTTTTTAGTTATATTTAAGGTCATTATAATAGTATTAAGCTATGAAACTTAGAGTGGCCCTAGTCCCATCTTACGAACCTAATTCTGTTTTGTTGGATGTTGTAAATGAACTTTTAACAAACGATTTTAATGTGGTTGTGGTTAATGATGGAAGCGGTCCAAATTATGATGATGTCTTTTCTAAACTTCCTAGTGAAGTCCACTACTTAGCGTATGACACTAATCATGGTAAAGGTCATGCTTTAAAACATGGTTTGAAATATATTAAAGAGAATTTCCAAGATTGTATTGTTGTGACATTAGATTCAGATGGACAACATCGTGTTTCTGATGCCGTGAGAATTTGTGATGAATGTGAAAATCATGAAGAAAACACTTTAGTGTTAGGCAGTCGTATTTTTGATAAGAAAGCCCCATTTAAGAGTCGCTTTGGTAATTTCATGGCGAGATTATCATTCTTAATTTCCACTCGTCATAAGATTTACGATACTCAAACTGGTCTAAGAGCGTTTGATTATGGCCTACTAGATAGAATGATTGATATCAAGGGCGACCGCTATGAATATGAGATGAACGTCTTATTAGATGCGGTTAGAAATAATATTTCTGTTAAAGAAGTGAAGATTGAAACCATTTATATCGATAATAACGCTGGTACCCACTACAATCCTTTTAAGGATACAATGAGAATTCTTTTTGAAGTATTGAAATTTTCCCTTTCTTCTTTAATTGGTTTTGGTGTTGATGTTAGCTTATTTGCGTTATTTACTTGGTTAGCTAAAACATATTTTGTAGATCCTACCACTGAAGCATGGCAGTACTGGATTATTGGCTGTAACATTAGCGCTAGAGTTATCAGTGCATCTGTTAATTTCACTCTTAATTACATCTTTGTCTTTAGGAGTAAGAAGAAAGTTTGGAAAGCATTATTACAATATGCTGGTCTTGCCATATTCATTTTAACAATCAATACCTCACTAGTATGGTTATTGGTAAGTAAAGTGGACATGTACGAAGTACTTGCGAAGATTATTGTAGAAGGTACAATGTTTATAGTTAGTTGGATTATTCAAAGACTATTTGTCTTTAGAAAGAAGAAGAAAGAGTGAAGAAGTTAGTTTTACCGGTCATCTTTACTGTCGTAGGTGTTTGTTTTACTACCTACTCTTTTCTCGATACTTTCATTATTGTTAAGAACGCTAAAGCAGTAGATATTGACCATAACAGTGGCTTCTCCTTTGGAACGCCATCATCTTCTAAACCATCTACTTCTTCAAGTAGCAACAATACCAGCTCTTCTAGCAACAACAGTAGTTCTTCATATAATTTTTCTAGTAGTAGTAACGATAGTCAGAGTTCCGTTCCAGTTGCTAATAAATATTATGAGAATTTAACAACCGAACAAATTGCGGCTTTATTTACACCTGAAAAGGTATTTAGAGAAAGAGAGCACTATTCTGATCCAGATATTTATATCGATATCACCACCAATAGAGATGATGCAGATACAACGACATACTATGTCGCTGACATAAGAATTAATTCTCTTGGTTATTTAAAAACAGCTTTAGCCAAAGATACATATGGCATGCATATCAAAGAAAGAACAAGTGATATTTGTAAACGTAAGAAAGGTATCTTGGCAATTAACGGCGATACATATGGTGAACAAGAAGGTGGTTATGTTGTTAGAAACGGCTTGCCTTTAAGAGAAACTAAGAATCTTAATCGTATGAGAGGCACTACTTCTAAAGCGGAAGATTTAATTATCCGTGGAGATGGTACTTTTGCGGTCATTGATGAAAGATATACTTCTTTTGAAGAAGTGACCGCGCAAAACCCGTGGCAAGTCTTCTCATTTGGTCCAGCATTAGTTAAGGAAAACGAAGTTTCCGTTAATGAAAATGAAGAAGTCGGTGTTGCCTTAAGTGGTAATAGAAATCAAAGATGTGCAATCGGAATTATTTCTCCTTGCCACTATTGCTTTGTGGTTTCTGATGGTAGAAATAGCGAAAGTAGCGGCATCTCATTATTCACTCTAGGAACAATCATGAAAAATCTACATTGTGAAACAGCTTATAACCTCGATGGAGGTGGCTCTGCCACAATGTATCTTGATGATGGTACAGGTAACGCAAATAAATTAGGACATTTAGTAAACACACCAGGACAATTGGAAGGTGATAAAACAGTTAAGCAAAGAGAGGTGAGCGACATTGTTTATATCGGAAAGAATCAAGCGTAACACTCTTAAGACTGCCTTTATCTATATTGGCATAACAATTTTTGTTGGCCTTTTTGGTGGTATTTATGAAATGTTTAGTAATAATGTCTTTTCTCCTGCGATGTATTTAGCGTGGATTATCCCATGCACATTAGGCGCATTTGTGTATCTCGCCCTGGCTTTTCTTCCTTTGGAAAAAGTCCCAGGAATGGCTACTGCGTGCATATATAATTTTGGTGTAGCGATGCTCACTATCCGTTCAATTTTTATCGGGGTTATCGAAATTTATGGGACCACTAATAGAGTGATGCTTACCATTTACACAGTCTTATCAATCGTCTTCCTAGTCGTTGGAGGAGGAGCTTATCTAGCAATTTTCATATATTCGTTCATACAAACTAGAAAGCATAAAAATAGAAAAAAGAATGAAGAGGTGTATTAAAACCTCTTTTATTTTTAAAAGAAAAAAACTAATATTAAAGTATATAAGAAAGGGAGACTTTATAATGAAAAAGTTCTTACAATTCGCTGGCCTTATTTCTTTAGCATTGGGCGCTGTTGCTTTCATTTTAATGATGGCTACACCAGCAGTCGTCGGTACATCTGAATTATTAGGCAGCAAGAGCATTACCAATTTAAATGGTATTAATGCTATTTTTGGTAAAGGCGCTGACTTATCAGCAGCAGAAATACTTTGGTTCGCCAATAGTGATGGCAAAATTATCTTATCCGTCACTTCTTTAATTGGCTGGATTCTTTTACTCGCCGCTTTAGTCATCGTTTGCTTAGGTGTCGTTTTACCATTGCTCAAGATCAATGCACTTCAAAAGTTCGCTGGTTTACTAAACCTCATCGCTGTCGCCGCTTTTGTCGTCGCTGGTGTCTTCATGTTCTTAGTCGTTGCAACAATATATGGTGCTAACGGCAGAGAAATTGCAGATGGCGCTGGTATCGGTGTTGGTTGGGTTTTCGGTGGCATCTTTGCTATTCTTGCTGGTGTTGTCGCTATTATGCCAGCCGCTGCTGACTTCATGGCCAAAGGCAAGAAATAATAATTGGCTTAACAATTAACAATCAGGGGGCTTAAAAAGCCCTCTTTTTGTATCTTCTATAAATAGTTCTTGTTTTTTATCTTGTGATTTCTTACAATAATCAAGCAGTTTGATGCGCGAGTGGCGGAACTGGTAGACGCGTACGTTTGAGGGGCGTATAGGATTCCCTGTGTGAGTTCGATTCTCATCTCGCGCACCATTAGATAATTACTCCAACGGTTTGTTGGAGTTTTTATTTACTAAAAAGCCTCGATTTCATTCTCGAGGCCTTATTTTTACATCTTTGTGGTATCGAAACCTTTAAGAACTTTAGTTAATGGTTTGATGACCTTACGGACATTACCATCAATAAATGGGTTTCTTAAGTGGTTTCTTTCTAAGAGTTCTAAGAATGGATATTTGCCACCCATCTTACATAGCTTGATATATTTCTTCCATGTCTTTTCATGGTTCTTCATATTCTCAACAGCGAATTGGAAGGCCACTACTTGGGCTAAGGTGTAATCGATGTAATAGAATGGAGAACCAAAGATGTGACTTTGTCTCATCCACCATGTACCTTTGTTTAAGGTTGGGCATTCATCATACTTCTTATGTGGAGTATAACGAGATTCAATTTCTTTATAAGCCGCACATCTTTCTTCATGAGTGGCGTTTGGATGTTCATAAACCCAGTGTTGGAATTCATCGATGGTGATACCATATGGTAAGAATTCAATAGAATCCGCTAAATGGGCATATTTATATTTTTCAGCATCTTTACCGAAGAAGCCATCCATATATGGCCAGGCAAAGAA